>ERZ1674088.108-NODE-108-length-13248-cov-10.021451_pt1 | contig 13248 bp, 9 predicted proteins | sample MGYA00581117_ERZ1674088 | MGnify/ENA primary metagenome ERZ1674088 (study PRJEB41354, sample SAMEA4873335) | human saliva metagenome | biome: human-associated habitat [ENVO:00009003]; feature: mouth environment [ENVO:08000002]; material: saliva material... | reverse complement strand
GGCACCATCGTGTCCGACCCGCAGCCCGGCGACATCGTGTCCTACCCCGGTCACGTCGCCATCTACATCGGCGGCGGTCAGATGGTTGAGGCGACTATGCCCGGCTACAATTCCAAGGTCTCGCCGGTCCGCGGTGGCGCGACCTACGTGCGCTACTGAGCCGCTTGAACGATAGGCGATCGCCGCAGCCCCGAGGGGGTGCGGCGATTGTTTTATCTTCCTCCACTTGGGCTTTCGCCCACCGTCAAAATGCGGCACAATATAAGTGACTGCCACCACGAGGAGGACATGATGAGTTCCACCGAAGTCATTCTGGTCGGTGTCGATGGCTCGAAGGAGAGCCTTGCCGCCGTCACATGGGCCGCTGATCGCGGCGCGCGCACCGGAGCGCGCATCCATTGCCTGTGCACCTACGCGCTGGCCTCCTACTCTGCCGCCGCCCTCGACGGCGGGTACGCCGTTCTTGACGACGAGGCCCTCAAGGCCGGCGCCGAACAGGTCGTCGAGGAAGCCAAGGCGCTGGCCCGTGAGCGCGGCGCCGCGCACGTGTCCGGTTCGACCGAGCCGGGCGACCCGGCGGGCGTCCTCATCGACTTCTCCGCCGAGGTCGACATGATCGTCGTCGGTTCGCGCGGTGGGGGAGGCTTCGCCGATCGTCTCCTTGGCACCGTCTCCTCGGCCCTGCCCGCGCACGCCAAGTGCCCCGTCGTCGTGGTTCCGCGCCACACCTCGGGCAAGAAGTTCACGCCCGTCGATCGCATCGTTGTGGGCATCGACGGCACGGACCAGCCTTCGTGCGCCCTCAAGCGCGCGATCGACGAGGCCCGCGTGTGGAACGCTCGCATGACCGCCGTCTCGGCCGTGCCGATCGCAGCTGGCCCCTCCGTCATGGCGTGGACCCCGACGGGCGTTGACCACTCGGCGCTGCTCGCCCAGGTCCGCGAAGGCATGGACGCCGCCATTGACGCTGTCCTGGACGGCGACGACATGCACGTCTCACGTCACGCTCTTGACGGCTCCGCGGCGTCGCTGCTCATCGAGTTCTCCACCGCCGTCGACCTGGTCGTCGTCGGCACGCGCGGGCGCGGCGGCCTGGCCGGGGTCCTCCTCGGATCGACCTCGCAGACCGTGCTCCACCACTCCACCTGCCCCGTCATGGTCGTGCCCTCCGCCCACCTGGGCGAGGGAGCGACCGCCGTCCACACGGAGTGGGAACGCCGCTAAGGTGCCACTGACGAGGCCGGGGCGTCCCTGCGAAGGGACCCCGGCCTCGTCTATGTGCGCAATGTCCCGCGCGAGGACGCGCCTCCCGGGGTGGATGAGGCGGCGACGGCGCGCCCACTTTGCTACAGTGGGCGCGGACAACTTGTCACGCCCTCGTAGCTCAGGGGATAGAGCACCGCTCTCCTAAAGCGGGTGTCGGACGTTCGAATCGTCTCGGGGGCACTGTTGAGGGGTTTTCATGCGCAATGCCGTCGGGTACATCGTGACCATTGTGGCCGCCCTCTGCTGGGGCGCCTCCGGTGTATCCGCCGACTATCTGATGACCGGCCACGGCATTGAGCTCACCCTCATTAGCTTCTGTCGCATGTTCACTGCCGGTGTGCTCACCATCGCCTCCGCCCTGGCTCGCTCGCGTGGGATCACCCCCGCCCATCGTGAGCTCGTCACGAGCGCGCGCAACTGGCGCACCCTCGTCGTCTACGCCCTCTTCGGCCTCGCCGCCTGTCAAATTAGCTACATGGAGGTCATCCGCGCCTCCAACGCCGGGACGGGCACCGTCCTCCAATACCTCGGCCTCATTCTCATCGTCGTCTGGGTGTGCCTGAGCCACCGCCGCTGGCCGCGCGCCGCCGAGGTCGTCGCCATCGTCCTGGCCCTGTCCGGCACTTTTCTGCTCTCCACGCACGGGTCACTGGATACCCTCGCTCTCACGCCCGTCACGCTCGCCTGGGGAGCCGTCGCCGCCCTCACGCTCGCGACCTACACGCTCCTACCGGCGCGCCTCATCGCAGCCTACGGCGCACAGCTCGTCGTCGGCTACGGCCTGATCATCGCTGGAGCCGGGGTGGGCCTCGGCGGGCGCGTGTGGCGCTACTCGATCACGTGGACGCCCGACGTTGTACTCGCCATGGTCATCACGGTCGTGCTGGGCACCGCTGTCGCCTTCACCGCCTACCTGTGGGGCGTGGACCGCATCGGACCCGTGCGCGCGTCGCTCGTGGGATGCGTCGAACCCATCGCTGCCACCGGCTTTTCCGCCCTCATCATGGGAAGCTCCTACACGGGTGCCGACATCGTCGGCATGGCCCTCATCATCGGAGCTGTTGTGACCATTTCCCTGGTCGACCTCATCCGGGCGCGCCGCGTCACACAATAAGGGGCTACTGCCGTAGGGTGGAAACGTGGTTCCTAGTATCTTTTCGCGCCGTTCCGCTCCAGAGCCCGAGGTCACCGAGGCCTCGTCCACGTCGACGCACCCGACCACCCTTGTCGGTCAGGCGCGCACCGCGTGGCGCACACGACTCGAGGAGACCATCGCCGCCGACAGCAAGAACCTGCCGACGCTGTCGCTGACCGAGGCCCACCCCGGCGGCCTGGCCCAGCTCTTCACCGAACACCCGGTGCGCCTCAGCCTGCTCATTCGCGAACCCATCGCCCTAGGACGCGCGCTCGGCCGGGCCCGAGCGATCATCGCCCGCTCCGAGGAGCGCTCCGCCGCGCACGGCACCGGGCCCATCCACCTGGCCATTGGAACCGCGTCGTGGCGACACGGGACCGAGATCATCACCGCCCCCGCCCTCCTGCGCCCCGTGCGCCTCGTGCGGCGCGACGACGACGTGCTCATCGCCGTCGGACACGGCGCGCTGCTGGCGCCCGAGCTCGAAAACGCCCTGCGCGGCGCCGGCGTCGACATCGACGGGCGCGACATTCTCGCCCAGGCCACCGGACACCACGGATTCTCCTCCTCCCAGGCCATGAGCGCCCTGCGCCAGGCCTGTGGCGTCCTGGCGCGCTTCGAACTGCGCGACGAGCTGGTCGTCGGCCTCTTCAGTCACCCCGCGGGCCCCCTGTCCGCCAGCCTCGACTCCGACATCGAGGCCCTGGCTGACTCCACGGTCATCCGCGCGCTCGCCGGGGACCAGGACGCGCTGCGCGACCTGACAGGCGATCCCCTGACGCGCAACCCCGGCGACCGTGACCCCTGGGCCGAGAAGGGCGTCGGCGACCTGATCCCCGTCCAGCAGGATGCCGTCGAAGCCGCCTCCGAGGGGCGCTCCGTCCTCATCGACGTTCCCGCCCACAGCGACGACGCCTCCATCGTGGCCGCGATCCTCGCGGACGCCGCCGCGACCGGGCGTTCCGTCCTGCATGTGTCCACCGCGCCCTCGCGCTCGATCGCCGCCTACTCGCGCCTGGCGGACCTGGGCCTGTCCGACGTCGTCGCCAACATTGACGGATACTCCGACGCGAGGCGCTCCCTGGCCGCTCGCGTCAAGGAAGCGATCGACGACATGGCGCCCGTCGTCGACCAGGAGGCCGTCGACGCGATGCGTCAGAGGCTGCGCCATGTGCGCTCCTCCCTGGACTCCTACGCCCGCGCCCTGCACGAGCCCTACGGCCGCTTCGGCGTGTGCGCGGCCGACGCGCTGCGTGCCCTGACAGACCTCACCAGCGGTGACGACGCGCCAACGACGCGCGTGCGCCTGTCTGAGCAGGCCCTCTTCGACATCGCCACGGACCAGGGCGAGAGCGCCCGTGCTCTCCTGCGCGAAGCCCTCGACTCCGGCCGCCTGAGCGCAGGCGCATCCTCCGCCTGGTCCTCGGCGATCCTGACCTCAGACGAGCAGGCCTCCGACGCTCTCGTGCGCGTCAACCGGCTGGCTCAGGCCCTGCCTGAGCTGCGCGTCCACATCTCCGCCGTCGCCGGCGAGGCCGGGATCAAGCCCGCCGCGACGCTGGCCCAGTGGGACCGCCAGCTCGCCATGTTCGACGGCATCGCCGACGTCCTCGACGTCTTCAAGCCCCGCGTCTTCGAGCGCAGCGCCGCCGACATGGTCATCGCGACCGCCCCCAAGCAGTGGCGCAAGGACCACGACATCACCATGAGCCGCGCCGAGCGTACGCGCCTGGTCAAGCAGGCCCAGGACCTTGTGCGCCCCGGCGTGCATGTGCCCGACCTGCACCGCGCCCTCATCCGCGTTCAGGAGCGCCGCGACGCCTGGTGCGCCGTGTGCGGCGACGACTCCTGGCCGATCCTGCCCGCCAAGATCGGAGAAATCTCGGCCCTGACCGACGCCGTGCGCGACGACCTCGACGCCATCGCCCCCGTGTTCGTGGCCGAGGAACCCGACCTGGTCGCCACCCACCTGCAGCGCCTGTCGGCCCTCATCGAGAAGTGGGCGGGCGACACCTCCGCCGCCCGCGACATCCCCGCGCGCCTCGAGATGCGCTCGCGCCTGGCCGTCCACGGCCTCGACAAGCTGGCCCAGGACCTGGCCGACCGCGCCGTGGCCGACAACCAGATCGACACCGAGCTCGACCTGGCCTGGTGGGCCTCCCTGCTGCGCGCCATGCTCGCGGCCCAGCCCGCGCTCGGCGGCATCGACCCCGCCTCCCTCGAGGAACTGACCCGCGAAGGACGCGACCTCGACGAGGCCCAGGTGGCCTCGCTCATCCCGCAGGCCATCACGGGCGTGCGCCGCATTCGCACGAACGCCCTGGCCGCTCGCCCCAGCCAGTACGAGGAGCTGCGCGAACTCCTCGAGGACGGGGCGGCGCCCTCCGACCTCGAGCTACTTATCGCCTACCCGCTCGTACGCCACCTGCTGCCCGTCCTCATGACGGTCCCCGCGATGGTGCCGATGCTGGCGCCCACCGGCCGCACCCTCGACATGGTCGTACTGGACGGCGCCGACGGGCTGCCCCTGGCGGAGCTGGCCCCCATCATCGCGCGCGGCCACCAGCTGGTCGTCATCGACGACCTCGCGGTCGCCTCCGAGCACGGCGCGACACGCACCCTGGCCTCCGTCCTGCCGACCCTGCGCGTCGAGCCCGGCCCGCGCCGCCTCAACGACCAGGTCGCGCTGCTGCTCGCCCGCTACGGCTACGAGCACGCGGGCATCCCCGTGCCGTGGACGGCCGCCAACGCGCCCGTGTCCGCCCGCTGGGTCGAGGCCACCGGCATGCCCGCCCCCGGTGCCCACGCCATCGAATCGACCACGGCCGAAGTGCGCGCCGTCGTCGACGCCGTCATCGAGCACGCCGTCGAATCCCCGGAGCGCTCCCTGGCCGTCGTCGCCATGTCCGACCGCCACGCGCGGCGCATCAAGGAAGCGCTGCACGCCGTGCGCTCCGACGAGCCCGGCCTGGCCTCGTTCTTCGACCCCGCAACCCCCGAACCCTTCGTCGTTGTCGGCCCCACCGAGGCGCTCGGACTCACGCGCGAATCCCTGATCCTTTCCGTCGGCTTCGCGAAGACCCCCCACGGACGCGTCATCCACGACTTCGGCATCCTGTCCACCGAGGAGGGAGCCGACGCCCTGGCCGAGGTGCTGCGCGTCGTGCGCGGCGACCTCACGCTCGTGTCCTCGCTGCACAGCGAAGACATCGACCGCGACCGACTGCACCACGCAGGCTCGCGGATGCTCATGGACCTCCTCGAAATCGCCGAAGGGCACGCGGGCGAAGGCATGGACGCCTGGCCGGTCCTGGCCGGGGAACCCGACCGCCTGCTCGTCGACCTCGCCGACCACCTGTACTCCCGAGGCCTCGAGGTCGTCGCCAACGTCGGCATCCCCGGCGGCATGCGCGTCCCCTTGGCCATCGGACACCCGGCCTCACCCGGACGCCTTCTCCTCGCGGTCCTCACCGACGACGAGGAATACCTGGCCGAACCCAGCCAGCGCGTGCGCGACCGCGCCCGACCCCGCTGGCTCGAAGCCCAGGGCTGGCACGTCTACACCGCCCTGTCCATGGCCCTGTTCATCGACCCGGAAAAGGAATGCTCCGCGATCGTCGACGCAGTCTTGGACGCCCTCGATGAGCTGCAGGTTCACGCCGACGTCCCCGCCGTCGCCGTGCCCGAGCGCGTGAGCGACGACGACGCGGACGAGGCCACTGCCGAAGCTCCGACCGCCTCCGACGAGGCTGACGACAGCACCGAATCTGAGGAACGTACCGACCCGGTCGATCCCGAGGAGCGCGCCGATTCCGAGTACGACGCCCCGGCCTCGGCGAACGATCCTGACGAGGCCCCCGCCGCCGCCAAGCCGCGCCCGCCCATGTTGGACGACGGCCTCGACGAGGAATCCAAGCGCCGCAAGAAGGCCGACGAGGACACCACCGGCATGCTCCTGGAGATCAAGCGCAAGGAACGCGCCTCCGAGGAGCACCGTGGGCCCCGACCCGCGATCGCCAAGGGCCTGCCCCTGGCTGCCTACTCCGACGACCAGCTCGACGAGATGGCCACCTGGGTGCGTTCCGACGGCGTGGAGCGCACCGACCTGGAGACCGCCGAAGAGCTGCGCGTGGCCCTGGGCATCACGCGACGCGGCTTCCAGTCCGATGCTGTCCTGGGCAACGTTGTGCGCCGTACCAAGCCCGCGTTCAACGCCGCCGACGCGGACGACGAGGGCTACGGCGATGAGTGAGCCCGCTCCGCGCAAGCGCCGCCGCGTCGCGCGCTTCGTGTCCGACGTGGACCGCCGTCTCATCGCCGAGGGCCTGCCGCCCTCCTGGGAAGATCGCGTACGGCCCGAGGACACGCGCCCCGGCTCCATGGCCGACGCCCCCGACCGGGGCGACGGAGCCAACGACGCGCGCCTGCTCGACAACGTGCCCCCGCACGCCCAGGCGCGCGCATAAGGCCGAGTTCTGTCCGGTGCCCTGTTTCTGGTCACCTGCGGGCCCGGCTGCGTGTCGACGGGGTAGCGTTCCCACCTGTGGGGCCCGGCTGCGTAGCGATGGGTATGCGCGACCAGTTGTGGCGTGCGGGGCCTCTATCGCCTTCGTGTGTGCAATGTGCTCGACGCTCCATCGCGCCATGACGTGGCGTGTAGGACCCTGCGACGTGTAGGACCCTGACATGGTTTCCCAACAATGTCGCACGTAATTCCCCCCGAACTATTTCAAATTTTGAAGTCGCATCGTTGGAATCATGCGGTTTGTTGGGGTGCTCAGAAAAGTAAGGGTACCCAAATTACGTGCGAGATTTGGGGAGCGCGGCAGTGTGCAGCGGCGCATCGCAGCGCTGCGGCGCGGCAGTGTGCTGCGTTGAGGCGTGCTGAGGCGCATTGCAGCGTTGAGGGTACGACACGTCGGCGTGTGGATACAAAAAGGCGGCGGGGCCGATGTGTATCGGCCCCGCCGCTATCCCCAGAGGGGGCAAGGATCAGGCGCGGTCGCCCCTGGCGAGAGCGTCGCGGATCTCGGTGAGGAGCTTGACCTCGTCGGAGACCTCCTTGGGGGCCGCATCCTCGGACTTCTTCATGCGCTTGGCCAGGTAGTTCATGGGCAGCACGAGGAAGAAGTAGAGCGCGAATGCCATGATCAGGAAGTTGATGACAGCGGTCAGCAGAACACCGAACGTAATGTCGGTGCCATGGAACGTGACGATGAAGGCCTTCGAGAAGTCCGGCTTGCCGACGGCGGCAGCGATGAGAGGGTTGATAACGCCGTTAACGAGGGCGTCGACGATGTTCTTGAAGGCACCACCGATGATGACACCGACGGCCAGCTCGATGACGTTGCCGCGAGTGATGAATTCCTTGAAGCCCTTAAGCATGGGATCTCCTGTCGTGAAGGGTGTCGGCTTTGCCGACAAGACTGGATCGCCGAGAGGATCGGCGCGGCGGGCCGGAGCCGCCGGGGCCTGACGCCACGCGGGCGCGCTGTTACCACGGAGAACATTAGGGGGACTTTGGTCTGAAAGATAGTATTTAGGGAGTAATGTTCGTCGCACTTTCTGTAATTCGGTCAAAGATTGCTGAAATTGAGCCGAAAAGTAATCTCTGAGAGCTGTGTGACAAACGAGTGTCAAGTACATCGCCGGTCGTTGTATGGGGTTTTCTTAGCGGTCCTGGACCCATATCGTGCGCGTGGGCGTCATGATCGCGTCGATCGGCACGTCGTGGCCCTCACGGGGGATCGTTCCCGGCGCGAGCACCTCGTCGTCAAAGACGACGGCGACCACCGGCGTCGAAGGCGTGCGGTGGGGGAGCGTGCGGTCGTACCACCCTCCGCCCTGGCCCATGCGTGTCCCGTCCGGGCTCGCCGCCAGCGCCGGGACAAGAATCAGATCCGCCTTCTTGAGCGTATCCGCGCCGAGCGCAGGACCGGACGGCTGAGCGGGAGGCCGCCCTGGCATCACCAACGCCTGCCCAGCCTTCCACAAGCCCCAGCGCGGTCCCGGCAGGGCTGCCCCGGCCTCGTCGAGGAGGATGGGCAGGAGCGCGCGAGGGAACAGGTCCAGCGTGAGGGAGAGATCTGGCTCTAGGGGAGTGGAGACGAAGAGCGCGGGCAGGGTGACTCCGCCCATTGACGAGGCCAGGGCGCGTACCTGGGAGGCGATTCCTGCCGCCTCGGCGCGGTGGTGTACGAAGGTGTGCGCTTGGTTAGTTTTGGAGGGGGGTGTGATGGTGTCGGTCGCGGCGGCAGCGCGGCGAGCCCTGCGGCGAGCGCGAATCTCCGCGCGGAGAGTTGTTTTTGTGGCCATCGTCTCCCTTTCGGGCGGTTTCTTCGCTACCCTTGCAGTATGACAGATAAAAACCAGCCCGTCGTGCACGCTGTTGTCCCCTCGGCCGGTCGCGGAACCCGCTTCCTGCCCATCACGAAGTCGGTCCCCAAGGAGATGCTCCCCGTCGTCGACCGCCCCTCGATCGAGTACATCGTTCGCGAGGCCACCGACGCTGGCATTGAGGATGTCCTGTTTGTCACCCGCGCGGGTAAGCAGGCCATCGAAGACTACTTCGACGCCGAGCCCGGCCTCGAGGCCGACCTGGAAAAGGGCGGCAAGACCAAGGCCCTCGAGTACGTCAACGAGTACAAGAAGTACGCGCGCGTCCATTCGGTGCGCCAGGGCCACCCCCTGGGCCTGGGCCACGCGATCCTTCAGGCCAAGTCCCACGTGGGCGACGCCCCCTTCGCGGTCCTGCTGCCCGACGACCTCATGGAGCCGGGATCGCAGCTGCTGCGCAAGATGATCCAGGTCCGCGAGGCGCTCGGCGGTAGCGTTGTCGCCCTGCTCAAGGTCACCCCCGAGCAGGCCACCGCCTACGCCTCCACCGCGGTTGAGGTGCTGCCCGTGCCCGAGGGCGTCGAGCTGGAGGAAGGCCAGCTCATGCGCATCACGGACGTCACCGAGAAGCCCCCGCTCGAGGAGGTCAAGTCCGAGTACGCGGTCGTCGGCCGCTACCTGCTGGACCCGGCCGTGTTCACGGCCCTCGAAAACATCGAACCGGGCGCCGGCGGTGAGTATCAGCTCACAGATGGGTACGCGCGCATGATCGACCTCCCCGAAGAACAGGGTGGAGGGCTGTACGGTGTAGTCATCGACGAGCGACGCTTCGATACCGGGGACAAACTCGGCTACCTCGAAGCTAACGTCACGCTCGCCCTTGAGGACCCGACGCTTGGAGGGGAACTCAGGGAGTTCCTGCGCTCCAAGCTCGAGGACTGAGAACCATGCGAAGCGTTGCCGACTTCTACCAGGACTGCCAGGCCGTCGCTCACGCGGTGCCCCCGCTCGACGTCAAGCTCGCCGACGCGGTGAGCTGCGTGCTCGCGGAGGACGTGCAGGCCCCCTTCAACCTCCCGGTCGCTGACCTGTCCGCGTGTGACGGGTATGCCGTGCGCGTGCGCGACTGCGAGGGAGCCACCCTGGAGACGCCGGTGACGCTTCCCGTCACCGAGGAGATCCGCGCCGGGGCCGTCGACCCCGCCGCCCTCGTGCCCGGCACCGCGATCCGTATCGCGTCGGGCGCGCCCATGCCCTCGGGCGCCGAGGCCGTGGTCTCCCTCGAGTTCACCGACCACGGAGTCGCCCAGGTCGCCCTGCGCACCGCCCCGGCCAGCGGAGAGAATATCCGCCGCCGCGCCGAGGACGTTGCGCAGGGTGACACCGTGCTGCGCGCCGGTACGCGTATCGGCGCGCGCCAAATGGCACTCCTGGCCGGCGTGGGCCGCGACCACGTGCTCGTCCACCCGCGCCCGCGCGTCGTCATCATTTCCATCGGCGACGAGATCGTCGAACCCGGCGGCGAGGCCCGCCCCGGCACCGTCTTCGACGCCAACGGTCACGCCCTGGCCACCGCCGTTGCTGACGCCGGCGCCGAAACCTTCCGCGTCGCGGCCGTCCCCGACGAGCGAAGCCGCCTGCGCGAAACGATCGAGGACCAGCTGGTGCGCGCCGACCTCGTCCTGACGACCGGTGGCATCTCCTACGGCAGCGGCGACACGGTCCGCGAGGTCCTCGGGGCGCTCGGCACGGTTCGTTTCGACAGCGTCGCCGCCTGGCCCGGCCACATCATGGGCGTGGGCACCGTCGGCGCCGAGGAGGGGCGCCCCGGCACTCCGATCGTCTGCCTGCCCGGCGATCCCGTCTCCGCCCAGGTCTGCTTCGAGGTCTTCGTGCGCCCCGCCCTGCGTCACATGCAGGGCTGGACCGCCGTCAACCGCCCCGTCGTGCGCGCCGTCATCGACCGCTCCTGGTACTCCCCGCGCGGCCGCCGTGAATTCGTTCGCGTGCGCCTGACCGGCTCCCCGCGCGCCGGCTACAACGCTTCCGTCATGGGAACCCCGGCCTCGTTGCTGCTGTCCGCGCTCGCGGACTCCAACGCGCTGGCGGTCGTCCCCGAGGATGTCACGAACGTGCGCGCTGGGGACACCCTCCAGTGCCTGGTCCTCGAATGATCTGCTTCCTGCGGCGCTCCAGGTGCGTGTGGGGGCGCGACATCGACATGCTCACGCTGCGCGTCGTTGACCCGGTCGGGCGCGGTTTCCTACGTCCGGGCCCTCCCGGCAGCGCGAACCCGCGCGAGCTCGTCGTGCGTCCCGTGCGCGGCCAGGAGCATCGGACGCTCGATGCGGTGCGTCGCGCCGACGGGCACTGGCTGCGCCCGTGGGAGGCGACGTTGCCTCCGGACTCGCTCGAGCATATCCCCACGTTCTCGCAGTACATGCGTCGGGCCGAGCGCGACCATCGCGAGGGGACCGGCCTGGTTTTTGGCGTACTGATCGATGGGCGTTTCGTCGGCCAGTTCACCGTCTCCAACGTGCACTGGGGTGCGATGTCGTCGGGGATGCTGGGCTACTGGATCGTGTCGGATTGGGCGGGACGAGGCCTGGGTTCCCTGGTTGCTGCGCTCGTCCTTGATCTGGTGGTTGGGGAGCTCGGCCTGCACCGGGTTGAGGTGTGCGTGCGTCCGGAGAATGAGCGTTCGTTGGGCGTGTGCCGAGGTCTCGGCTTGGTCGAGGAGGGGCTGCGTCCCCGCTTCATGCACATTGCGGGCCAGTGGGCCGATCATGTGGCGTTCTTTATCGATGCCGAGTCGCTGCCTGAGGGTGGGCTCGTGCAGCGGCGCTGGGGGAGCTCGGCGATTAGCTGAGTGCGCGGGCGCGGGTGTGTGGGCCGCGTTTGACGGTGTGCGTGGCGTCGGCACGTCGGCGCCGCGCGGATGCTGGCCCGAGGCGTGGGTGTCCGCCGTTGTTCCCTACCGTTTGGGAGAAATGTCGTGTTCTTGTGTGGAGAGGGTGGCATGTTTGACGACAGTCTCACGTTGGGTCCCGAAAGGGCGGCTGTCGAGCGCTGACTGCCCCGGCCTCGGCGATACTGGTGGGGCACGTGTTACTACTGTGATAGTTGTTATCGATTCAGAACTTACCGTCAGGTTTGAGAGTCCGACACGCCCAATATGAGCAAACTTGCTACTCGCAAACCACCCTACGTTGAGGGGGTGGAAATTGGTGGACTCGTCATCGCAGCGGTATTCGTCTCGCTTCTCGCGACCGTACCGCAGTTGGTCGCGCGCCGAATGGCCATCGTTGAGTCTCGTGAAATTGACCGATTCTCCCCGAGCCTGCGCATGATTCGTACGAATGCGTCAGAATTAGATATGTGCGATCGCGCCAGTGGAACGATCCTGGCTCGGCGCGCACTGACGAGCGGAGGAAGCATGTACACGGCCACCACTGGACGTACCCGGCCCGTCATCGATCGCCGCAATAATAAGGCGGTCCGAGACATCGCCCGGCTGCGCGCCCGCCGCGCAGCGCGCCTCGCCGCCGAGAGTGCCGCGGGACGCCGCCGCATGGTCATCACCGGCGTGTGCGCGCTCTCCACCGTGATCCTTGGCATCGTTATTGCCGCAACCTCGATCGCTTGGGCGTGGATTGCCCTGCCGATTGCCGCTCTCGTTGCCTCGCTGTCGACCTCCCGCGTCGCGGCTATCCGCTCGCAGCGCGCCTCCGAGCGCGAGGTTGAGTTGCTGACCAAGCTGCGCGCCGACGTGCGCGGTGGACGCCCCGCAGCCTCCGCGCCGAAGGCCCGTCCCGCGCAGAGCTCGTTTACGCGCGACGAGGCCGTGGCTGCCCCGCGCGCGTCCGCGTCGTCTGACGCCGCACCTGCGGCCTCCGAGTCTGCTCCGACGACTGGCTCCGTGCCCTCCCTCGTGTTCAACGTCGAGGTCCCCGAGGCTGTCGAGGTTGTCGACACCCCCGCGCGCGCATGGACGGTCGCCCCGATCCCCGCGCCGACCTACGCCTCCCGCGACCGCGTGCGCGGCCGCATCGTCCACGCCGACACCGACCTGCGCGGCATTCCGCGCATCACGGCGGCCATCCCCGCGCGCCCCATCGCGCAGACCGCCCAGGTTGGGGCTCGCTCCACCGAAGAGGTCGTCGCCGACCAGGTCGTCGCCCTGGACCTGGACGCCGTCCTGGACGCGCGCCGGGCCCAGTAGGGCTGCTTCTTGCTGTCGTTGCCGCGCCGCGAGCCACCGGGCTCGCGGCGCGGTTCGTTCGCTACACCTTGGCGGCGCTGGGGGAGCGGGGTGTCTTGCTCGGTATCGTCTTCTATGTGGACTCTTCGGTGCGGCAGCTACGGCGCGGCAGCTACGGTGCGAAGGCTACGGTGCGAAGGCGTGCTGATGTCGGTCGGCTTGCGTGAAGACTACGGAGGGTGCTAAGGTATATCCGTCCTTGGGGCTATGGCGCAGTTGGTAGCGCGTCTCGTTCGCAATGAGAAGGTCG
>ERZ1674088.103-NODE-103-length-13586-cov-24.880644_pt1 | contig 13586 bp, 8 predicted proteins | sample MGYA00581117_ERZ1674088 | MGnify/ENA primary metagenome ERZ1674088 (study PRJEB41354, sample SAMEA4873335) | human saliva metagenome | biome: human-associated habitat [ENVO:00009003]; feature: mouth environment [ENVO:08000002]; material: saliva material... | reverse complement strand
ATACGAGCACGGGCAGCCTGATTGAGAGCATCGCTATTGGGCTCGGTCGAGGCCGATCCGATATCATCAGGCAGCGTAGTCTCCCCGATCTTAAGGCAGTCTTTATGCGCCTCATCAGCGATAGCAAAGACGTAGATCAGTCGGGGACGTAAAGCAGAGGTAAATGTAGCCATAGACAGAGAAAAAATAAGTGAATGTTAGTGCGTATGCTTAAGTAGATCGACGAAGCGCATAGGACGCCCTGGGAGTCCCGTCCTGGGGTTGACTTCGCTCCAGTCACGTATCTTGCAGTAGATGCCAGTGTGCCCCTCATAGACATTGCCCTGAGCACATCCAGGACAGGGGCGAACCCATAAGATATCCTCATCAAAGAGCTCTTCCGCCTCCTCAAACAGAGGCTTGCAGCTATTAGGCACGACTCCACGGAGGCCATCCATCTGCCAGATATTCCAAGAGATGATCTCTGCGATCTGCTCAATAGCCTCCTCGGAGGGGCGCTCGCCAAACTGAGCAGCATAGTATTCGACAAAGGAGATCAGCAGGGCTTCGCGTGCCAGCAGGAGGTTGTCACCTTGCCACTCGAAGGCATAAATGCTCTGATAGATCACTTGCACCCAAGAGAACCACTCCTCAGCAGGAAGAGCTTGCTCAGCGAGGACACGCATCTTCCTGTCCAGCATGCCGATACGCTCGGGGAGGGGGATGAAGCGTCCCGTAGTCGTGTCATAGCGACTCACTAAGTAGGGCGCCTCGCCACAGGTGATCTCCATACGTACGGCACGCAGGTAATCCTGCCATGTCTTCCCCTCAGGGAAGGTGATAGGGCTCTCAGTAGGCGTCCAGGTATGTGTATCGGGGTGCTCGATATTAAAGACGTCGCCACGCTCAAACCATGCCTCATCTACGATATTATTCTGTGCATTGCACACCCAGGAAGGGGTAAAGACCTCGGCACGCTCCTTGGTGCGACTGAGCTGTGCGGCACGTGTCTTAAGGGCACGAGGCTGGATGATATCTCCATATTTGCCAGTAATACGCTTGACAGTGATGCGGTCTTCGGATCTATAGCCCCTTCCCAGCGAAGCGTAATCCTCCGTAGCCCAGAAGATGTGAGCCCGCCTCGTCCGATCCCATAGGAGTAGCTTCAGCAGTCGTGGGGACTGACGAAGAAGTTCGTTCTCGCTAATATCAATATCCTGGGTCATATCTATGTAGTCAGCATCCCTCATCACTTACTCGGCTGCACCAAGCGGGAGGGCGTAAGCCGAGGGACACGCTCTAACACTCGCAAAGATACAATAATAAAAGCCTCGCTCCCGAGTTCTCTGCCCCTGTCTCCACAAGGGTGGAGAGCGGGGGTTACGGGAGGAGGCGAGAGGGAGATGCCGAGGGGAGGAATAGCAACCTATATAGGTCGGCGGGCTGACCTATATTGGTCCACGCGACGATCTATATTGGTCGATGAAGCGACCTATATAGGTCAGCCCGCCGACCTATATAGCTTCGCACTACCCTCCTCTAAGGCTATAAGCCAATATCCTTTCGGGAAGCAAAGAAGCCTCCCCGCAGAAGAAGCGCAGGGAGGCCTGTAATGCGATCGCCCGTCCTCTGGAGCCGTGGGCTCAGGAGGGCGGGCGATACTACACCAATCTAACCTATTCAATCCAGGAGGCGAATCCTGAAGAGAGCGATGGTAGTCGGCTCCGTATGACTTCTCCGCGAAGGGGAGAAGCCGTCAGGAGGCCGAAGAGAGGATTCGTCTCGGAGCTTAGTCCTTGAACTTAGCAGCGAGGAACTCGCGGTTCAGACGAGCGATATTGGAGATCGAGATGTTCTTGGGGCATTCGACTTCGCAAGCACGAGTGTTCGTACAGTTACCGAAGCCCAGCTCATCCATCTTAGCGACCATAGCCTTAGCACGGCGGGCAGCTTCGACACGACCCTGTGGGAGGAGAGCCAGCTGGCTGACCTTAGCAGAGACGAAGAGCATAGCCGAGCCGTTCTTACAAGCTGCAGCGCAGGCACCGCAACCGATACAAGCAGCAGCGTCCATAGCCATATCGGCGTTAGCCTTAGGAATGGGGATAGCGTTAGCATCGGGTACACCACCGGTATTGATCGACACGAAGCCACCAGCCTGGATGATCTTGTCGTAGGCCGATCGGTCTACCATGAGGTCACGGATGATGGGGAAGCCAGCCGAGCGCCAAGGCTCGATGGTGATCGTATCACCATCGTTGAAGCGACGCATGTGCAGCTGACAGGTCGTGATGCTATCATCGGGCCCGTGGGGGTGCCCATTGATGTAGAGCGAGCACATACCGCAGATACCTTCGCGGCAGTCGTGGTCGAAGACAACGGGCTCCTTGCCTTCGCGTACGAGCTGCTCGTTGAGGATATCGAGCATCTCCAGGAAGGAGCTACCCTGAGAGATATTCTGCAGGTCGTAGGTTTCGAACGCACCCTTTACCTCGGGGCCACGCTGACGCCAGACCTTAACCTTGATATTTATATTCTTGTCCATTGTGGATGTTGGCTTGGGGTTAGTTCTTATAGTTACGCTGCTGACGTACGACGAACTCGTAGTCCAGAGGTTCCTTCAGAAGGACGGGATCCTGATCTTCGCCCTGGTACTCCCAGCAGGAGACGTAAGCGAACTGATCATCGTGGCGCAGGGCTTCACCTTCGGGCGTCTGGTGCTCGAGGCGGAAGTGACCACCACAGCTCTCTTCACGGTCGTGAGCGTCACGAGCCATAAGTTCGCCGATCTCGATGAAGTCAGCCAGACGAAGAGCCTTCTCGAGCTCCACGTTGAGGTCGTCAGCCTTACCAGGGATACGGACGTCGCTCCAGAACTCCTTCTTCAGAGCCTTGAGCTCAACGATAGCCTTCTCGAGGCCTTCGCGCTCGCGACCCATACCTACGAAGTCCCACATGATGTGACCGAGCTTCTTGTGGAGGCTGTCAACGGACTGCTTACCCTTGATGCTCATCAGGCGAGCGATACGATCCTGGATACCCTTTTCTGCTTCGTCGAACTCAGGACGGTCCGTGCTGAAGCGGGGGACCTGAATCTGGTCAGCCAGATAGTTCTGAATCGTGTAGGGCAGTACGAAGTAGCCGTCAGCGAGACCCTGCATCAGAGCCGAAGCACCGAGGCGGTTAGCACCGTGGTCGGAGAAGTTAGCTTCACCGATAGCGAAGAGGCCAGGGATAGAGGTCATGAGCTCGTAGTCAACCCAGATACCACCCATCGTGTAGTGGATAGCGGGATAGATCATCATCGGCGTCTCGTAGGGATTGTCGTTGGTGATCTTTTCGTACATCTGGAAGAGGTTACCATAGCGAGCTTCTACGACATCCTTACCCAGACGCTTGATAGCGCTGGAGAAGTCGAGGAAGACAGCAAGGCCCGTGTTGTTGACACCGTAGCCAGCGTCGCAGCGTTCCTTAGCAGCACGGCTGGCGACGTCACGAGGCACGAGGTTACCGAAGGCGGGATAGCGGCGCTCGAGGTAGTAGTCACGATCCTCCTCCTTGATATCGGTAGGACGAAGTGTACCAGCCTGGAGTTTCTTAGCGTCTTCGATATTCTTGGGCACCCAGATACGGCCGTCATTACGGAGCGACTCAGACATCAGCGTGAGCTTAGACTGGAACTCGCCGTGGACGGGGATACACGTGGGGTGGATCTGTGCCATACAGGGGTTAGCGAAGTAAGCGCCCTTCTTGTAGCACTGCCAAGCAGCTGAGCCGTTAGAGGCCATAGCGTTCGTGGAGAGGAAGAAGGCGTTACCATAGCCACCGGTACCGATGACGACAGCGTGAGCGGCGAAGCGCTCGATCTTACCCGTGACGAGGTTACGGGCGATGATACCACGAGCACGGCCGTCGATGATGACGACGTCGAGCATCTCGTGGCGGGTGTACATCTTCACCGTGCCCTTACCTACCTGGCGGCTCAGTGCAGAGTAAGCACCGAGGAGGAGCTGCTGCCCCGTCTGACCACGAGCATAGAATGTACGAGAGACCTGTGCACCCCCGAAGGAGCGGTTGTCGAGAAGGCCGCCGTATTCGCGAGCGAAAGGCACACCCTGAGCGACGCACTGGTCAATGATGCTATTAGCCACTTCGGCCAGACGATAGACGTTTGCTTCGCGAGCACGGTAGTCACCACCCTTGATCGTATCGTAGAAGAGGCGGTAGACGGAGTCACCATCGTTCTGGTAGTTCTTAGCGGCATTGATACCCCCCTGAGCAGCGATCGAGTGTGCACGACGGGGAGAGTCCTGGATACAGAAGTTCAAGACGTTGAAGCCCATCTCAGCGAGCGAGGCAGCAGCGGAGGCGCCAGCCAAGCCCGTACCGACGACGATGATGTCGAGGCGGCGCTTGTTAGCAGGGTTGACGAGCTTCTGATGGTCCTTATAGGAGGTCCACTTCTCGGCCAATGGGCCGGCGGGGATCTTCGAATCTATCTTAGACATAATCTTAGAGGTATGGATAGCTTACTTGTGGGATGAACTGTGGTTAGCAATACCACAAGGAGCCCCCGCAGAGGGCTTGGATGAAGTAATAGATCACGACGACAGCAAAGCCGAGGACGATGATCGTCGTATAGATATTGGAGAGGCAACGCAGACGCTCGAACCAGACGCGGTTGTTGAAGCCGATGGTGTGCAGTGAGCTCCAGAAGCCGTGTGACAGGTGGAACCACAGTGAGCCCAGCCAGATGAGATAGAGGACTACGAAGATGGGATTAGAGAAGGTGTAGCGGATCAGACCAGCGCCGTCCGTAGGACCAGTGACGCCATCGATACCGAGGTCATGCTGACCGATGATCTCTGCGAGCTGCATCTTAGCCCAGAAATTGAAGAGGTGCAGGAAGATCCCAAGGACGATGATGACACCGAGAGCCATCATGTTCTGCGACGCCCACTCGACACCCTTAGGCTTGTCGACGACATCATAGCGGTCGTTACCGCGAGCCTTGCGATTCTGAAGCGTCAGGATGAAGGCATAGACGATGTGGACGATGAAGAGGACTGCCAGCCCCATCGAAGCGACCAGGGCATACCAGTTAGCTCCGAGGAACTCACACACGGCGTTGTAGGCTTCTTCAGAGAAGAGCGCCACAAGGTTCATCGACATGTGGAAGGTCAGGAACAGGATAAGCGCGAGGCCTGAGATGCTCATGACCAGCTTACGCCCGATCGAAGATTTAATTAACCACGACATAAAGTTGCTATTTAATTGATTCTATGTTATTGTCTTCTTGTGGAGATATATTGCTATCGTTCAAGACATTAGGGCGCCCCATAGCTGTGTCGGGACGCACCTCCTCATGCAATGCACGCTACAAAGATAGCTTAATTAGGTATATGCCGTACTAACATTAGCGAAAAAAAGGCATAATCCTACCACTGCATATACCATATAGTAGGTACATGCGCCACAAAAACGGCGTACCACAGTGCGGCTACCTACCTATATATAGCTAACCACATCGCTGTATCAGCGACGAGAAAAGAGGGGGAGAAAGCAAAAACGAGACTACCTCAAGCGCGCACCAAGACGCGGAGATAGCGAGCAATGAGATAGGCGCCGAATATAGAAGAGGCGTATACGGCGATAAGGAAGAGTACCGGCGACTGAATATAAATCATCTGGCTCCTATAGAGGCTCACGAAGGACATGTGCAAAAGGTACACTTCGAGCGATATCCCACCGAGCCACATCAGAGCACTCCCAACAGGGCCGTGCGCACGTCGCATAAAGAGATCTGTCGCCCCCAAAGCCTTGCTAAGAGCTGTGAGCATCACAGGAAGGGCGAAGTAAGCGAGATGGCTGGCGAGCATCAGCACCACGGGTTGGTTGGGGAAGGTCTGCACACTCCATATATATATCCCCATCAAGAGTAGTACTGCAGGAAGGCAAAGGATGCGATACGCCTTTATCTGCTTATATATATCCCGCTCATAGATAGCGTAGACCACGCCGACGGAGAAGCTGAGGGGGTAGCGAAGCCAGTAATACCCAAAGCTAGCCTGCCATGCGGCTAATATAAGAAGTAGCGTAAGCAAGATGAGCACGAATACGGCCCCACCCCAACGCCGGACATATCGGAAGGAGATGTAGAAGAACACATAGAGCAACATCAATTCCAAGAGATACCACGCAACTGTCTCAGGGCCAGGAATACCCACCCTCCAACCTCGCAGGTGTGCTTTTAGGAGAAGTAGGCCTTGTGACAGATTATCGAAGCCCATCCCAGCAAAGAGAAAGAAGAGTGCCACAGCATAGAAGAAGAGGAACGGCTTAATGAGTCCCCAGAGTCTTCGGGGGAGCCAGCCCACCCAGAGGGCCGCTGGAGACATAGTAGGTGTACGAAGGGTACGCAGACGCAGCTGGGTCATCAGCCCATAGCCCGAGAGGAAGAAGAAGAAGACCAGAGCAAGCGGTGTGAGGAGATTACACACACGTAGCCACAGGAGCGCCTCATCAGGCTGGCACAGCGAGCTGATATGCGTCCCTACAATAAACAAGGAGAGCGCCCCCTTTAGGGTTACCGAGAATTCCTTGGGCAAAGTCGAATCTACCACGTCGATGATTACTTATTAGACATCTGCTATAGTACAAAGATATAGCATCTTGCGGCATCACAACGAATAAGCCTCAGGCAGGAGTCCTGACCCGCGAGTTTCCCCACCGTCCTGGACGCCACCTGAGGCATATCCACTAAATCATTACGGCAAAAGTACCACTGCCCACTTTATTCAAAAGAGCGGACATCCTCTTTGGGGAATAAATTCCAAGCATAGAGACCCACACTTGTAGCTTTCCTCGAAGCATTTTGAATGAGCGTTGCAGGTCTTCTGACTCGTGCACCTTGTCTCCCAGCCACCCTTCCCAGAGACACAGAACCTCCAGTGGTCAGGGCTTCGACATAGCCCTCGGCAGGGAGCAGTATGATGCACATACAGCAGCGGGACTGTTCGAGATTCTCACTCGATTCCCTTTTAAGCCCGACACACAGCACACAGATCTTCGCGTGTCAGGCACAACGCCTTTACAAAGATACGATATTATCTCTGATCACCATCCACCTGCGCACTCAGATTGCGCCGTGGCTGTTTTTCGCTGGTCAGCAGCTCGCGCTTGCCCTCTGGACGATAGCAGCGGGTGAGCAACGTGAAGCGATCGGGTATATACACCGTGACCGATTCGCCAGCATTACGTAGGACCACGAGGCCCATGTGCCGGATGAGCTTTTCTTCCATACGAGCATCAGGACAGCCCATGCGTGTGGACATGGTCTTGCCATCGCTCTTGAAGATGTAGGGAAGGTTCAGCCCTTCGGCTTCCATGTCGAGCTCGAACTTTCCGCTCAGTACATGGATATTGCAGTCGACCTTCTTCCGTATGCACGGGATCAGCTCGATATAGTAGTCTGGGCTATTGCCCTTATGACGCTCGGGAGCGGTGATGACGTAGGCCGTATAGCCTCGCTTACGGGGGAGCTTACTGGCAGCGGAGTCTGGGCTGACCTTCGTCGCCTTACCCATAGCACGCCAGATACGGTAGACGACACGCACACTGTCGTTGGTCGTGATAGCCAGCTCCTTATTACCTCGGAAGGGAAGAAGGAGGGGCTCACCATAGAGGAAAGGCTTAGGATCCAGGCCCTCGATAGGCTTGTCGAAGGCTGAGATAATCCCCTCGCCATGCTGATAGCGGTAGGAGGAGAAGACATCCACCTGGGTACTGGGTACGAAGCGCCCATCGATGCTGGTGTGCGTCGGGTCGGTATTGGGAAGAGCCGGTACGATCTCCACTCGGAAGTCCTCAAGAGGGCTGGCGTGCGGGAGCGTCAGGCGGTAAGTATGTGGGGGGAGCGGGACCTTAGAGTAGTCTTCGGTATAGCTGACGACTCCCTCGCGAGCCTGATCACCTTCCTCACCATTCTGCCCATCGTGGGCAGCTCGGCAGCTGGAGCTAAGCAGGACAAGTGCAATAAAAGCTAAGAGGGAAGTTAGGTGGGCGCTTGAAGTAGTCATACATCGTCGATAGATGAGCTATCTACTAAGATCAACGGGTATCCCCCCGAATTTATTTCGATAGGACACCCGTAATAATCTTTTTCTTCTGAGCGACGCTTGTCTCTAAGCCTGAGGATGGAGCGGAATGTCCAGGGCCTTGAAGACCTTGACGAGCGCTTTGATAGCGCGGTCAAGCTGCTCGTAGGTATGGGTAGCCATGAGCGAGAAGCGGATCAGCGTATCGCCAGGAGCGACAGCTGGAGCCACAACGGGATTGACGAAGACACCTTCCTCGAAGAGCATAGCCGTCACGCGGAAGGTCTTCTCATTATCACGGATAAAGAGGGGGATGATAGGCGTCGAGGTGTTACCGATCTCGAAGCCCAGCTTGCGGAAGCGATCCAGGCAGTAAGCCGTCTTCTCACGAAGCGACTCCACACGCTCGGGCTCACGAAGCATGATCTCCAGAGCCTTAGAGGCAGCAGCCGTCGAGGCTGGCGTACAGCTGGCGCTGAAGATATAGGAGCGAGCGTGGTGGCGGAGGTAGTTGATAAGCACCTTGCTACCAGCGATAAAGCCACCGAGAGAGGCGAAGCTCTTACTGAAGGTACCCATAAGGAGATCGACCTGATCGGTCAGACCGAAGTGGTTACACGTACCGCGACCGTGGTCACCGAGTACGCCGAAGCCGTGAGCTTCGTCGACCATCACCGAGGCGTTGTACTTCTTCGCCAGACGCACGATCTCGGGGAGGTTGCACAGGTCACCCTCCATGCTGAAGACACCGTCGACGACGATGAGCTTGATGCGATCGGGGTCACACTGCTTGAGGCGACGCTCGAGCGCTTCCATATCATTATGCTTGTAGCGGAGGCTCTTAGCGGGAGAGAGGCGGATACCCTCGATGATCGAAGCGTGATCGAGTGCATCCCAGATGATATAGTCTTCACGGCCGAGGAGGCAGGAGATGACCCCGAGATTGACCTGGAAGCCCGTGGAGAAGATGATGGCATCTTCCTTGCCGACGAAGGCCGCCAGCTGCTTTTCCAGCTCGAGGTGCGTATCGAGGGTACCGTTGAGGAAGCGGCTCCCTGCACATCCCGTACCATACTTCTCCGTAGCGGCGATAGCAGCAGCCTTGATCTCGGGGTGGTTCGTCAGTCCGAGGTACGAGTTCGACCCGAACATGAGGACCTTACGGCCATCGATGACGACCTCGGTATCCTGGTCGCTTTCTATCTTTCGGAAGTAGGGATAAATCCCTGCAGCCTGAGCCTTCTGGGGCTCGGTAAAGGATGCTAATTTCTGCTCAAGTAAGTTCATCTTATATCTGTCAAGCATCCACCCATAGTGCTAAACGGGCACCTCACGGGCGCTCTCACCATGGAGTGCGCGATGGGCGGACTGGGTCGGGGAGCTGCGATCGCAAGGAGCGCCACAGCCCGGACACCTATAGTAATAGAGCTCTTATTAGAGGTGGAGGAAAGGCCCCCACACGAGCGTTATAAATACGGGCAAAAGTACACATTTTCCCCTAATTCGTGCAACGCACATTCACCTAAGCCGCTTTCCCAGTGCAAATGCGCGTCAAACAGCCCCCTCCAAACGACAGGAAAAGCCATGACCTCTCCCCTACTTCCGTAGCCGAAATCACGATGCCTTGGCAGCACTGCTTAGGACACTATCACACAAGCCAATCGCCACGCTCGCTGCCCGCTGCTCACCGAAGAGGAAAATGAAGCAGTACTGGTCACTGCATCGACCAGTACTGGTAGGCATTAGTGACCAGTACTGATCCGCGGTGTGACCAGTACTGGTCCGATCGCCGACCAGTACTGGTTACTTTCACCCCCTTCACGAGCCCACTCTACACGCGCTTCAGCAGGGTGCTCTTTGCTCATCACTTGGGATGTGCGCCATAGACACATTCGCTTCCTTTACGCCTTCCCTCTATTTATCGTATCTTTGAGCATATACATGGTCTCGAACCACATACACAATCATCACTATAAGCAATGGATATAAAGAAACCCCTTCTCTGTGGGCTTCTCCTCGGTGCGGCGGCACTCTCCGCCTCTGCACAGGAACGCCCGCTCTGGCTGCGCTATCCAGCTATCTCCCCTGATGGCAAGACGATCGCCTTCGCGTACCAAGGCGATATCTACACCGTACCCACCGTGGGTGGTGAAGCCCGTCGCCTGACCTCGACCGAAGCCTACGAGTGCTATCCCGTCTGGTCACCCGATGGCAAGCAGATCGCCTACACCTCCGACCGCAATTCCTCTGGCGTCAACATCTACATCATGCCAGCGGGTGGCGGTAAGGCTCGTCAGCTGACGACCCACTCGGGGCGTGAGATCCCCCAGACCTTCACTCCCGATGGCCGCTACCTGATCTTCAAGGCACACATTCAAGACCCTGCCAGCTCCGCCCTCTTCCCCAACTCCCTGCTCACTGAGCTCTACCGTGTGCCCATCACCGGTGGTCGCCCCGAGCAGATCCTCGCTACTCCCGCCGAAGCTGTGAATGTCAGCCGTGATGGCCGACGCATCCTCTATCAGGAGATCAAGAGCTTCGAGAACGAGTGGCGTAAGCACCACACCTCCTCCGCCTCACGCGACCTCCTCGAGTACGACTTCGACAAGAAGACCTACCGCTTCGTCGCCCGCCACGATGGCGAAGACCGCGATCCCGTCTACTCCCCCACAGGTAAGTCCTTCTACTTCCTCAGCGAGCGCAATGGTGGCTCGATGAATGTCTACGAAGGCAACCTCGCTGGCCCGGCTACCGAAGCTAAGGCACTCACCCAGCTCAAGGGTGACCCCGTGCGCTTCCTCTCCAGCTCAGCCGACGGCCTGCTCTGCTTCGGCTATGCCGGTGAGATCTACACCCTCGTCCCTGGCCGCAGCGAGCAGCGTGTACCCATCCGCATCTCCAAGGACCAGGCTCCCGACGAAGAGCTGCACCTCTCGATGAGCCGCAGCCTCGGCTCCTCTGCTGTCTCTCCCGATGGCAAGCAGATCGCCTTCCTCTCGCGTGGTGACGTCTTCGTCACCGCTACCGACTACACCACGACCCGTCAGATCACGAAGGGCTCACAGGCCGAGCGTGGTGTCAGCTTCGGCGCGGACAACAAGTCCGTCGTCTACGCCAGCACCAAGGATGGCTCATGGGATCTCTACATCGCTAAGGTCGAGCGTGGCGAAGATCAGAACTTCCCCAACGCCATGGCTATCAGTGACGAGAAGCTCATCCCCTCGCTCAAGGGCGAGAAGATGTATCCTTCCTTCTCCCCCGATGGCAATGAGGTAGCCTTCCTCTACCAGCGAGAGAAGCTCATGGTCTACAACCTCAAGACCCGCCAGACTCGTCAGATCACCGACGGCAAGCAGACGCTTGACCCCGACTTCGTATGGTCACCCAACGGGAAGTGGATCGCCTTCTCCTACGTCTCCCGTGGCCGTGGTCCCTACACCGACGTAGGTATCGTCAGCGCTCAGGGCGGTCAACCCATCCAGAACCTCACGAACAGCGGTTACTTCAGCAGCAACCCTCGCTGGTCTACCGATGGGAACATCCTCCTCTACGCTACCGATAAGTATGGTATGCGCAACCACGCTTCGTGGGGCTCTATGAACGATATCATGGCGGTCTTCCTCAATCGTGCGACCTATGAGAAGTTCCGTATGAACGACGAAGACCTCGCCCTCCTCGAGGAAGCCGAGAAGCAAGCCAAGGCCGACACCACGAAGACGAAGAAGGCTCAGCCCGCTAAGAGCACCAACGGCGTCATCGAATGGGACAACCTCGACCTGCGCACCGTACGCATCACCCCCACCTCTTCGCGCCTCGGTGACTACATCCTCTCGTCCGACAACAAGAAGCTCTTCTACTTCTCCGCTACCGAAGGAGGCCAAGACCTCTGGGTCTATGACATGCGCAAGCACACGACGCAGCTGCAGAAGAAGATGAACCTCTCCTCTCCCTTCTTCGCTTCGGACAAGAAGGGCACGAAGCTCTTCATCCTCGGCGCTTCACCCATGACGCTCGATCCCAAGACGGATGCCACGAAGCCCATCACGATGGCTGGCCACCGCCACATCGACCGCATCCGCGAGCGTGAGGTCATGTACGAAGAAGTCGTCCGCGAAGAAGAAGCACGCTTCTACCGCAAGGATATGCACGGCGTGAACTGGAAGAAGCTCACCGACCACTACCGCACCTTCCTCCCCTACATCGACAACAACCAGGACTTCGCCGAGATGCTGAGCGAGCTCCTCGGCGAGCTGAACGTATCCCACACGGGCTCGGGTGCTCGCAGCTCATCGTCGGCCTTCCCCACGGCTGAGCTCGGCGTCTTCGTCTCACCTGTAGCAGGCTCCGGTGCTCTGCACGTCGACGAAGTCGTGGCAGGTGGTCCCTTCGACAACTCCCGCACGAAGCTGCAGAAGGGTAGTCTCATCACCGCTATCGACGGCGAGAAGCTCGAGGCCGGTAAGGACTACTTCCCCCTGCTGAACGATAAGGTAGGCAAGCGCCTCCTCGTCTCCTTCCGCACCGCCTCGGGCGAGCAGGTCGACGAAGTCATCCGCCCCATCTCCTCCTCTGCCCTCAATGACCTCCTCTACAAGCGCTGGGTCAAGCAGCGTGCCGAAGAGGTAGAGCGTGTATCGAAGGGTACACTCGGCTACGTCCACATACCCTCGATGGGTGACCCCAGCTTCCGCACGGTCTACTCCGATGTCATGGGCAAGTACTACCAGAAGAAGGGTATCGTCATCGACATCCGCTACAACGGCGGTGGTCGTCTCCATGAGGATATCGAAGCCTTCTTCACGGGCAAGCACTACGCTGACCAGGTCGTCCGTGACCGCCAGTACTCGGAGATGTCCTCCCGCCGCTGGAATCGCCCCTCCGTCCTCGTCACCTGCGAAGCTGACTACAGCAATGCCCACGGTACGCCTTGGGTCTATCAGCACCTCAAGGTCGGTAAGGTCGTCGGTATGCCCGTAGCTGGTACGATGACCAGCGTGAACTGGGTGACGCTCCTCGACCCCAGCGTCTACTTCGGTATCCCCGCCGTAGGCTTCCGTCTCTTCGATGGTCGCTATCTGGAGAACACCCAGATGGAGCCCGACGTCGTCGTACCTCTTGATCCCACGAAGGTCCTGCAGGGCGTCGACACGCAGATCGAGAAGGCCGTCGAGGTCCTCCGTGCTGAGACGAAGTAATCCCCCTCACTTCACTAATCGTATCTATATAAGCGTAGCCCCTGCATCCCGAGTGATGCAGGGGCTACGTGCGTAATGGCGTATCTTTGCGCCCGATGAAGAAGACCCATCCCACCCCATCCACCGAAGGCATCGACCTTCGTGATGTGCAGCGCCGCCTCGGTAGCTGGTACGACGAGCATGCCCGTGCCCTCCCCTGGCGCGAAGATGTATCGGCCTACCACGTCATGCTCTCCGAGATCATCCTCCAGCAGACGCGCGTGGACCAAGGGATGGCTTATTATCATCGCTTCACCGAGCGCTTCCCCACCGTACA
>ERZ1674088.100-NODE-100-length-13889-cov-23.778806_pt1 | contig 13889 bp, 8 predicted proteins | sample MGYA00581117_ERZ1674088 | MGnify/ENA primary metagenome ERZ1674088 (study PRJEB41354, sample SAMEA4873335) | human saliva metagenome | biome: human-associated habitat [ENVO:00009003]; feature: mouth environment [ENVO:08000002]; material: saliva material... | reverse complement strand
AGGTATTCAGCGAAGCGCCGAATTACTTAGCGTTCTTAGCGAGGATCTCCTTGACCGTGTCGATCTCGAGCGAGTGAGCAGCACCCGACTGACCGATCGTACCGCTCATATAAGCAGCCTGCGTGTCTTCGCTGATGAGACCTGACTCGATGAAGCTCTTGATACCTGCAGCCAGACGTGAGCCTGGGCAAGCAGCGTCTTCAGCGTAGTGAGCCGTCACACCGTAGCTGAGAGCCAGCTGACGAGCCAGAGTAGGATCGTAGCAGACAGCGCAGACGGGGACCGTAGCACGGAAGGAAGAGAGGTAGCGAGCCGTACGACCAGTGAAGCTATCGGTGATGATAGCCTGCGTGTCGATCTGCTCGACGCTACGTACAGCCTGCTTAGAGAGGAAGGCCGTCGTGGTGCTCACTTCCTTAGAGTAAGGCACTTCGTCGTTGTACTCGCGCTCAAGCGTCGTCTCAGCCTCACGGATGATGCTTGCCATCGTCTGGACAGCCTCGAGGGGGTACTTACCATTAGCCGTCTCACCAGAGAGCATGACAGCGTCGGTGCGGTAGTAGACAGCGTTAGCGATGTCGCTGACCTCTGCACGCGTAGGCAGGGGGTTGTCGATCATCGTGTGGAGCATCTGCGTAGCGACGATGACGGGCTTCTTGGCAGCGATACACTTCTTGATGATCATACGCTGGATGGAGGGGACCTTCTCAGCGGGGACTTCGATAGCGAGGTCACCACGAGCGATCATGATACCATAGCAAGAGTCGATGATCTCGTCGATGTTGTCGACACCTTCCTGGTTCTCGATCTTAGCGATGATCTTGATGTCGCTCTTGTGCTCGTCGAGGATCGTCTGGATCTCCTCGATGTCCTTCTTGTTACGGACGAAAGAGTGAGCGATGAACTCGATCTTCTGGGGGATAGAGTGCAGGATGTTGCCACGGTCCTTCTCGGTGAGAGAGGGCAGGTCGATGCGTACGCCAGGGACGTTGACGCTCTTGCGGCTACCGAGCTTACCGTTGTTCTGACAGACCGTGAAGAGCTTGTCGCCTTCCTTCTTCTCTACGTCGAAGGCAAGAGCACCGTCGTCGAGGAGGATGCGAGCACCTACGGGTACGTCGTGGACGAAGTTCACGTAGTTCACGTTGATGACTTCGTTGTTGGTCTTGGCTTCGGGGTTAGCCTGGAAGATGACCTTGTCACCAGCGTGGAATTCGCGCTTGACTTCTGAGTCACCTTCGAGGACCGTCGTGCGGACTTCGGGGCCCTTCGTGTCCAGGAGGACAGCGACGCTGGGCGATACAGCACGCGTATTGTTGATGACCTGGGTGATACCCTCCTTCGTCATGTGGGCGGTGTTCATACGTACGACGTTCACGCCAGCTTCGACGAGCGGACGGATGAATTCTACGTCGCAGCGCAGATCCGAGATAGTAGCTACAATCTTAGTTTTCTTCATAATGCTTAATTGGGGTAATTTATTCGTGGGTCGGTAGAGGTAAGCCCCCACACACGGCTTCGATGGCTAAGCGGTATCCATCGAGACCGAAGCCCGAGATCGTCCCTCGGCAGGCTTCTGCGATGAGGGAGCGCTGGCGGATAGGCTCACGCTTATAGATATTGGATATATGGACTTCGATAGTGGGGGGAGTGATAGCCCGGAGGGCATCGGCCAAGGCCAAGGAGGTATGGGTATAGGCACCGGCATTGAGGATGATGGCGTCAGCGCCGGCATCGTGCAGCTCATAGAGCCTGTCAAGGAGCGCCCCCTCATGGTTCGACTGGAAATAGGTCAGACGAAACTGGTGATCATAGCGCTGGTGCAGTTGCTCCAGGCAAGTGTCCATCGACATCGTGCCGTAGATGCTGGGCTCACGCTGGCCGATCCGAGCAAGGTTCGGCCCGTTAATGATCTCTATCCACATTCGTTATTTCGGGGGTATTCCTATTGTCTTCTTACCTTTGCAAAGATAAATTAAAATTCTCACTTTTTGAATGCTCCCTGACGATATACGCACGCAGTTCCTCTCGCACCTCCGCTTCGAGCTTGGCCTCTCAGAGAATACGTGTGAGGCTTACCTCAGCGACGTCGATAAGCTCCTCAGCTACATGGACGTCGAAGGGCTCAGCATCGAAGCCATCGACTATCCACGGCTGCAGCACTTCATCGCCACGCTCCACGATCTGGGCATCGGCCCGACGTCGATCTCACGCATCATCTCGGGTATCCGCTCCTTCGGGCGCTATCTCCTCCTCGAGGGCTATGTAGATAGCGACCCCACGGCACTCCTCGAGGTGCCACGCAAGGGGCGCTATCTCCCCACTGTGCTGACGACTGCCGAGGTAGACCGCATCATCGAGGCCGCAGGGAGCAAGGGCGGTGTCGAGGGCCAGCGCAATCGTGCCATCATCGAGGTGCTCTTCAGCTGCGGCCTGCGTGTGAGCGAGCTGTGTCATCTGACCTTCCCCGACCTCTTCCTCGACGAGGGCTATCTGCGCGTACAGGGCAAGGGGAGCAAGCAGCGCCTCGTCCCGCTGAGTGACTCCGCCATCGCCGAGGTCACCCGCTACCTCCGTGATCCCGACCGTGCCACCCCGAAGCGCGGGCAGGAGGGCTACGTCTTCCTCAGCCGCCGTGGGCAAGCCATCTCCCGCATCACCGTCTTCGTCATGGTGCGCGAAGCCGCCGAGATGGCGGGCGTAGACAAGAAGATCAGCCCCCACACCTTCCGTCACAGCTTCGCCACAGCGCTCCTCGAGGGCGGTGCGAATCTGCAAGCCATTCAGCTCCTCCTCGGTCACGAGGATGTAGCGACGACGGAGATCTACACCCACATCGACCGCACCAAGCTCCGCGAGCAGGTCGAGCGCTATCACCCCCGCAACCGCAGAGCGAGGTCGTAGCATACCACCTCACCCCAACATACGAATAGCCAAGAGGCTGGAGAGCATCGACTCTCCAGCCTCTTGGCTATTGGTATCATTGAGTGAAGGCTACTCCCTCACGATCGTGACGTATAGATACTTGATGAGGTCCTTCATACGGAAGCGCCCTACCCGCTCGGCTCCCCAAGTAAAGTAGGTGAACGATACACGCTCCCTGTCGTCTGACCATACCGCCGTCCCTGGCTTGATGACGATCCAATGAAGGCGGGCGATGCGGTTGCCCTTGGAGTCCGCCTTGATCAGCTTCGAGTCAATGAGCAGAAACGATCGGGTAGGCTTCCTCAGCGCCTCGATGATGGCTCTGCGATGCGCTCTCTCGGAGCCCCAGCCCACGAAGCTCAACCTCTGTACAAAGCACTCGTGCGGGTAGATGCTCTTCAGCCAATACAGCATATCCTTCGGCGGACTAAACAGCGCTAACGGCCCAGCCTTGCCATCCACACCGAAGAGCACATTTCGCCCCTCTCGCATCGCGCCTAAGAACATCCAGTCGATGCCCGAGATCCCTTCACGGGAACTCCCTCGCAGTCCCTTGCTTGCCTGCAGATAGAGGTCACCGACAGCACATATCCCCGTCTCGTAGAGGGAGAGCATAGCGGATATATAAGCCACTGGATCCGTAAGCATCAGATCGTAGGCAATAGCCGCAGGGCCGCAAAGCTCAGTAACCCCTTGATTGGGGAAGGGATAGGACAAGGTAGTCCCAGCGTATGGGTAGGACCGCAAGCGATCTGCCTCCTCTCGGGACATTTCTTGCCGACAAAAGCGTGCCTGCATCTCCAGCTTCACCTGCTCACGGCTATAGCACTCCCAGACGCGCGGGGAGGGCTCTGGGCTCTCAGCCAAGTACGTCAGGACCTTCCGCCCTACCGCAAGGGCATCAAGGGGCTCTGGAGATGGATCTGTCGGCTTCATTGTATTCATAGGACGCTCATCATACGGTCTTGCTCTTAGGCTTCGCCATACCACATAGCTTTTTCATTCGAGGAGAAAGCGTCATCTGCTGATCGCACAAGAAGGAGGGCTATCACCCCGAAATCGGCGTAGATGGCTACGATTTATTAGAACAGCATTCCCGAAACTATACAGCATCTTCTCGAGAGCAAGACCTTCATCACACTGCCATTTGGCTCATATATTTACGGAGCACCTCATACTCCATTACCCTCATTGTATGCTCCATCAGAGCATAATCAAGGGCACCATCATCAAGGACTGGAAGCAGAATAAGTTGGCGCTTCATCCGCTGCGCATTGAACTTGTAGCCATACGCATACTTCCCTTTCTGCTGTGAAATCGCTGTGGACAGATAGAGTAAGGTGTACTTATTGTTAGCCTCTTCATCCTTCCAGCGAACACGCTTCACGTCATCCGAAAAGAGAGCCTCGTAAGGATGATAGAAGGAGAAGCCAACACTACCATTATAATTCACCCCAAGGATATTGCTTGCCAGACTGGAGTTCGTATTATTAATGAAGCCCGTCACTCCATTATTGGATTCAGAAGCCCCAATGAAAGGTCTTATACCCTCGCACATATCCGCCTTGGTGAGGCGTACGCCATTCTCTATGGATAGAACATCTCCTATATAGAAGGGCTGCATTTTACCCCCCCCCCTTAACATATTATCACATTCCTTCGATCTGAAGAATGCTAAGGCCTTGCTGAGAGTCTCATGCTCCACTCGCTGCATAAAGGCTGACATAAACTCCCAGTCAGGCGTGCCATCTGATTGAATGGGGAGGAGCAGGCGCTCTCGGGTTAAGCGATGAGGCCTAACTTGCTTAGCATACGAATACTTCTCCTTCAGACGAGATAAAGCTACAACAAGAAAAAGATAGATATACTTAGATTGGGAAACCGAGTTATCTAAGTTTAACACAGAGATATTGTCATCACACTTAAACTTATATCCTTGATAAAAGGCATTTGCGAACATATCAAGCGTGATTGCTGGACAAAATTCTCTCTGTGCTACATTAGATATAAATGAAGAGATCCCATTAAACTCTTCTCCCGCTGTAATCAAGGGAATATCCCCCTCTTCTCGATCTCTTTGGTTTAGTCTACTACCTCTTGAAATACCTCTAAACAGATCTTTAACAAAGAACTCTCCCCACTCCCTATCCGTCAGCTTTAACTCCTTACTCATCATTTCTCGTTGTCGAAGAGATAGCCTCTTCCGTGGGTAATCATATTGAACTGGAAGGTAAGATAGTCCGCCATCGTCTTACGGAAGTCTTCCTCACTGGGGATTTCATCATTGAAATAATAGAATGAATGAAGCCATTCATCCTCCGCTTCAATGGTGGTCTCTACACAGAACTTACTTTCACTCTCAGTGCGTCCATGCCACACATCGAGCAGGTGCTGCTTGCGGTCGGTAGCCGTCCCATTATCGACCAGCCCAACGTGCTTAGCTACGACAAATCCATCATCCTCAAAGTTGATAAACTTACACTTCTTCTGCGGTGGATGGGGAACATGGGCGGTAAAAATGGCTATACAGGGATTCGTCCCGACACCATAGAAGGTATTCGTATTGAGGGTGATCACTCCCTCAAGTGTATGCTTCTTGAGGATATTCTTCTTAATCTCCTTCTCCTTAGTAGTCTTCCCCGTAACGGCAGACTGGGGTATAATGACAACAGCTCGTGCATCTTCACAGAGCGAATCCAGCAAGTGCTCCGTAAAGGCAATCTCATATTTATCAGGATCCTCCTTGCTCCCTTGCGAATAGGGGGGGATTCATCATCCCCACGGTGCAAGGCATATCCTTCTGGATCTTGGATGCTGGCTGGGCAAGGAAGTCGAAGTTATGCAGGTTACTCTTGCCATCCCCTCGCAAAATCATATTAGTCGTGGCAATGGTAAACATGTAGTCCTGCAACTCAATGCCCATAAGACGCTTCTTACGTATGGCTCGCTGCTCCACCTCATCGTCAGTTTGCTTAATCATTGAGTGCATCGCTGCGATCAGGAAGCCAGCAGTCCCGCAGCATGGATCAAGCACTCGGTCTGTCGGCTTTAGACTAATGAGATCACAGAATAGCTCGGTGATATGCTTTGGTGTAAGGATGATGCCCAAGCTCTGCCCATCTTCCCCCGAGTAGGACATAAACTCTCCATAGAACATGCCGAGGTAGTCATCGGCAGACTGAGCATATCGGATAGAGCCATGAATACTCGTGCGTAAGAACTCCGTATACTCTCTCAAGAGTGTACGCTGAGTCTTCGGGTCTTTGTAATTAATCTTAGGCGTATCGCGTATCACAGCAAACTTAGCGAGAATCTTATCACGCTTCGTTTCAGGCGACACATCGGCACGCATCAGATTAGCCTTAATCGCATCATAAATCTTCTGCCCATCAGACTTGATAGTATCTCCAGTCAAGTCGTCAACAGAAAACCCCTTAAAGCTCTCCTCTCGCAGAGCAAGCAAGATTCCCGACACAACAAGGGGCTTCCCTTGATTGGTCAGCCCGCCCTTCCACAGCATCTCGTGCAAAGTCTTTGCATCTTTGAGAATCTCGGCAGTGGTCTTTTCTTCCGCACTGGTTTCTTTAAGCACCTCACGGTGGTAGTAGTAATCAATATTGGCTTCATTGAAGGAGACAAAGGTCTCTACATCTGAAAGCTCCCTTGAATAGAGGCTATCATCAATAAAAATAGGAGTAATCAAATGGCGCTTCTCATCTCCCGAAACACCGATAGCGAAGACCTTCCTATAACTTGTATGCTTGATAATATGCCGCGCATAATGCAGTGCACCATTCAGAGCATAGGCTTGTTTGCTTGCAGTATCTTCCAGCAAGTTACCATCCTTGTCTCGAGATGCATGCTGAGAGGTCTCTGCTTTGTTCTCGATGACGAGGACAAAGTCCTTCACGACACCGATAAACTCAGGCTTGCCCACCTTACCTGTGTCCGCCTTAGAGGCGGTTTTCAGTGCCTTGTCCAGATCAGAGATATCTGAGCCTTGATAGGAAAGTGTGATCTGAGCTGACTTGAGCAGCTCGTGTACCCATATATCTGTTTGTGCTTCTTTCTTCGCCATAATTAACTTGGATCGATAGGCTGCATTAATGGAGCCGACTATTCCTCTGCAAAGATATAATCAGCCTGAAGATTAGCCATATTTAGCCGTCCACTTCCTACGGCGACGCTGTCCGTTCCTGCGGTCGCTCGACGACAAACAAGCACAGGACTTCTTGCCATCCAGCCGAAGAAAAGCTGTCCACGACTACGCCTAATCCTCCGTCCACGTACGTGGTCATAAAGTCTACGTGCGCAAATCCTATGATCCACGTACGTAGATTTAACGACCACGTGCGTAGACAAGGGTTTCTCTGTAGTGGTATGCAGTTTTCCACGAGGTGTGTGGGAAGTTTTCCTTCGCACATTGGGAGTCATCTGAGTAGTCAAGCGAAGCGGCTTGCACTACGGGAGTAAAGCGACATCGCCCCCACAGATTCGGCGGAATCTGTGGGGGCGATGCTTGATTCTTTGCTTCGGGGAGAAGCTGGAGGCGCTTACTCGGCTTCGGGCGTATAGCCTTCGGCAGGGCGTACGGGCTTCCCGATGAGGGTCGCAGCCGTAGCGGACTCGATGCGTACATCCACGTACTGACCGACGCGGTAGCCTTGCTTGTCGAAGACGACGACCTTATTCTGCTGGCTACGGCCGAAGAGCTGTTCGCGGGAGCGCTTGCTGAAGCCCTCGATGAGGACCTCGAAGGTCTTCCCCACGTCACGCAGATTGCTCTCGAGCGAGAGCTGGGTCTGCAGCTCGATCATCTCGTTGAGGCGGCGGATCTTCTCTTCCTCGGGGATGTTGTCGATGAGGTACTTGGCGGCATACGTCCCGGGGCGCTCGGAGTACTTGAAGAGGAAGGCATTGTCATAGACCACCTCACGCATAAGGCTCAGCGTATCCTGGAAGTCCTCCTCGCTCTCGTCGTGGAAGCCGCAGAAGATATCCGACGTGATGGCGCAGTCAGGCATAGCACGGCGGATAGCCGCGACACGCTCGAGGTACCACTCACGGGTATAGTTGCGCTTCATGAGCTTGAGGATGCGGTCGTTGCCCGACTGCGCAGGCAGGTGGATATGCTTGCAGATATTCGGGTACTTCGCCATCACAGCGATGGCCTTGTCGTCCATATCCTTGGGGTGAGGCGAGGTGAAGCGGATACGGAGCGTGGGTACGGCGAGGGCAACCTGCTCGAGGAGGTCACCGAAGTCATACGTGCGGTCCCCGTCCACAAAGCGGTAGGAATTCACATTCTGCCCGAGCAGCGTGATCTCACGATAGCCCTTGGCCTCGAGGTCCTTCACCTCACGGATGATGCTCTCCAGCTCACGGCTACGCTCACGGCCACGGGTGTAGGGCACGATGCAGTAGGAGCAGAAGTTATTGCACCCACGCATGATGGAGACGAAGCCCGAGAGGTTGAGCCCGCCGATCTTCAGCGGGAGGACATCCTTGTAGGTCTCGGTGGTGGAGAGCTGTACGTTGATCGCCTTCTCCCCGCGCTCGACAGCGCCGACGAGATTCGGCAGGTCGAGGTAGCTATCGGGGCCGACGACGAGGTCGACGTGGTGCTTCTCGATCAGCTCCCCCTTAGCACGCTCCGCCATACAGCCGAGGACGCCGATGATGATACGGCGGCGCTTCTTGCGGCGGATGGAGTGATAGTAAGCGATGCGGTTGAGGACTTTCTGCTCGGCATTGTCGCGCACAGAGCAGGTATTGAGGAAGATAGCATCGGCCAACTCAGGGTCTTCGGTCAGGTGAAAGCCGTCCATCTGCATGATGGATGCGACGACTTCGCTGTCGGCGACATTCATCTGGCAGCCATAGGTCTCTATATAGACGCGGCGGGCGGTGGCGGTCGAAGGCTGAGCGCTCTGGGCGGGCTCGATCTTGGTCATGAACTATATGAATTGCTTAAGTGACGGTGGGAGGTGCGTAGACCTTCTTAAGAAGGGGCTCCTCCCGCAGTTGGAGATAATATATTTATCTGTATATTTGCAATGAAAATGTAAGATTTTTCATAGTTAAGGTTTTGGTTAATAGGTTGGAGCTGGCTGGGAAGTCAGCTCCGCTTTTTTATACCCATACCAAGACCTTCTACGATCTTCATCCCATGCTATATATCAAGGGGCATCGCCAATACGCAGGAAGTGATAGCCCTCACTTTGGAGCCAGCGCACGGCTTCGGGCATCGCTACGCGCATATTCTTCTCCGCCTTGAGCGAGTCGTGGAAGACGATGATCGAGCCGTTGCGCGCATAGCGCTTCACGTAGCCGACGATGGTCTCCGGGCTGAGCTCGGCATTGTAGTCGCGTGTCACCACGTCCCACATCACGATCTCGAAGCTATGACTAAGCTCCCTATTCTGCGAGAAGCGCAGATGCCCGTGTGGCGGACGGAAGTAGCGTGAGTGGATGAGCTCATGCGCCTCGTACACGTCGCGCATGTACTCCTTCGTCGAGTGGAAGATACCCTGGATATGATGATAGGTGTGATTGCCTACCGTGTGACCACGGCGACGTATCTCCTCGAAGAGCTCGGGGTAGCGTCGCACATTGTCTGCCACGCAGAAGAACGTGGCCTTGATCCCCAACTCATCGAGCTGATCCAATACCCAAGGCGTGACCTCGGGTATCGGACCATCATCGAAGGTAAGGTAGATACTCTTGCCCTTGAGCGCGGGGATACGCCAGCGCGCTCCAGGCACGAGCATGCGGTACCACATGGGTACCCGACAGAGGATGCGCTCGATCATCGGCGGAAGAGCGGACTACTGAGCTACGCCCAGACGGCGGAGCAGCGCTGCGATCTCCTGCTCATAGCGGGAGAGCGCCTGCGAGTTGTAGTCCTTAGCGAAGTCGAGAGCGTAAGAGATAGCCGTATAAGCCTCCTGCAGCTCACCATGGCGCGAGACCTCCTCGAGCTTCTCAGCGGGGAGCTGTACCGCCCAGGTCAGCGTACTCAGCGCACGGCGGGCGATAGCCTGCAGCACGTGGTCAGCCTCAGCACGCATATCAGCACGATAGAGGGCATCAGCGAAGTAGAGTGCACTCGTCTCATAGGGGACGTTCTCCTCGAGGATGACGGAGAGACACTTCTTCAGTATGGCCTGTGCCTTCTGCTTATCGCCACGCTCGAGATAACCATTAGCTAGAGGCGTGAAGATCTGATTGCGCAGGGTCGATACGATGCCACGGGCGTTCTCATCGAAGTACGTACCAGGGCGATCAGCACCGCACCAGCGGAACTTCGTCATCACCGTCTCGTACATACGATCCAGATTGCCGATACCGTAGTCGATAGCACGGCCCGTGCTGTCGACACGTGGAGCGAGCGGGAGGAGCTGCGAAGCCATACCCGTCTGCACCATGCTGGCGGTCATTCCGTTGAAGGCATTGCGGGGCGAGGTGATCGCCCAGTAGATAGGACGCTCCCACTTATTGCCCGCGATGAGGTCAAGGACGCTGAGGCCACCGATATCGAGGAACTGACGGCCGTGCAGGCTCAGTGAGAAGTCAGGAGTGATATGCCCCGTGAGTGCGGGGAAGCTCTTCGCGATGCGCTGAGCGACAGCAGCCGAGTCGACGGCGACGTAGAGGTCGGGCGAGGTCAGCATAGCAGGCGAACCAGGGCCATGACCCTGGAGTGCCTTATAAGCCTCCTCGACGCTCAGGCGCTCACCACCATTGGGACTGACGAGAGCGTAGTTGTTGTAGTAATAATAGGACTTGGGTAGGAGACCGAGGGGCAGAGGCTTGCCTTCGTAGGCCTGCTTCTTCATCTGGTCGATGTACCAGTCACCCGAGAGATAGGAGAGGTTGACGGTGCGGACGTCCGTGCGGATGCCCTCGACTTCCTGTGCGTACCAGAGGGGGAAGGTATCGTTGTCACCGTAGCAGAAGAGGATGGCATTCGGCTCACAGCTCTCGAGGTAGTTGCGGCCCATGTCGCTGGCGACGGTGCGGCCCGAGCGGTCGTGGTCGTCCCAGTTCTGCCCTGCCATCTGTATGGGGATGAGCAGGAGCACCAGCGAAGCGACACCCGCAGCAGCCGTAGAGATGGTGACAGGCGCGTCCTCATCACTGGTCTTCTTCGCAGGCTGCTTGGAGAGATAGCGGCTGGCGGTCGTAGCGATAGCAGCCACACCGAAGCCCACCCAGATAGCGAAGGCGTAGAACGATCCCACATAAGCGTAGTCACGCTCACGAGGCTGACCCGGATACTGGTTGAGGTAAAGCACGATGGCGATACCCGTCATGAAGAAGAGCATAAAGGTCACCCAGAAGCTCTCCACACCACGACGCCCGCGACCGATCTGGAAGAAGAGGCCGATGAGCCCGAGGATCAGCGGGAGGGCGTAGTAGACATTGTGCCCCTTATTGGCCGTCATATCCTCGGGGTGCGTATCGCTATCCCCGTAGAAGAAGCTATCGACGAAGGGAATACCCGTAGCAGCGCCACCACGCAGGAGGCCGCCGTCACCCTGAAGGTCATTCTGGCGCCCGGCGAAGTTCCACATAAAGTAGCGCCAGTACATGTAGGTCAGCTGGTAGTTGAAGAAGTAGGTGAGGTTGTCCCCGAAGGTAGGCTGCGACATATCATCGGCAGCACGCCCCATCCACGTATTGTACATCTGCGCGTGACCACGGTCGTAGACACGGGGGAAGAGCATCATGCTCGAGCCCTCATAGACGGGTTCATCCTTGGGAGCACGTGCTACATAGCGGTCGGGGTCAGAAGGCTGAGCCTTATCGACACGCCCGTAGGTAGGCTCACCTTCGTCGAACTCAGGACGGCCATCAGCCCCATACTTATAGGGCGAAGCGAAGGTAGGGCCGTAGAAGAGCGGAGCCGAGCCATACTGCTCACGCGCCAGATAGTAGCGGAGCGAGAAGGCATCAGCAGGCGCATTCTCATTCATCGGAGGGTCAGCCACCGCACGCACGAGGATCACCCCGTAGGAGGAGAAGCCCATAGCGATAGCCACGAGCGACATCTGTACCGTCTGGACGGCACGTGCGCGAAGCCCCCTATACAGATAGAAGAAGGCAATGATACCAGCCGCCAGTGCGAGGGCGACGATACCATTCCCGATGAGGGGAAGCCCCATCAAGATCAGCGACAGAGCGATAGAGATACGGAAGCGATGAGAGCCGAGGAGCTTGGGATCCTGCACCGCACGGTCGGCTTCGTAGACGCCCCAGATGAGGACGGCGACGAGTACCGCGAGGTAGATATACAGCCCTTGGTTGTAGCTGAGACCACAGGTATTGACGAAGAACATATCCCACTTCCCTGCGAGCTTAGGTACACCCTGCACGACCCCGTACATCATCAGCCCGACGAGGGCGAAGGAGCCAAGGAGCGCCAGAGCGCTACCCTTGAGCGTGGGTATCGTGGCACGGCGGTAGTAGTAGACCAGCGCCATGGCGGGCAGACAGAGCAGGTTCAGCAGGTGCACCCCGATACTGAGGCCCATCAGATAGGCGATCAGCACCAGCCAGCGGTCCGAGCGCTCGTACTCGCTGCGCTCCTCCCACTTAAAGATCAGCCAGAAGACCACCGCTGTGAAGAGCGAACTGAAGGCATACACCTCCGCCTCGACAGCGCTGAACCAGAAGGAGTCGGAGAACGTGTACACCAAGCTACCCACCAGACCAGAGCCGAGGATAGCGATAGCCTGCCCCATCGTCATCACCTCACCAGCAGGCTCAAAGCCCTGCTTGCCGAGATGCGCGCGAGGCGTCAGCACACGGCGCACCATGTGGGTGATCGTCCAGAAGAGGAAGAGGATCGTGAGGCCACTCAGCACGGCACTCGTGGCATTGGTCATCAGTGCCGCACGCTCAGGACTACCGCCCAGATGCGAGATCACATTATAGACCAGCATGTAGAAGGGCGCGCCAGGAGGGTGCCCGATCTCGAACTTGTAGTCACAAGCGATGAACTCCGCACAGTCCCACAGGCTCGCTGAGGGGCCGATCGTGAGCAGATAGGTGAGCGTAGCGACTGCGAAGATCGCCCAGCCCAGGAGGTTATTTGCTCGGTTAAATTGCTTCCAATTCATGTATATCTCTATTAGATGTGCGACCCGCCACGAAGGGTCAGGACACACTACAATGCCTACAAAGATAGCTATATAGGCTGATACCTGCCGTGCTGCGGCACAGCCCTATACAGTGAGAGCGGGTACTACTGAGATGTAGTACCCGCTCTCTTGGTGACCCCGGTGAGGCTCGAACTCACGACCCAGTGATTAAGAGTCACTTGCTCTACCAACTGAGCTACAGAGTCATTTTCCCTTGTTCGGCTCACCACCTTGGTGCGTGGGAGCGTTTTCAGAACGGGTGCAAAGGTAGTGCAAACATTTGAATTACACAAGACACCACCCGCAAACTCGTCAAAAAAATCCCCGACATACTTCCTTCCCTCCGCCCAAGAGCCCCCTGAGACCACCCGAGGAAGGTAGTGAATACTACCACGCTATACCCCTGCCACTTAACCACATCTAAAAAGCTCTTCATCATAGGTAGGCGAACGAACCTCCCAGGGCGAGGTATCACAACCTATATGGGTCAGCGGGTGAAGCTATATAGGTCACGATGCCGACCTATATAGGTCCGACTGCGAACCTATATTGGTTCGCTCATCGAACAATATAAGACTGTTGCCGAGAATCCTGCCCGCTATTTATTATTGTGCTAAGGCATCGCGCGCCCAGCCCCACGATATCCCTCCCCGAAGTGACCGAGCAAGCCCCCCGCCTTATCGCGCGTATTCCTCTTATCCAGCGGAGGAAGAAGTACTGTTCGTGCGAAGAAAAAAGCACCTTCACGTAGTAGTTTTTCTCTGTCTATGCACGTAGTCTTAAAGACCAGGCACGTCAATCCAAATATCCACGTACGTA
>ERZ1674088.96-NODE-96-length-14538-cov-15.936408_pt1 | contig 14538 bp, 14 predicted proteins | sample MGYA00581117_ERZ1674088 | MGnify/ENA primary metagenome ERZ1674088 (study PRJEB41354, sample SAMEA4873335) | human saliva metagenome | biome: human-associated habitat [ENVO:00009003]; feature: mouth environment [ENVO:08000002]; material: saliva material... | reverse complement strand
TGTGGTGGTGCTGGGGATGGATCCGGTGGGGGTTCCTCCGGTGGTTCGGCGGATGTCGTGGGTGCTGGTGGTCCTTGTGGGGCGGCTGTTGGTGGCTGGGGGTTGCTGCTGGGTTGTGGCGAGCGCGGTTGCCTGGTGCCAGTGCTGCCGGCCGGTTTGGTGGAATGGGCGGCACCGGCTCAAGAAGCCCTCCAGCGGCCTGTGCCGCCGCTATCAGCGGCGGCGGTGCGCGGGTTCATCAGCGCCGCATTCGGCCCGCTGAGCGAACGCCAGCGGGTGCGGGTCGAGCCCGCAGCCGAAGACGCAAAATCGACACTGGACGTTCTGGAGGAATTCGCGCGAAGGCGTGAGGGTGGTGCGGTGACGGTCGAGGACGCGGAGCGTCACGCGGTCATCTCTGAGCGCTTCTTTCGCCCGCCGAACGGGTTCTTTTTCGCCTGACACACAAAGGTGCCCTACCCCCTTCTAGGGGTAGGGCACCTTTGTGTGTAGACTTCTAGGTCGAAAGAAGCCCCAACATGCAGCGCGGCTGTGCTGATCGTTGGGGCCTCTAAACAAAACTAGCGCGCAAAGAGAAGGAAGCAATGCCCCAAAAAAGGAATAGTACGTTCCTCAATGAAAGCCCCGCCGCTTGCGGGCGGCGGGGAATACACATAGAGAATGAGGCTCCCATTATAAAAATGTTCGTCCCTCAATGAAAGTCCCTTAACCCGTCACCGGGTTAAGGGAAATATTAGGAAAGTTCCGCTCCAATTGGGCTACAGTACATTCCTCAATGAAAGCCCTACCATCACCACAAGGTGGTGCAGCAGGGAAGAAGGTAATCAATGATGCTCAAAGAAGCACTCAGTAACCGCCTCAATGAAAGCCCCGCACCCCCTGCCTGTAGCACACAACCACAGAACGGTAAGGTGGGGGAATGAGAATCAAACAGTCGGCTTCTTCCCACAAAATTTCAATTCCTCAATGAAAGCTCACCCCCCCCCTTGTGAGGGGTGAGAAAAGGGAAGGAAGCTATGCCCCAATAAAGAAACAGCACGTCCCTCAATGAAAGCCCCTCTCACCGTCACCGGGTCAAGGGGAAGAGGAATAAGTGCAGCTCCTCAGAACTAAAAGTCCATCCCTCAATGAAAGTCCTTCCGCCCCACCAGCGGGGGCGAAGCGGAAGGAAAAGGGTGGAGGAGAAAAGCTCTTCCAACGAAAATATTCACTCCTCAATGAAAGCCCCGCCGCCCGCAAGCGGCGGGGAATACACATAGAGAAGGGCCTCCCGCTAGATAACGTTGATTCCTCAATGAAGGCCCACCCCCTTGTGAGGGGTGAGAAAAGGAAGAAAGCAATGCTCCATCCAAGATAAAGTACTACCCTCAATGAAAGCCCCGTTCACCACAAACGCGGATTCCGGGGAAGGCCTAGAAACAGATGCTCCAGATTGCAACAGGTCCAAACCTCAATGAAAGTCCCTTAACCCGTCACCGGGTTAAGGGAAAGAGAAGAAAGCAAATGCTCCCTGAAACTACTATTGGAGTCCTCAATGAAAGCCCGCCCCCTGCAAGAGGGGGCGAGAAAAGGGATAGCCTCGCAAAACTTAACTTCCACGTTCCCTATGCGGTTATGTTTTCAGTTTAACACTACCTCTGAAAGTGAGGCAAGCGTTTTCGTCACCGGCTAGTTTTCGCCTTATCCCTGATGGGAATTAGCGAATCCTGCGGTTCCGCGGCGGTTGCGCTGCGGCGCGAACTTCGTTCACACAGGTTTCCAGGCTATCGCTCCGTGAATCGGCGTAGGCGTAGGCATCAAGTTCATTACCCATCATGTTCGAGAAGCTGTTCTCGATGTAGCCGTAGTATTTGGGGCAGTTAGGGATGTCGATTTCATGAACCCATCCCACCGTGCGGCCTTCTTCATTGCAGACTATCCATGAGTCCGGCGGGCACGGGTTGACGTTGAGCGCGTAGAGATGTTCAGCTCGAAGAAGGCGAGTGTTGAACGGGTAGTCTCGCTCAATCTGGCGAGAAAGCCAGCGTAGCCACTGCGCAAAGCTTTTCAGGAAACCCGCTTCCTGACTCCGGTGCTGATCTTTGCGAATTTCTTCGGCTTCTCGCTCGAAAAATTCGATGACCTCATCAGCGGCGAAGAAAACGTTCGGGGCCTGGTCTTTGCCGTGAATGGTGATGCGTTCTGCATTCTCACCCAATGCTTCGGCAATGGGGTTAGGCTCACGGTCCATATTGAGCCAGAGCCTTCCCCCCCTGCTGCGGAAGTACCAGCGGTTATCGAATGGCCCGTTCCCAAAGGGTGAAGGCCCGCCAATGTGTGCCGAGTACGTGCGGCCCTTTTCCTTTCGAATGTACTTGATGCTGTGTGACATGCTGTTTCTCCTTCTGATTTGCTGGTCGGTGCCGCCGGGATTGACTGCTACCGGTCAGGTTTCGGGGTTTCCCGCCCCGTTCAACCTTACATATATAGTGTACCATATTCAGAACACTATAAGCAAGGGTTTAACCCGTCAAAAATGCAGATTGAGGCCCCTCTCTCAAGTGTGAGAGAGGGGCCTCATCTTCTATCGGCCACCCTTGACATGCCAGGTCACGTGCTCCTCAGAGCTAATCAGCCTGCACCGTCCACCGTGCCTGTGATGGTTCCCGTCATTGCGGAAATGACGGCGCGGACAGAATCGAGAATGCCAAATCTCAGCGGTGACGTAGGAATAATCCCGGTCAGACGGGACAATGTGAACAGCGGTGCGGTAGTTCTTTTTCAGGCCTGCGGGGTCACCGTCCCACCCCCAACCGCGCGGCCACCAGTTCCCGTGCCGCTTGTCGAACTCAAAGGTGGATTCCTTGAGCTCTTCGCTGCCTGACACTCGCGTGCGAAGAACCACGCGGGGCTTCTCATTGTTGATGTCCTCATAGGTTGGGTTCTTGATGCTTTCGTCACGGTTGATGCACTCGTTAAACTTCACGATTTCCTCAACCTCCACGGTCAGCTCTTCGTCCAGGTGCTCGACCTCCACGATCTTTTTACATTTGATGCGAGGCCATATAACCTCATCCCACAGCAAGCACCACACGGCGACCGCGTAGAAAAGCGCCGGAACGCACATCACCAATGATGCCACTACTAGAGTGTTCAGGTCTTCGTCTGAAAGCGCCAACATTGATTGTTTCTCCTTGTCTGATTTGCTGTCGGCTGCACCGGGACTAATGCGCAGCAACCATGAGCGCCAGATAGCCGGTGTTCACCGCCAAGCCCGCCCACAGAAGCCAATACCAGGCCCCGCGCCGTAGCCCCCACTCACGGGTGAAGGCAAAATAGTACGGGGCAATGAGGAACGCCAGCGCAAGGGCGAACAGCGCAATGACTGCTAAGACCTTCATTTCTTCTGCCCCTTGACCGGCACGCCACGCGGGCGCGGGGTGCCGCTGCCGTTCCAGCCCCAAGCCCGCGAATCTCGCGGGTTCTCTTCACGCCACTGCATCCATTCCTTCACGTCGGATTCAAAGAATCCCAGAGATGCGCCAATCTGTCCGGCGGCGTGCAGATTCCCAGCTTTGCAGTTTTTGCGAATGGTGCGTTCGCTAACCCCGGCCAGCGCGGCGGCCTGTACCACGGTCAGATAAACGGTCCTCTTCTTTTTCGTCATCATGCTATCCTTTCCTTGCGTGCTCCATGATGCACGCCCTTCTGTCCCCCGCCTTTGGGTCGGGGGTTCCCCCGGTGCCTTTCCCCCGCCCAATAATGGGCGGTGGCACCGGGGGCTTTTATTTTTGCATGACCACAGCGCAGGCAAACATTGCACCCTGAATGACGGTAACCCCGGCCGCTAAAACAAAAATCCCCACCGCAATTATTGAGCCTTCCTCACCTTTGTTTTTGAAGCAGGTTATGAGGGTAAAAACGATAACAATGCCCGCAAAAATGGCGGCAACAATCATTCCGGCGGTGTTGATTTTCTCGACCGAGAGAGCGGCTAGTAGCATTACTCCCCCCTAGTCCTATTCGGCCTGCTGCGCGAAGTGCTCGGTCAGCTCTTCCAGCAATTCCCGCGCCGGGATCAATTCGATTCGCTCCGGCGCGTTCACTGTGAACACCTCGCCGCGTGCAAAGGCGAGAACGTTCTCAACCGTGACTGGAAGCGGTGCATCATGCACCGCCAGCCGCTCCATATCCTCCCACACCTCGGCGGTCGGATTGCTCAAATCCTCCGGGTCGGCATCCCCTGCATCCATGAACACGGTGCGCGGCTTCTGGCCTGAATCATCCCACCACACGAACATTTCGCCGGTGACCGGCTGAGCGGGCGCGGCGAAAAGCTGCTCTCCAGAATCGCGATACCCGCCGCTGATGGTCTCACAGAAGGCGCTTTGCGTCGGCTTCGGGTCGGATTCGAGCCAATCGAGAATCTCCTCAAGGGTGCCGATTTCTTCGCCCCAAAGAGCCTTTTTCTCACTGTCAAAAGTGAAAGGAATGCTTTCGGTCAGAATGAGGCCGAAGCCCGGCGTTCCTGCGGCTTCCAAGTCTTCAAGATGACGACGCAAAAATTCGAGGTCATCAGCTGCGATGTTCCACGTGTTCATGATTTGGTTTTCCTTCTCTTGATTGGCGGCGTTCCCGGTTGGGTGCGCCGGTCAGGTTTCGGGGTTTCCCGCCCCGTTCAACCTTACATTTACAGTGTACCACATTCGGAACACTATAAACTGTGAGGTAATCTCATAGCGCCCGCATGGTGTGCGGGGTGCGTCAATCAATTTACCCCGGGGTAAATTGATTGACGCACCCCGGGTGGGAAGCTGCGGGATAAAATCGCCTCAGTCTCAATCAACGACAGAAGGAAAACAAATCATGACCCCCTCAACTGAAAGCCCCCGCGTCGGCGGTAACCTGCTCATGGCAAGCTGTCTTCTGCTCTGCTTCGGGTCCGCTTTTCTTGGCTTCGCGGGCCTGTGGGCCCCGTATGGTCCATCCCTGATGAGCGCCCTCTTCCTCATTGCCGCCGGGCCTGTGATTGCCTTTGGCAAGCGCGCCAAGGTCGAAACCGTCGGCTGGCGCACCCTGGCGGTCATGTCAGCGGTCGCCTGTGGCCTGGTATTCAGCAGCTTTCTGAACGCGGGCATCATGCGTTCACCTCAGAATGTTGGCGAAGGTGCAACGGGCGGTTTCATGTTCTTTGCGGCCCTGCAAATGTGGGCCTTCCTGCGCATCATGCGCCGGAACATGCCCGAGCTCGTGGAGGGTCTGAATCCTCAGATTGCACTCTCTGCTGCGGCGACAGCCGGTGCCGCTGGGTACTGGGGCGTGTTTGCTCTCGCGATCTTTTGCGCCTTCATTCCGCTGGCGGGCCTGTGGTTCCGCGCGAAGGGCTGGAGGGTTGTACTGCCGGTGGTTTCGGGGTGGGTACTACCGCGGATGGTGCTGGTTTAGGGGTTGTGGCGTTGTGGCTGTTGGTGCGGGCTGATTGGGGTTCTTCGTGGGTGTGTCTGCGCTTGTCGGGGGCGCTTTCACTTTTTTCTGCCATGTTTTTATACATGTATGAGAACATGGCAGGTTGTGTTATGGCAGGTCATGTTTTTGGAGGTGCACCCAGCACGCAGGTGAAGACGGCGCCACCAAAGAGTGAGCAGCAGTCAGCCGGCATCATTCACGCAGCAAAGAAGCGGCAGAAAAAGACCAGCCGGCAGCAGGCACGGCAAGAGGAGCAAGCGGCAGAGGAAACTCAGCGGACACCAAGACAGCAGAGGTAGCGGCACAGGCACACGCACGAGCGTGGGCAACGATCACTAAAGAGGCGGCAGGATGCAGAGCGTCAAGGGCGCAGCAAATACCCGCCCTGGGGGTTCTTCCAGAGGCAGGCACAGACATCATGCAGGCAGCAGGCACGGCAGAAAGAGACCATGAAGCACCGGACACCGAGGTAGCAGAGAAGGCACGGGCAGAAGAAAATAGCCGGCAGCTTTTTGTGGGGGGTGAGGGCGCACGCATTGCGCCAGGGGGTTGCTACGCTTCGTGTGCGGCTTCGTATGCCGCCCGGCACTGCTCAAGCAGGAACCGGCGCTTTTCTTCCACGATAACTTCGCGAGCCTCGTGCACTGAAAGGTGAGGGTATTGGGTGAAGTCGGCGGGGGTTACTTGATCCGCTGCCTCAATTCCTTTGTACGAGACTTCCACTTTGAAGTACTGCTTACGGCGAGCATCGTTGTCGCTCACAAGCATCCTGTACTTCTCCTCGCCATCTTGAAAAGGCGCGATATGGAAAAAAGAGGTGCGGCCTTTCTGAAGGGTTGAAGCGAGATACCAAATCGTCTTCTTGGACAGCCTGTTGTTGATTTCTTTATGCCGTTTGATTCCTGCGAGAACGTTTTTCGCAGAGTTATTCTCGTCAGAGCGCTGAGAGGAAAGAGGCGCGGCCAACCCCTTAGTGAAGTAGTCGTAGAGGTAGTCGTCTCGGCCTAGCTGGTCTGCCAGCTCATCAATGTGCAGAATCGAAGCATACGGAGCAGAATCTTTCTTCTCCCCAGCGGCGATAGCAGCAATCTCCTGGGCTGGATTCTCCATCGGTAAACTGCCCGGCAAGGCGCCCCTATAGATGACTTTATCTGCGCGCGACCTCAGAAAAATATTAGCTTCGGTGGTGACGTCTGCGGCTGCCGTTTGAGGTGCGAGCGCGACAGGGATGATCGCGTGCAGGTGGTAGGGGTATTGTGTGCGTTGTCCGCGGCTGATTGCTTTCTGGGCTGATTCTTCAGTGATTCCGGAGGAATGGTACTCCGCGGTTGCTATGACTCCCCAGCAGGTGACGCCCTCGATGGTGTCTTGTAGGTGCTGGGCTACGTCTCGTGCGATTTTGTCGGCTTTTTTCAGCTCTTTGTCCGTCAGGCGGGGGATGGTCAGCATGAGGCTCCAGGGGCCTTTGGTGCGAACGACGCGGGTGATGGCGGAGGAGAGCTTAATGCGGGTGTACCTGGCGCATTGAATGCGGGTGCATCCCTTGTTCTTGCACCGGAACGTATTTGTTACGGTGGGGGTGTCGTTGGGGACGTAGGCGGCGCCTTCGAGGTTGAGATCATGAAGCGTTTCGTTGGTGATGTATGTGTAGACGTCATGCTTGTCCCGGTTCCAGTGGTCTACTACTGCGCCGAAGGGGCGATGGCCGATGATTGTCATGTGTCCTGCGGGTGCAATGAGGCCTCGGTTGGGAAGGTGGCTGCGGGTGTCCTCAAAAGGTTGGAAGTCATCGTCGAAGGCTTCGGGTAGCTCGTAGTATTCCTGGTAGAGGTCTTCAACACGCCGGTCATCTTCTGCTGCGGCTGGTCGATTCATGGTGGCGGGTGCTTCTGGGTATTTCATATTGCCCTCCTTGGGCTTTTAGGGGTTTTTACGGTGGCGATAGCTTTCTACTGTGTGTTCATTCCTGGTACTTGCGCTCGCCAATGAGTCAAGTCTATCGCTTCATGCGACTTGATTTGCTTTCAGATGTCAAACCTTACTTAATGTTCACTTTGGTGTTACCCTTTTCCCAGGCAACGTCCAGTTTTCAGGCTGGACTAGGCATAATGAGACTATATGCATTTCTTGCAGACACTAAGCGGGGGCTGCCGAACTACTTCTATGAGTAGTTCGACAGCCCCCGCTTGTCTTTCCTAGGGTTTGCTGAAGGTGTTTATCGGCGGCGTGCGCGGCGAGCGTTCTTCACCCGAACGGAGTAGTCCGCGAAGATCATCAGCAGTGCAAGAATGCAGAGGAGGAAGATGACACGCGGCGCGTCCAGTGCGATGCCCAAGTCTGGGTTAGAGACCAGGGCGTGCGTTGAGGTGGCTGCCTGGTTATTGCTCTCTTCGGTGGTCTGCGGCAGGGTCGGCAGCAGAATACCTGTTGAGATGAACCAAGCTTTAGCCTGCTCCCAGAGGAGTGAAATTCCTGCACTGATAGCTCCGAAGGGGATCATGAAAGCAAGGACGATGGCAGTGATAATGTTGTCGGTCTCTCGGTTCGAGGTGTGTTCGTTCATGCGCGTTACCCCTCCTTTCGGGTGTAAGCTTCGATTTCTTCTTCGCTGCGTGCGCGGCGGATAGTAAGCGGCTGGTTCGGGCTCATGGTCAGGGAACCAGATTCACCGTAGACGGTGCGGTAACCCAGAATCGATTCCCCGGAGCCGAAGGGGCTCTTCAGCAAGGAAGTAACGACGACCCATTCTCCATCAATTTCGACCAGATCACTTTCCTGAAGAGTCTCTGCTGGACCGTGGTGCTCTTCTTCCCAGATGGTCTCATTAAAGGCGTTTCCGCCAGGATTCTGGTGCGAGACGTCAGGTTCCATAACCACCTCAGGGGTGACGACAGGCATGGTCAGCGTGTCTGGGTCAGCCTCGTTCTTCTCCTGTGCTTGAGCTTCCAGGTGCTTGAGCTCAATTTCAAGAGCCTCAGTGCGGATGAACTCGATGTCAATCGGCTCATCGTCTTCAGCGAGAATGGGCGCTTCGAGGAAGTCACCCCAGGGGGTGAATATTTCCTCATATTCTTTCGTTTTTTCGTTATAGACCTGCGTCTTTTTTTCCAGCTCCTTCACGTGCTTCATGGTGTACAGTCGATGCTGCGGCATGACCTGCTTGAGCTTGTCGGCATCGTAATCAGGGTGCTCTGGGTCGGGATTAGGGGCGAAGACCGTCTGAATCATGGTCGGCCTGCCGTTATGGAAAGCCAACGCGCGGCCCTTCACCGGCGGAACAGCACATCCCACAGACGCATCAGACCACATCATCATGGACGATTCCTTACTGATCTGTCCCAGCGTCATGCGAGCGCCGTAGTTCTCACGGGTTTCACCGCCCATGATTTCTGCGTTGCCCTGCTGCAAGCCAGAAACCATATGGATCATGGATGAGCGGGAGAGGCGGGCGATGGAGCCAAGCCACTTATCCACCTCAGACTTAGCGGGCATGTTCTTGACCTTGTGGGTTGCGTAGAAGTCAGCAATGTTTGCTTTCAGCTGTGCCAGCTCATCGCCGATGAAGAAGATCGGGTCGTAGTCGATGACGCGGTATCGCTTTCCGCCGTTCTTGGCGGCGCGGGCACGGCGCTTATCGTTGCGTTCGTGCATGATGTCGTGCAGACGCTTGATGGCGCGAATCTGGGAGGGGACGGTATCTGCAATCAATTCAACATTGGGCCAGGATTCGTAACCCATGAGCTCGAACTGCTTACCATCACACAGCCAGACCCTGTACCCAGCCTGGGTGATCTGCTGAATGATGTTGTGCAAGGCAATCGTCTTACCTGAACCGGTACCACCGACGATGAGCAAGTGGGGGTCACTCTTGGGGTGCCAGGTAACCCACTCACCGTCCTCCGTCAGACCAAGCATGATCTTGAACTTGCTGTAGGCGTCGTAGCTTGCCATCTTGTCAGCACGCTGACGCAGCGGCTGAGCATGCGCAGGCAAGGTCACAACCGTCGGCATTTCCTTCCGGCGGCTGAAGGTCAACGTGTCTTTAGACAAATCCCAGTTACAACGGAAAGCGCCAGGCAAACGAGTCAACAGCCAACTACTGGTATTGACCCTCAAGGACGGGCGCATACCAATTTCCATGCTCTTGGTGTGATGAACGGTAATCTGCGTGATGGTGCCGTCTTCATTGCGTTCAAAGTCGACGGTCGCACTATCACCCAAAGCCATACGGACATCCTGGGTGAAGATGCGCTCGCTCTTTTCGGCTTCGGTTTCGTTCAGTGCTTGCTGTTCAGCAGTGGGTACGGCCTTGAGGACGAGCTTCTTCCGGGTGTTGTTAACCGAGTCAATCTTGAATTCCACGGTGCCGTCGGAGAGTTCACGGTTAGCAACAGCGAGCAGCTTAAGAGCCCATTCGGGGTTGGCGACATCAACGTTGCGGCCATAGTGCACAGTCAGACTTGAGGGGTGTCCTGGCTCGGTGAGGTTATGGCGCACGACGGCGCTGGCTCGGCATGCCTTCGTCCAGGAGGCAGCACCAAGGCTCTTGACCTTCTGGGTGTTCAGGCGGGCGGGCTGCTTGATGATTTTCTGCGGTGCAGTGTCGGTGTTGTCCACATCCGCAGTGTTCTCGGGCGCGGGCTCATTATCGGCAGCAGCCTCCTGGCTGGTTGCTTCTTCCTGGCTCTGCCTCTTGCCTTCATTCTCAGAGCCTTCAGCAGCAGCCGGTGCCGGTAGCGGGGTGCGCTTCCAGCGTCCCATGTTGACCAGGTTGCGGCTCAAACCCTTCACTTCCAATAACGGATAAGCGGCTTCAACAAAGTTATCGGTGCGCATCTCTCGCTCATCCTCATGACGTGCCGAAGCGCTAAAGGCCAGGGCGATAGCGGCAGCCACAGCGGCGGCCAGGATGATGCTGATCAGCGGGGTTCCGGTCATCACCAGCCAGTCCACCACCATAATGGCCACGATAACGGCAGCGGCAGTCACGTGCTTGCCCTTGCGGACCTTAGCAGGCAGAGCGTGCTGCACCTCAGTGAGCAGCGGATCAAGAGTTTTAGGGGTGTTATCCCACCCGGTAACAGGCCCATCGGCGGGACGCTGCGCAGGACGTCGTGCACGCATAGGGTGCTCCTTTCAGTTCCAATGTCTAGTGGTGGTTGTTGTTTCCCAGTGCGTCGTAATAGTCAGCGACCTTCCACACCCCTGCTGCATCTCGAATCAGAACAATAGTCTTCACCTCACGCACCGCCTTCACAGCTTCCAGGGGATCCTGTGCATCACGGCCCACCATCAGCGTGGCAGTCAGCTTCACCATCGGCGCACCCGAAGCGTCCGTGCCCTGGCTGAAGAGGATGTATTCGCCCTTATCCTGCACGGTCATGGCGGTCTTTGCCTTCACGAGGCGCTTCCACTCACGGTCTTCTGCCTTCTGCTGCTGGGCCTGATCAATCATCTTCTGCCTGAATTCGGCGGTACTGAAGGCTCCGGCACGGAACGCCCAGTTCGCAGGGTCCGGGTCCTTCCAGGACTGCGAATAGTAGGCGGTCACAAACTCATGGGCACGCTCACGCGCACGCTGAATCTCAGCATCATCCAACCCTTCAGCTAAGGCTGAAGGTGAAGCCTGCGAGACGGCGCCCTGGCTTGCAGGAGCAGAGGCCACAGCCGGGGCAGAGGTAGCCGCAGCACCCGAGTGTGGCTCAGACTTAGGCATCATCATCCACACAGCGAACACCCCTAACCCGATGGCGCCAACAATCAGCGCGATGGTCACCCAGTCCACCGAACGACGCGCACCTGCCAGCTCCTCACCTGCGCGCGCGTCGGTTGCGAGCGCAGGTGACGAATCATCCGAGGCGGTAGGGGGTGCGGGCGTGGGGGTGGTGGGGTGTGCGCTCGCGTTCTGGTTCTGGTGTTCGGGGTTGTTGGGGGTGGTCATGGTGTCTCCTTGAAAAGGTGGGGGGTCTGCCCCCTCCCCTGTGTTGTGGTGCCCTGTGCCGGTGGGCTATTTGTGTTGTTCAAGAGGTGGGGAGGGGGCAACTGTCAGCAATAGTGGCTATTTTTTGGGGTGGACAACACGGATGTATTCGGTGTCGCCTGCTCCGTTCCAGTTGACATCGTGTTCGATTGTTCCTTCGTTTTGTCCCATGACGCCGTACATTTTGCCGTTTCCGGCGTAGATGCCGACGTAGGCGTAGTTGCCTTCGCCGTCTCCGACTTGGGCGACGAGGTCGCCCGGTTGCGGGTCGGTGGTGGGTTCACCGACGGTCCATGGGGTCTGGCGGGGCAGTTCGATTCCTGCTTGTCCGTAGACCCAGTGCACGTAGCCGGTGGCGTCCCAGCTCTTGAAGTCGTTGCGGCCTTGCTGGTAGGAGCCGCCGAGGCCGTCACGGGCTTTGGCGAGGATGGTGTCGCGCACCTGCTGCTCCTTGTCGGTGTGCACGCCATCGGCTTCAACGGTGAGCTTTTGGGGTTTGTCAGAGTCTTTGGATTCCTTATCGCCGTCGGAGCCCTTATTGTTGTTCGGGCAGGACTGCTTACCGTAGGTCGTGTTGCCATCTACCCCGGAGAGTGCTGCATAGAGTTGGCGGGCAGTTTGCTCCCATTTCGCGTATTCGTACGGGTACGCCGAAATCTGCACCATCTGTGCGGCTTCGCCCAGACCCTTAGACTCCCAGCCGGGGTAGTCGAGCAAGCCGGGCGGGTTGCCGTGGTTCGGGCCCTGCGGACCACCGTAGAACGCAGCGGCTGCGTACTTGGGGTCGTGCACCTGCTCGGCGGTACCCCATCCGGCGGAGGGGCGCTGCTGGAACAAACCGACGGAGTCACGGTCACCATCAGGGGTGTTCTCCAAGGCGTTTTCCTGCAACGAGGTCATCAACGCGATGATGATGCCTCGCTCGGGCACTCCCATGCCCTTACCGACAGCAATAATATCGGCCGCATTAGCTACACGGTTCTTATCCCACGTGTACTTTGCGCCGCTGGGAAGATCGGTCTCAATCGGGTTAATCTCCACCTTCGGTGCGGGGGATTGGGTCTTCGGTGCGGCAGGGGCGGGGGCGGTCGCCGCGTCGGTCTTCTGCGTATCCGACACCTGATCCGGTGCACCCTGACCGAGGGTGATGCCACGTTCAGCCATATACGGCTCCGGGTCGGTGGGGATGCCCTTACCGTCAGGATTATTCGGGTCCGGGAGCATAATCTGGAAGTGCAAATGCACACCGGTGGCGTAGCCGGTCATACCGGCACCTGCCAGTTCCTGACCAACTTCTACATGGTCGCCGGGCTTCACTTTCGCCGTACCAGTTGCCGCGTGCCAGTACCAGTATCGGACACCGTCATCACCCTGAATGATGATGCCGTTACCACCGGCAGCGCCACCAGAATCAACGACCAGCACGGTACCGGCAGTAGCCGCATAAAAAGGCGTTCCTTCGGGCATACCAGCAATGTCGGTGCCCGGGTGATCCGTCAGATCAGCAAGTGTTGCACCGGGGATGGGGTTATCACGCAAACCAAAACGGGACGTGATTACCCCAACCGCCGGGTTGGCGTACTTACCATTGGGCGCCACACGGTTCACACACGAATTCTGGTACTTCGACTCACGCTGTTGAACTAGGGCGTCATGGCTCGCCTTGCCCATCATCATCATGGAGGTCAGGATGAAAATTCCTAGAAGTGGCGCGGTCAAAAGCAGAATCAGGCAGCCGCAGCCCAGTGCGTGGCGGCGGCGGCGTTTCTGCTTCTTCTTTTGTTTTTTCAGTTCCTTTTTCGCTCGTGACGGCGAAGATTTCTGGAGCTGTGAGACGCGGCGAGTACTCATCGGTGGCCTCTTACTTCGTGCAGGCAGGTTCTAGGTGTCTACCCCTATGAAGGCACCGAGAGATGAGTGGAACACCTCAAATGATTCCCAAATTTTTAGGGATTTCTGCTATTTTTCAGGAAAAGGGTGTAGAAAAGGAGGGCACTGGAATCAATTCCAGTGCCCTCCTTGTGTATCTGTCAGAGCCCTAATCGCCTCGGCGGGTGTCAACGACACCCTTTCCAGTCGCTTCATAGGAACCCAAATCCGGAACCCAGTTCAAGCCCAGCGGGTTTGATTCAACGTGGCAGGAGACGTGCACGGTGATGGTGTTATTCTCTGCGGACAGCTGCGGATTGCGGCTACCGGCAGCTTCAGCATTCACCACTGACACTTCTGATGCGACACAACCAGTATCTTCCAAGTTCTTCGCAACCGTCTGCCGTGCGACCTGCGTTGCGCTGGATGCATCTGAGGTCAACGCAGCATCGCGGGCTGCGGCTGCGGCTGCGGCATCCACTGAAGACTGGACATTCGCGCGAGCGCCAAAGAACAAAACTGCGGCAAGGAGCATGAGGATGACCGGGATGCTCAAAAGAGTTTCGATTGCGGCGCTACCTTCTTCTGCTCGGTTGTTTTTTTCCTTCATTCTTTGGTTTCCTTCCAGATTTCAGGTCAATCGGTAGGTGAAGAGTGTGTTCACACAATATCGTACTTAGACCGTCATCTTCGCAGATGGGGATTCTTCGCCTGGGTTAGAGGGTGACATACCAGGTGATCTGGTTCCTGGTCTCTTCCAGGGAACAATCATCGGTGTGTTGGTGCGGCCTCTTCTTCTTAGAATTCACCATCTGCTTCTGAATGGGGCAGCGCCACTTCTCCCATCTTTCAATGCGCAGGGAATCATGCTCTCGGTCAGATTCTTTCACCTGCACCTTATCAGGCATGAGCGTGTGATCGAGGTCAGCGTAGTAGCCAAAGTTCTGCTTCCACTTCTTCAGCAGTCCCTGACGTGTGAAGCTGGCGGCCAGCTCGTCCTCGATTCCAGGGGCTGTGCCCTTGATGTCTAGGTGCTCTCGCCCCTGAGTATCGGTCCATATATGGCAGGTGGCTTTCAGGGGAATCTGCTGATCAGTGGGCTTATCGAAAGACCACCGGTAGCCCTCCCCGGGGGAATAATCCTGTTCGTGGATGATGTACATGACCCCTAGAGCGGCAAGGTGCGCTGCCAGAACGTACAGCACCACCGTTTCGGTGATGACGGCACGCACCGCCTGGGCGCC
>ERZ1674088.89-NODE-89-length-15226-cov-10.212181_pt1 | contig 15226 bp, 8 predicted proteins | sample MGYA00581117_ERZ1674088 | MGnify/ENA primary metagenome ERZ1674088 (study PRJEB41354, sample SAMEA4873335) | human saliva metagenome | biome: human-associated habitat [ENVO:00009003]; feature: mouth environment [ENVO:08000002]; material: saliva material... | reverse complement strand
TGGGCCTATAGCTCAATGGTAGAGCAGCGGACTTTTAATCCGTAGGTTGGGGGTTCGAGTCCCCCTGGGCCTACTGGTCGCCTCGGAATGTTCCGGGGCGTTCACGCTATCTGCGGGCGCGCGCCCGCTTTCGGAGGTGCATCATGGATCCTCGTTTTTCTCGCGCGTATGGCGCCCTGGCTGGCCTGGCTCTCGGAGACGCGCTGGGCATGCCGACGCAGGCGATGTCCCCGGAGCAGATCCGCGCGGTGTACGGGCGCATTACCGGCCTCGTGGATGGGGACGCCTCGCAGCCCTACGCGCCGGGGATGCCGGCCGGGTCGGTCACGGATGACACGGAGCAGGCGCTGCTGGTTGCTTCTCTCCTGGTACGAGGCCGGGGTTCCTCCTCGGGTCGCGTGGCGCTGGACGCGGGCGAGTTCGCCCACGCGCTGCTGGCCTGGGAAGATTCGATGATCAAGCGCGGGTCGCTCGACCTGCTGGGCCCCTCCACGAAGGCGGCCCTCGAGCGCGTGCGGGCGGGCGAGGACCCGCTGAGCGTGGGCGGGGCGGGTACCACGAACGGCGCGGCGATGCGCGTCACCCCGATCGGTATCGCGATGTCGACGGCCGATCCCGAGGCCTTTGCGGATGCCGTCTGGTCGTCCTGTCAGGTCACGCACGCGACGCGCCAGGGTTTCCAGTCGGCTGCCCTCGTGGCGGCCGCCGTGTCGATGGGGATCGATACGCCTCGTTCGGCTGCCTCGGACATGACGGCCCTGCTGTGGAAGGCCGTGTCCTACGTCGATTCCCTACCCGAGCGCGGCGCGTGGACCCCCGACCCGGACGTCGTCGCGGCGACGCGCAGGGCCATGCAGCTGGTCGCTAACCCCGCGTCCTCGTCCCTAGAATGCCTCGTCGAGCAGGTGGGCACGTCCGTGGCTTCGGCGCAGGCGATCCCCATGGCTTTCGCGTTGCTCGCGCGAGACCCCTCCCCGCAGGCGCTGCTGGACGCCGCCAACATCGGCGGGGACACCGACACGATCGGCGCGATTACGGGCGCGATCCTGGGCGCTGCCCTCGGTGTTCAGGTTCTCCCCGCAGACAGCCTCTCGATGATCGAGGAGGTCTCCCACCTCGGCCTACAACCCATCGCGAGCAAGCTCCTGGAGCTGCGCGATCAGGCGCTCCTCGGCCGCCAGGAGGACCCTGACAAGGATGCGGTGTCGGAGCACGGGACCGACATTTCGAGTGAGCTCACGACCCCCGACGAGTCAGCCCTCGCCTCGTCGCCCGATTCCATAGAGGGCCGAGTTGTCCTCATGGGTCAAATCCTCGTGGACCGGGTTCTGCAGGGTGCCGGACCAATATACGGTGGCGGATACGAGCGCGCGCGCGACGCAGGTACGCATGTGGGCGGCGGATTCAACGCCCTCGTGGCCGCTCGGCGCATGAGGGCCGAGGCCATCTCCCTCAGCCCGATCGGCCAGGGGCCCCACGCGTCGCTGATCACGGATGCCCTCGCGCGCGAGGGAATCGTCGACGCCGGTCCCCGAGTGGAGGGGGCGGACAACGGTTTCTGCGTTGCTCTGATTGATAGCCGCGCCGAACGCACTTTTATCTCAACGAAGGGCGCCGAGACGATGACTCCCGCGAACGCGTGGGCGGACTTCGTGCGCACGATGAATCCAGGGGATGTGCTCTACATCGACGGCTACCTGATGGACCACCCCGCGAACCGCGAGGCCGCGGAGGCGGCGCTGCGCGTCCTACCCGGGGACGTGCGCGTCGTCCTGGACGTCTCCCCCGTTATTGGAATCCCGGACGGATTACCTCCCACCAGCTTGATATCCATGAGCACAAGCGAAGCGGCCAGCCTGTGGAGGCACGCCGATCGCAAGGCCATCAACGTACGCTCATGGCTCCCCGCCGAAGACGCACCGATCGCGATGGCGACGCTGCTCCAGCACGACGTGGTCGTACGAGCAGGAAAGGACGGCGCGTACTTCACGCGCTACACCAACTCCGCAGAGCTGACGTCCGCACATGTTCCGCCCCTAAGCGTCGAGGCGATCGACACAAACGGCGCGGGCGACGCCCACACGGGAGTCCTCGCCGCTTGCCTCGCGGAGGGCATGCCTATGGAGAGGGCACTCCTGCTCGCAAACTGCGCGGGCGCCCTGTCCACGACGGTCGTCGGGCCAGCCTCGTGCCCACCCCGGCCCCAGATCGAGGCCGCAGCTGACGTGCCGACCAAGCAGGAGGACTGAGCAATGGATCCACGTCTTGATCGCGTTCATGGCCCCATGACCGGATGCGCATTCGGCCGTGTCCTCGCAAAAGACGCCTTGGGCGAGAACGGAAACGAGGCAGCAAGTATCAGCGAGCGCGTCCTCACGCTGCTGGAGGTTCAAGATACCGCAGAAGAACCTTCGTTCCCATCCCTGAGAATGCCATCCCATCGCCTGGAGCGTTTGCTGACTCACGCCGCTCAGGCAGGCGCATGTACGTCGACTGGCGGCCGTCGCGCCTTCGCGGACATCGTATGGAACTACTGCGAGGACGAGCAGCCGAATAGACACGAGTTTCAGGCGGCGACCCTGGTCGCAGCAGCTGTTTCGCTCGGCCTCGACAGCCCGAACCTTCGCATCGATGACACCCTTGTCCGCGCTATCGATGTCGCCGCGTCGTTGGAGACGCGCGGTGAGTGGAGCCCGGAGCCGGACGTCGTGGCCGCGACTCGCAGGGCCTTGAACATCATCAGCGACGTGAACGAGTACATCGAGTCCCCTCTTGATCGTCTCGTCGAGCAGATCGGTGCGGGGGATTCGCTCTCTCAGATCGTCCCCCTGGCCTTCGCCCTCGCCTCCCGCTACCAGGACCAGTGGCTCCTAACCGCCCCCCTTCGGCTGGGGGCGCACACGAGCACGATCCTGTCCACCGTATGTTCCCTCGTCGGAGCGGTGCGGGGCGCAGCTTTCCTGCGCACCTACGGGGCGCGCACAGTCGTAGAAACCCTGCCATTCAATCTGAAGGAGAGCACACAAAGAGCTCTCGTTCACCGCATCCCCTACCCGGGCGACCTCCTCGGTATCGACGGGACCTCGCGCCCGATCGCACCGTCGGGGCCCTCCTCGTTCGAGGACGCCGATTCTGGCCAGCGCACGCACCAGCGCTACTTCGAGCCCGTCAACCCACCCGTCATTCCCCGTCACTCGGGCGGGCAGCCTGGGCGTGTCCTCTTCCTTGGCGAACTCCTCGTCGACCAGGCCATGCACTCGGCCGAGTACCCGAAATATGGCGGGGACGTGTGGGCCACCGACCTGGGACAGTCCACGGGCGGAACCTTCAATGCCCTGGTGGCGGCCCGGCGCATGGGCGCAGAGGTCGTCTCCCTCAGTCCGATGGGACAGGGTCCCAACGCCTCAGTTATCTCGAAGGCGCTGCAGAGAGAGAACATCGTCGACGCCGGCCCACGCTTGACGGGGGCCGACAACGGGTACAGGCTCATCTTCACCGCGGATAACGGCTGGCGACTAGCCGTCTCGACGACTACCGACATCACCCCGGAGATGACGCGCGTGTGGGCCGAGGCTATCCAGGCGATGGGCCCCTCGGATGTCCTGTGGATCGACGGGGCACTCGTCGACTCTGAGGAGCACGCACGCGCCCTGCACGAGGCCGTGAAGGGCATGCCCGAGCACGCGCGCGCGGTCTTCGACGCATCGCAGAGTAAGGGTTTCCTCAAGGGCCTGCCCCACGACAACATCATCGTGTCCCTGCGAGCCTCCCACGCGCGAGGCTTCGACGGTTTCACCCGCCATTTCGATGCCCATTACCCCTTCTACGAAGATAACGACACGCCCGAGGTGCAGGCCTCGGCCCTCGCCATACTCGCGAAGCGGCACATCGTGCTGCGCACGGAGGAGGGGGACGCATACTTCGCGAGCCCCAATCTCGACGATGCTCGCATGATTCGTCCGATGGTCACGCGCATCCCAGCCCCCACCCCCGCGCAGCCGGGCGCACTGCCTACGGCGGACATCCACTCCGGCACGCTTGCGGGCTGCCTCGCCGTCGGAATTCCGGCCGATCGGGCCACCCTGCTGGCCAATTGCGCAGCCTCCCTAGCAACCCCGACCTCGCTCCCCACGCGCGAAACCATCGAGGTGGCAACCGTCCGGCTACTGCGCGCCGATCTGGCCTGACAAGGAGAGAACAGATGGATCCACGACTCCCCCGCGCCTTCGCGGCGATGGCAGCCATGGTGCCCGAGGGCGCAGACAACGCCACAGCCTCGCGGTTCACGGCTCAAGCGATGGTCGTTGCCGCACAGCTCCTGAAGGCCCCGGACGGCCTGCACTCCATTCAATCCGGGCGATGGCTCTCCCCCGCCACGAGGGAACGCGATCGCCTCATGTGCGCGGTTCCCGTCGGCATCGCCCTGTCGACGATCGACCCCGAGGCCTTCGCCAGGACCGTGTGGTTCGCGTGCGGGTGCACGACCCGCGACGAGTTCCAGCCGGCGGCCCTCCTCGCGGCGGCCGTATCGCTCGCCCTCGACTCCTATGAGGCTCCTACTGGCGAGGCGGTCGAGTTCGTCGCTTCCCTGTCCCCGCGCGGGGAAGCGGAGGCGGGCCCCGATGTCCTGACGGCGACGCGACGGGCGATGAATACTCTTAGCAACTCCAAGTGGGTTGATTACGGGTCACCCATCAATCTGTTGAGGCAGAGGCTGGCCGCTCACTCTTCGTCGAGCTTGGTCATCCCGTTGTCTTTCTACATTCCGCCTCTCAGCTATCGCTCGTCGATCGCGTCCGAGATCGCCGAGCTCAGCGGCGATCCGCAGCTGTGTACGGTCATCTCCAGCATTCTGTCACCCCTCTGCGGACGCGGCTTTAGCGCCCGGCTCAGGAAGCAGGCATACACCAACGAGCACTCAGGCTTTGATCCAATGCGGATCGCCGGTCAGCTCCTCGAGCTGCGCCCTCCCGCGTCAGCGGCTTGGCTCAGCCGCGCGGCGGGACGCTCGGGGCCTCGATATCGACGAAGCGGTCCGACTTCCTTCGAGGATCCCCGCTCCACGGTTTGTACGCGCTATGCCGCCTTCGAGTCAGAGAGCAAGCCCACCCCACTCGGGCCTTCCAGGGGCGACGCGCCCGCTGGACGCATCGTCTTCATGACCGAGCTGACGCTGAGGTACGACCGGCAATCCGCGGACGATCCTCTGCCCAGCGGAGACGAGTGGGCCACCCGCGAGGGCGTCCACATTGACTTTGCTTTCACGGCGATGTGCGCCGCCCGCGCCATGGGCCTCAAGGTCATAAGCCTCAGCCCCATCGGCGAGGGTCCCCGTGCCTCGATCATCGCCGATGCCCTGGCGCACGAGGGAATCATTGACGCAGGTCCGCGTGTGACGGGATACGACAACGGCTACCGGTCCTACGTCATCGGAACCTACCGCGGACATAAACTATCGTTCATCGAGAATGTTCACGAGCACGCATGGGACGAGGCCATCCGGACCCTGGGCCCCTCGGACATCCTGTTCGTCGACGGCAGCCTTGAAAGGTCACCGGCTGTTCTTGCAGTTGCCGAGAACGCAGCCGTCCAGCTGCCCGAGCATGCGCGAGTCATTATTGATTCGTCGAGGGGTGGCGTTGGGCCGCACCAGTTGCCCAACGACAATGTGCTGATGGCACTGAGCCAGAGCAATGTACAGGGCCTGTGCGAGCCAATCGTGTGCGACCGCTCGGCCTTCGACGCCAGCAAAGATCCCGATCACTCGGCGAGCTTCGTCCAGAATCTCTTCGAACGCTACGCTCTCATCAGCACGGACTCGCATGAGTCCTACTTGGCGCGACCGCTGCTCGAAAAGACCTCGGAGGTCGCACATATCTCCCGTTTCCGCGCGCCCACCGTCGAATCCATCCACCCTGAGGGTTCGATTGCCATCCACTACGGCGTCCTGGCTGCCGGCCTCGCGCTCGGTTACCCCATCGAGAGGTGCATCCTTCTGGCGAATTGCGCGGGCGCCCTGGCCTCGACCATGCCAGGTCCGGCATCGTGCCCGACGCGCGAGGACATCGAGGCCGCGGCGGACGCACTCGCCGCGGACACTGCTGCGGAATAGGAGAATGCAACATGGACACACGCTCTGAGCGCGCCCGCGCGGTGCTGGTGGGCGCTGCGTACGCCGACGCGCTGGCCATGCCGACCTGCGGCATGACCCCCGAGCAGATCACGAGCGTCTACGGCGATTTCAGAGAACTAATTGATGCAGACGCTTCACACACCACAATGCCGGGCGCGCCCGCGGGTACTGTCACGGAGGTGACCCGCGAGATCCTAGCCGAGGCCTCGGCCCTGCTGGGTGGATCGTTCTCCTTCCCAGTCGCCGCTGACAACGCTCACTCTCCAACGGATCACACGCACGCGAGACGTTGCGTGCTGCGCGCGATTCCCGTCGGTATCGCAACTTCGACACAGGATCCCGAGGCCTTTGCGGACGCCGTATGGGAGGCATGCGCGGAGGGGCCCACAACGCGGCAGGAGTTCCAGGCCGCCGCGCTGATCGCCGCCTTCATCTCGATCGGCCTCGACTGGCCAGATTCTCGACCCATGGACATCAGGGGTGTCCTGTGGGAGACCGTTAACTACGTGGCGTCCATGGAACAGCGGGGATCCTGGAGTGCAGAGCCTGACGTGCTGGCGACGACGCGACGCGCGGCGAACGTTGTGTCGTGCCAGCGATCCATGTATTTCTCCGAGTTCACCAAGGCGTTCGGGCACCCCTCGACCCCCACACAGATCGTTCCTTTCGCGCTCGCCTTTACTCTTCATGTCCTACTCGGTTTTTCACCCTACGTCGCTCGCCTGGGAGGCGACACCACCTCGTGCAGTGCACTTGTTGCTGCCCTGATGGGATCCGTCCTCGGGGCCTCTGCGTTTCGAGATGACCCCCTGGATGCCGTGGAAGAGGTCAATAACATCGATCTGTCCGCTGTCGCCCGTGAGCTCGTCGCGCTGCGTCCACCTGCCCCCGGCGATCCGCGCGAACAGGCCGAATACGTCGAGCTGGAGATCGCCCCCTCCGGCCCCTCATCTTTCGAGGAACCCGGTTCTTCCCTGCGCACGCGCCAGTCGTTGTTCGAACAGGTGTCCCCACCGACCCCACTCGGTCCCGTGCGCGCCGATGCTCCAGCTGGGCGTCTCATCTTCATGGGGCAGCTCATGCTCAACCAGTCGCTACGCACAGCTTCCTTCCCCGAGGCGGGAGGGGACGTGTGGGCCGACGATGAGGGGATGCGCTTGACCGGGAACATTGAGGTCCTGCGTGCCGCTCGGCGCATGGGAGTCGAGGCCGTGTCCCTGAGTCCAATCGGCGAAGGTCCCCATGCCTCGCTCATCGAAGAGTGTCTGCGACACGAGGGAATCGTTGACGCGGGACCGCGCGTACCCGGCATGGACAACGGCTACCAAGTGACGATCACCGACAACGCGGGGGCACACTACACCATCACAACCAACGGTGCCGAATACGCCGCCCCACGGCGCGGCTGGGCTGAGGTCGCCCAGACTCTGGGCCCCTCGGACGTGCTCTACATTGACGGGACACTAGTGGGAACAGGCTACGGTAAAACCCACCCGAACTCCGTGCCAGCGACGGAAGCACTGCTGGCCCTCCCCGAGTATGTGCGCATTGTTGTTGACCCGTCCAGGGCTGCTCGGACGCCATTCGGGCTGCGCTCCGACAATGTTGTCCTCGTGATGACACAGGAGGAGGCCAGCAGCCTCGGCACGAGTGTCGTCGGTGACCGATCCGCCTTCGATGCTTGCCGCACCCCGGACGGGGCGGCGGAGGAAATCTGCAGACTGTTCGATAGCCATTCGATTATCCGTACGGGCACCGCCGGTGCCTACATCGGCAGACCTACGCATGGCAGAGGACGCTTCGTGTGGTCCACATCCACCCACATTCCGGCGCCTTCCACGAACAAGACCGACCTACCCGAGGCGAGGCACGTCTACTCCGGGGTCCTGGCCGCCTCCCTTGCTCTAGGAACGCCGTTCGAGCGTTCTGTCCTGCTGGCTAACTGTGCCGAAGTGCTCGCCGCGTCGGGCAACGCCGTGGCGCCTTCATGCCCGCCACTAGAGGACATCGAGGCCGCGGCGGACGCGTTGGAGGCACGCGCAGACGGGGAGTGAGCTCGGTCGAGGCGTTTGCGCGTCAGGAGCACTGCCCACCAGTGCACATGTACGCACGTCAGGCCCTGCGACGTGCGAGATGCGTCAAATAATCGACCGATTCGTCTATTTAGCCTCCCAAAGGGTACACAATCGCATCATGACGACTAACGACACCCGGGACCACGGCGGAATAGTCGGCGGGGCGCTCACGGTTGCTCTGCTGATCACGCTGGCCGTGCAAAACGCCGTGCCGCCGATGGCGACCGACATGTACTCGGCCGCGTTCCCGCAGATCACGGCGGACCTGGCGACGAACTCGACGATGCTCGGGTTCACGCTCACGACCTTCTTCGTGGGCTACGCGTCCGGCCAGGTCCTGGGCGGAGCCATCTCGGACCAGATTGGGCGCCGTCGCCCCATCGTCGCGGGCGGCATTATCGCCCTCGTCGGCTCCATGATCTGCGTGTTCACGCCCAACATCTGGGTGCTCCTCGTGGGCCGAGTCTTCCAGGGCCTCGGCGGCGGCGTCGCCTCATCGGTGGCACGCGCGATCCTCGTCGACGTCGCGCACGGCAAGACACTGGCGCGCGCGATGAGCCTCATCCAGGCGATCGTCGGCTTCGCGCCGATGCTCGCCCCTGTCCTCGGCGCCTTCATCATCACGCACGCGACGTGGAGGGTCGTCTTCTGGGCGCTCGCCGCCTTCACGCTGCTCATGGCGGCCCTCGCATGGTTCGTCGTGCCCGAGTCCCTGCCCGAGGAGCGCCGCCACCCCGGCGGTATTCCGCGGTTCTTCCACGGCCTCGTCCAGGTCGTGCGCATCCGCCCCTTCGTGGGCTTCATGCTGACCAACGCCTTCTCGAGCTTCTGCATGTTCGGCTACATTTCGAACGCCACCTACGTGCTGCAGGGGCCGCTGGGCCTGTCCCCCATGGCTTTCGCGTGGGTGTTTGCGTTTAACGCGCTGCTGTCGACCGGCTTCGCGCTGGTCAACGTGCGCCTGATCTCCCACTTCACGCCACGCACACTCATCATCGCCGGCCTCACGATCGCGGCGACCGGCGTGGTGACGCTGGCGATCTCGACGTTCCTCCTCGACCTGCCGCTGATCCTCACGTGCGTGGGCTTCGCGCTCATCATGACGGCGAACGCGTTCATTTTCGGCAACTCGGGCGCGCAGGCCATGAGCGAGGCGCGCAAGCACGCGGGGACGGCCTCGTCCGTGATGGGCGTGTTCCAGTCGATCGCGAACGGCATCGCCGCTCCCCTGGCGACCTCGGGCGGCGACAGCGCCGTGCCGATGGTGCTCGTCATGATCGTAGGCTCCGCCGGCGCGTGGTTCGCCTTCTGGGTGATCGCCCGCGGGGGCGCGCACACGCCGCGCCACCTCAGCCTCGACTGACGAGGCGTCAGCACCCCATCCACCGTATTGCGGTACCACCCGCGCCCGGCGCACCGGCATGTTCTGGATAGGTAACGCGCATCCGGATAGGTAACGCGCATTCGGATAGGTTAATAACCTATCCAGATCATCACAACCTATCCAGATCATCACAACCTATCCAGATCATCACAACCTGTCCAGATCATCACAACCTATCCAGATCGTTACAACCTATCGAGATCGGGCGCCTCGTCGCGATGAATTCAGCGGAAGGCACCGTCTTTCATGGCCCGGCCACGACTATCCGTTGGGATGGGGCTGCCCGACCCGCAAAACGCCCACCACTGGCCCTCACTCGCGCGAGGCCAGCCAGACCGCGGCCGATACCAGGACCAGGCCGATCAGCTCGAAGACGCCGGGGATCTGGCGGAGCATGACGGCCCCGACCAGCGCGGACGTCGCGGGGAGAATCGCGGCGAACAGCGCAAACGTGGGCGCTGCGAGGCGGCGCATCGCGAGCGCCTCGAAGCTGTAGGGAATCGCCGTGGACAGCAGGCCGACGCCGATGACGATGGCGATCAGCTCCCACGAGGCCGTGGCCGCCATCGCTCCCGGCCCGAGGATGGGTGCGAAGAAGAGAGACCCCCACGCGCATCCAAGCGCCAGGTTCGTCACCCCGTCGCGAGTCGTCGAGGCCCGCTGCCCCACCACGATATAGGCCGCCCACGCCAGGGCAGCCAGGAGAATCCACGCCAGGCCCGCGCGCACACTCGGCTGCGACAGATCCAGGGCGAGCCCGCCGATGCTGGCCACCCCGGCAAAGGCAAGGACCGCGGCGACGCGCGGACGCCAGCCACGGCCTCGAACAACGGCGACGGCGACCGGGCCGACAAACTCGATGGACACGGCGGTGCCCAGCGGCAGGCGGGCGATGGCCTCGTAAAACGAGGAGTTCATGGCCAGCACGATGACGCCGAACAGCGCGGAAATCGCCAGATCCGAGCGGGTCAGGCCGCCGCGCCACGGGCGCTTCCATGCGAGGAGGACGAGCGCGCCCGTCAGGACGCGCCACCACGCGACCGACGCCGGCTCGACGGAGGCGAAGGCGACGACCGCGAGCGCCGCACCCACGTACTGGATGAGGCCCGAGCCGACGATGTACAGCTGGGGCGGGATGCGGTCGGCGACCAAGGCGCGCTTGGGCGCGGAGGGGCGCTCGCTCACGAAGCGGGCGCGAAGGTGAGCGCCGCCGAGTTCATGCAGTAACGCATGCCTGTGGGCTGTCCGGGGGCGTCGGGGAAGACGTGGCCGAGGTGGGAATCGCAGGTCGCGCAGCGCACCTCAGTGCGGATCATGCCGTGGCTCATGTCCACGCGCTCGGTCGTGGCGCCCTCGTGCGCCTGGAAGAAGGAGGGCCACCCGCACGACGAGTCGAACTTTGTATCCGAGTCAAAAAGCTTCGAGCCGCACGCCGCGCACGAGTAGGTGCCGACGCGCGACTCGTCCAGGAGCTCGCCCGTGAAGGGACGTTCCGTACCCGCTTCGCGCAGCACGTGGTAGCGCATGGGGCTCAGGAGTTTCTTCCATTCCGCATCGGTGCGGGCGGCGGGATCAGTGGCGTTCATGCCTCCATTGTCGCGCGCCGCCCGCGGGCGCGCACTCTCGGGTGCGGCCGCGGGCGGCGCGGTGTCGGTTCGCCGGTTTGATCGACGAGGCCGTGGCCCCTGGCGGGGTCCGCTCACCTCTCGATGTCGGCGGGGCGAGAAGCGTTACTTTTTCTTAGACTTACGCTTCTTGCCCGAGCCCTTTTTCTTGGATCCCTTCTTCGAGCCGCCCTTCTTGGACGAGCCCTTCGACGCGGAAGCATTCTCGGACTTTTCCTCGCCAGATTCGGCGCTCTTGGCGGGTTCGACGGCCTTGCTGGATCCGGGCCCCTCCACAGAGGTTTCCTTCTGGGCAGCCTTTTCCTTGGAAGCATCCTCCCGCACAGAGGACTTTTGCGCGGCTTGCGTCGCGGCGGGCACCTGCTCGGCCGTCGCCATCACGAGGGTCTCGTCGGGCACGGGAGGCTCCTCAAGCGTCGGGAGAACCTGCGTGCTCTCACTGTCCGCGGCAACCGCCTGTGCAGGCTCGACGCGCGGCATGACGGAAGTCATCTCGTCCGACGCGGCGGGTCGCTTATTCGCCGTCGTGGGCTCAGCCTTGGTGGGTTCAGCATTGGCGGGCTCAGCATTGGCGGAGTCGCCCGACCCGGCGGATGCAAGGGAGGAAACCACGGCCTCGTCAGTGGAGGCGGATTCCTCGTCCTCCTTGTGGTCCCCGATAACCGGCATCTGGCCCGTGACCGCACGCAGCATAGCCGCTTCAGCGCCGGTGGGGGCCACCGCCGGGAAGAAGTCCATGATGGACACGCGCGGCGGCGCCATCTTGGGCGTCGGTCGGATTTCCTCCTCGAGGCGCGCCTCTTCGGCGACCGCGTACCAGCCGGGGTGGATGGACGGCTCGTCGGGGGTTTGCTCCTCCTGCGCGGGCTCAGGCGAGCTCTCCACAGGGATTTCCTCCTGCTGCGCAGGCGCTGGCGGCGGCTCCGGGGCTGCCTCCGGGGCGACGGCTTCCTCGTGCTGGGCAGGGGCTTCCTCGTGCTGGGCAGGGGCTTCCTCCTGCTGGGCAGGCACTGCCGGAGGCTCCGGGGCTGCCAGGGCTTCCGACTGATCCAGCTGTTCCTGCTCCTCAGGCGTCGACGCCGTTTCCGGCTGCACCGCGGGTGTTTCCGGCTGCGCCGGCGCTGCGGGAGCCTCGGGCTTCTCCGGCTGCGCCACGGGCATTGCCGGTGCCGCCTGGACCTCCGGCTTATTCGCGGGAGCTCCATCGTTCGAGGCGGCCATCTCCGCGGGGGTTGGCGCGGGCGGCGGCACGAGCGCAGGCCTGCCTGCGAACACCATGTTCGCCGTGCCCGTGTTGCCCGTTTCCGCTGTCGGGAGCTCCTGGTCATCCTGTTTCACGAATGTTTCACGCTCCGGAGCACCGTCGGTCGCCTGCTCATCGGGCGTCGTGTCCTCCGGCTTGTCAGCCTCATCGGAATCAGCAACGGCAGGCTCGATCGGCTCGGTTTCCGAGGCAGGCTCGACCTGCTCCACAGATTCCTCCTCGGCAGGATCCGAGGCCTCGACAACCTCAGCCTCGGGCTCCACGCAGGCAGCATCCTCAGCCTTGTCAGCCTCATCGAAGTCAGCAACGGCAGGCTCGATCGGCTCGGTTTCCGGGGCAGGCTCGACCTGCTCCACAGATTCCTCCGCGGCAGCATCCGAGGCCTCGACGTCCTCGACGGAAACGGGGGCCGCAGCCTCCTCGACCTCGCCGGTCTCGACGGGCGTGCTCTCGGCAGGCGTGCTCTCGGCGGGCGTGCTCTCGGCGGGCTTGTCCCGCTCCTCGGAGGCGGACTCAGCCTTGACAGGCTCGGACTCGGCGTCCTCAGCGGGAGCCGAGGCTGCTTGCGCGGCAGCGTTCGCGGCGGTCACAGCAGCGGCAGCAACGGAACCAGCAGCGCCAGTGCCTGCGACCGCAGGGGCGGGAGGCACGGCGACGGGAGCCTCCGGAGCAGACCCCTCGGCCGGAGCCTCGGCCTGAGCATCGGTGCGCTCGTTCTGAGCCTGCGCGACAGCCTCGGCGTCGCGGTCGAACTCGACGGGCTCGACGCCGACGGCGGCCAGAGCCGCGGTCGCCTCGTCATCCAAGGCCTCGTCAGCGCGGCGCTTGCGAGCCTCGTGGCGCTCCTTGACGCGGCGGGAGTGGGCCTCGCGCTCGGCGAAGACCTCCTCGCCGGGGCCAGACAGGGCGGCCGCGCGTTCGTCAGCATCGGCGGAGCCGGAGAAGAAGCGCTCACCGCGGCCGATGGACGTGGCCGTCAGGGTCTGCGTGAGCTGCGGATTCTTGTTGCCGGCGGCCTCGATGATCTTGCGTAGCGCAGACTTGGAAATCACCTGCGTCTCGTCGGGCGCGGGCGCCTTGCCGTCGGCCAGTTCGCGCTGACGGTCGGCCATCGCGCGGCGACGGGCACGCTTGGCCTTGCGGCGGGCAGCCACCATGCGCGCGGCGTGCGCCGCATCCTTGGGCTGCTCGCGCACGGTTCCCGCGGCGCCTTCCGCGGCGGCCGCGCCACCCAGGGTGCCACCCGCAGACTCGCGCGCCTCGGCCCCACGAAGAACAGACGAACTGCCCGTCGCAGCCACGGCCTCGTTCGTGCCCGAGATCCCGGCGAGCTCAGCGGCCAGGCGCGCGATGCGCTCGCGACTCATGTCCTGCTCGACGGCGACGGTCTGGAGAGGCTCGATGCGCTGGGCGGGGCGCGCCCACGGCTCCTCAGTGACGATCCACGTGATGAGGTGCTCGCGCAGGTAGGCGCGCAGGTCGGAGAGGTCGCCCGAGTTCTTCGCAGACGCGAGCACGCGCACGGTCACCGTGTACTCGTCGGAGGCGGTGATCTGCACGCCCCACGTGCGCCCGTCCCACAGGTCGGTGGCGGCCAGGAGCTTTTCAACCTTGGCGCGAATCAGCGTCATGGGCGCGGACCAGTCAAGCTTGAGTTCGACCGTGCCCAGCTGGGCGGCGGCGCGGCGCGTCCAGTTCTCGAAGGGGGTCTGCGTGAAGTAGCGGCAGGGGATGATGAGGCGGCGCTCGTCCCAGATGCGCACGACCACGTAGGACAGCGTGATCTCCTCGACCGAGCCGGTTTCCTTCTTATCGCCGGCGACCACGACGTCACCCACGCGGATCGCGTCAGTGAAGGCCAGCTGCAAGCCGGCGACGACGTTACCGAGGGTCTGCTGCGCGGCGAGACCGAAGATCACCGAGATGACACCGGCGGACGCAAGGACGGTCGTCATGGCATGACGCGCGGCGTCGAAGGTCCCGATGATGGCGATCGTACCCACGACGGCGATGACCACCTGGGCGAAGCGCCGCAGGACCTGGGCGCGAGTCTCGAAGCGGCGCGAGAGGCCGTTGTCGGATGTTTGGCGGGCCTTTGCTGCGTCCTCGAAGACCCACGCGGCGGAGTAGCCCATCCACGTCATGCACGCCAGGCCCACGATGAGGAGCAGGTGCATGAGGAACGTCGTGACGGAGGCGCCACCCCAATCCGTCAGCCGCGGATTCACGAGCGCAATGCCGAGGCCAACCCACGCTCCCCACGTCGCGAACGCAAAGTGGGCGGGGCGGCGCACGCGGTTCAGGATCGACGAGGCCATGGCGGACTTAGCAAGTGCCCTGCGTGCGAGGACGGACAGGACGATCGACGCGACAACACCCAGGCAGGCTCCGATGATGGGCCCGAGGAACAGGAGGGTGACGTCGATGGTGGTGTCGACGGCTGCCTCTGCGCCGGATTGCGGATCCGCGGCGGCGAGCGTGAGCGCATCGGACGCTTGGGCGAGGGCACCGAGTACTGGTGACAGAATCATGGATCAAGGGTAGGACGACTAGCTGATGAAATCCTGTGAATTCCGCACAATTGCAACATTTTCATGTAACGTGTTGCTCGTCACTCAATTTCGTTTTGACGTATCGACGAACCTCTGCCTAAGATATATCCCGTCTTCGGACGCCAGTTCGACGGCCAACAGGCCCCCATCGTCTAGCGGCCTAGGACACCGCCCTTTCACGGCGGCGACACGG
>ERZ1674088.84-NODE-84-length-15373-cov-23.442225_pt1 | contig 15373 bp, 13 predicted proteins | sample MGYA00581117_ERZ1674088 | MGnify/ENA primary metagenome ERZ1674088 (study PRJEB41354, sample SAMEA4873335) | human saliva metagenome | biome: human-associated habitat [ENVO:00009003]; feature: mouth environment [ENVO:08000002]; material: saliva material... | reverse complement strand
GCTACGAAGTTACGGAAATACCTCCATTGTCCTGCGGGTGGACTGCCCCGCCCCCATAGGGATGTCGCCCAGCTTCTCGCCCGCTTGTAGCTCCGCTCTGCTATTCGTCCTCACACCCGCGCACTACGTCTATTCCTCCCGATGACTACAGGGATAATTCGCCCCGACTATGGATTTTCTCCCGCAGCACTGCTACAATTCCTCTGTCCACGCACGTAGATTAATCGTCCACGCACCTAACCCCTATCATCCCTGCACGTAGTCCTAATATCCACGTACGTGGACGAAGAAAATCTCCTACTGCTCCGCACTTTTTCTTCGCTGAGAATAGTCGCTCATTCTCTATTACTTCCGTATCTATACAGTAGTGGTAGCCACACCGCAGAAACGGAGGGCTCGTCGTATCTTTGTAGGATGCAAGGGTGCGTTTAAGGTGTATCTTTGTAGGCATCCCATGGTAGTTCAATATGACTTCAATCAGTATGACCAATCAATACAGCACAGAGGACCAAGTGGCTTACATCTATGAGCTACTTGGCATAGGTGAGTGTGAGGAGATTGAATTTAAGAGTGCAAAGGGAGGCTTTGCGAAGGAGATTTGGCCTACGTACTCGGCCTTTGCTAATACTCATGGAGGCGTCATCGTCCTTGGAGTCAAGGAGGAAAATGATGGCTTGAGCCTAAGTGGACTCACACGAGAGGAGGCTGATCGGTGTAAGGAGAAGCTTTGGTCACAGGTGCGTAATAAGGAGGTGGTCAGTCTTTGTCTGCTATCCAATGAGGATGTACAGATCATAGATGTGGATGGATCGTTTGTGTTGACTGTGAGGGTGCCTCAAGCAACTCGGATACAGCGACCCGTTTATTGCAAGCGCATACCCGATGATGGGACCTACAGGCGCAATGCTACAGGGGACTTCCTCTGTACCCCAGCAGAGGTACGACGTATGATGGCCGATGCGGACTTATCCCGCCCTGCTGATGGTCGTATTCTTAAGGGTTTTACGTGGGAAGATATTGATCTCCCCTCTCTCGAGCAGTATCGGCGTCTCTTTATGACAGTCCATCCCGACCACCCTTGGGTGACAGAGGACAATGATGGGCTAATGCGTAAGCTGGGTGGCTATCGACGGGATCGAGAGAGTGGCGAAGAAGGATTCACCTTGGCTGGGCTTCTGATGTTTGGGAAGTTCGAGGCCATCAAGGATCCTGCCTGTGCACCGAACTTTTTCCCCGATTACAAGGAAATTACTTCTGATAGTGACCGCTGGAGTGATCGTATTTATCCTGATGGCACATGGGAGGTCAACCTATTTCAGTTCTATCGTCGGGTGCTACCGAAGCTTCAAGCATCGTTGCCCACTCCCTTTCGCTTAGAGGATGGTGTGCGCCGAGATGGGACGCTGGCTCATGAAGCGCTTCGTGAAGCTATGGCTAATCTGTGTGTGCATGCGGACTACAGCGAGGAGGCTTCACTTCTGGTCACCAAATATCCAGATAAGATTATCTTATCTAATCCAGGCGTGCTACTCATTTCCCGCGAACAGTTCTTTAGGGGCGGGGAGAGTGTCTGTCGGAATACATCGCTCCAGCAGATGTTTATGATGATGGGGCAGGCCGAGAAGGCTGGTAGCGGTGTCGACAAGATCCTCAGAGGGTGGAAGGCTTCGCGCTGGGGTAGACCCTACCCCAACGAACTCTTGCGCCCCAATAAAGTGGAGCTTGTGATGCCCTTAGAGTCATTGCTGGATCCTCGTATTCTTACCTCCTTGAAGGATCAGCTCGGTAGCCCCATTGATGATCTTGATGAGAATGAACTGCTACTTCTGGCGACCGCTCAGAGTGAAGTCGTTATTAATCATGAGCGACTTAAAGAGTTGCTCCCGATGCATCCAGCAGATATCACAAAGGTCCTTCAGAAGCTTCGTCGAGATGGGCTACTGATAGCAGAAGGGCGTGGGAGAGGGTGTGTTTATCATCTTAACGATGGTGGTGAAGCAAGCGAGCAAATGATGCAAGCTATGCCTTCAAATAATGCAAGCTCAGAAGCTCAAATGATGCAAGCTACGCCTTCAAATGATGCAAGCTCAGAAGCTCAAATGATGCAAGCTACGCCTTCAAATGATGCAAGCTTGGAAGATCAAATGATGCAAGCTGCACCCTCAAACGATGCAAGCTCAGAAGATCAAATGATGCAAGCTACCAAGCGCAAGCTCAGTGCACAGGAGATGGAGCGACTCGTTTGCTGCTTCTGCACTGAATGGCGGACAGCTCAAGAGATAGCTGACTACCTACATCGGACAAAGGATCATGTGAGAAATGTAATCCTACCTCGCCTCCTTAAACAGGGCGTGCTTCAGCAAAGGTTCTCTGTAAAACGGCATCCCAATCAGCAATATAGAGCGGGACGAGAAGAATAGGCTAAATTTGTAAGAGAATTAGCGGGGCATCCCACCCCGACCACACTTGTATAGACAGACCAATGACACCTCCATACCCTAAGTATCACCTGGCGGAGTTCCCCCACCAGTTCCGTGTACGCTACCCAGGCAAGACCATTATGCGCTACTACAATAAGCATAATGAGCGCTGGGAGAAGCTCAATGGTGAGCAGGTCGCTAACCTCTGCCTCTCGGCAGCCAAGGGCTTGGCTTACCTGCAGATCCAGACGGGCGACCGTATCGCGATCTATTCGCCCAACCGTGTGGGTTGCATCACTACCGAGCTGGGGATCTTTATGATGCGCGCCGTCTCGGTGCCTCTCTATGCGACGAGTACGCCCGATCAGGTACAGTTCATCGTGGAGGATGCTGGCGTCGAGACGATGTTCGTCGGCGGTCAGTTCCAGTACAACAATGCCTATGAGGTGCAGCAGCGTGGCGGGTCACTTCGCCGCCTGATCATCTTCGACAACGAGGTGGTACTCGCCCCTGGGGACACGACCTCGATGTACTACGATGAGTTCGTGCGCCGTGGGGACTCCGTCGCCTATGAGAACAAGGCGAACGTGACGGCAAGCCAATCGCTGGCTACCGACCTGGCGGTCATCATCTACACCTCCGGTACGACGGGTAAGAGCAAGGGCGTGATGCTGCATCATAGCAACTTCATCGAGCAGCTCTATGCGCACCAGCTCAAGTACCCCTTCATCACGAATCGCGACGTGTCGATGTGCTTCCTCCCGCTGAATCACATCCTCGAGAAGGCATGGAGCTACCTCTGCCTCAGCATGGGCTGTCAGGTGGCTGTCCTCAGCGATCCGAAGCGTATCCTTGAGGCACTGCCGATGGTGCGCCCCTCGATGATGGGCAATGTGCCCCGCTTCTGGGAGAAGGTGTATATCGGTGTGCAGGACAAGATCAATCGCTCACCTAAGCCCCTGCGCTATGTCCTTCGCCACGCTATCCAGGTGGGGGATCGCTACTTCTTCGACTTCGTGAACGAGGGGAAGAAGGCACCACTCTTCCTCAAGCTCCTCTATAAGCTCTACGATAAGACGCTCTTTGCGAAGGTGAAGAAGGCTATCGGGCTGCAGCGCGGTCGCTTCTTCCCCACGGCAGGGGCTTCGGTCTCGCCCGAGATCCTGCGCTTCCTGCGCTCGATCAATGTACCTATGTGTGTGGGCTATGGGCTGTCGGAGACGACGGCGACGGTGTCCTCCCAGCCTATGGTGGGCTTTGACCTCGAGTCAATCGGTACGATCATGCCCGCCCTCGAGGTGAAGATCGATCCCGAGACGAGTGAGATCCTCATCAAGGGCCCGACGGTGACGAGTGGCTACTACAATAATCCCGAGGCCAACGCTGAGGCGTTCACCGAAGATGGCTTCTTCCGTACGGGGGATGCTGGTCGTATGGAGAATGGCGTGCTCTACTTCACGGAGCGTATCAAGGACCTCTTCAAGACTGCCAACGGTAAGTACATCGCTCCGCAGATGCTCGAGGGCTTGCTCACGGTCGATCCGCTCTTCGAGCAGGTCGCTATCATCGCTGACGGGTATAAGTTCGTCAGTGCGCTCATCTACCCCAACTGGGAGGTGCTGCGCCGTGAGGCTGCCGAGCGTGGTGTGCCTCGTGACCTCGGCGAAGAGGAGCTCAGCAAGCAGCATGAGGTACACCGCCTCGTGATGGCGCACGTAGAGGCTGCTCTCAGCTCCGTAGCGCAGTATGAGAAGGTGAAGAAATTCCACCTGATGACGACGCCCTTCACGCTGGAGAGCGGCGAACTGACCAATACACTCAAGCTGCGTCGTAAGGTCGTCGCTGAGCACTACGCCAGCGAGATCGCCCACATGTACGAGGAGTAGCCTCGACACCCTGATACAGAATACAAATACAAGAATTAGATACAGACGATGAACTATTGGTTCGAATGCAAAGTTTCCTACGAGCGCCAGGCCGACTCGATGGGTATGAAGAAGGTTTCCGAAAGCTACTTGGTAGATGCCCTCTCCTTCACAGAGGCAGAGAAGCGTATCATCAAGGAGGTTAGACCCTTCGTTTCGGTCGGTGAGCTGGAGGTGGTGAATATCCGCCGTGCGCGTATCGCCGAGCTCTTCCTCAACGAAGAGGCCGAGGACGACCGCTACTTCCGTGCTAAGGTGAACTTCATCACCGTTGATGAGAAGAGTGGCTCGGAGAAGAAGACTTCCGCTACGATGATCGTCAAGTCCGATTCGCTGCCTAACGCTGTCACCGAGCTGAAGGCTCAGCTCGATAGCCAGATGGCCAGCTACGAGATTGCTGCGGTCACCGACACGCAGATCTTAGACGTCTTCCAGTATGAAGCCCCTGAGAAGTGAGGATATAGCTGAGCGCCTCGATAAGATACGCTCTACGCTGACGGGTGGGGCACGGCTGGTGGCCGTGTCGAAGTTCCACCCTGCGGAGTATATCGAGATGGCGCACGCTGCAGGCCAGCGTCTCTTCGGCGAGAGCCGTGTGCAGGAGCTGGTAGAGAAGTGGGAGGGCCTCCGTGAGCGCTATCCCGACCTCGTCTGGCACTTCATCGGGCCGCTGCAGACGAACAAGGTGAAGTACATCGCTCCCTTCATCCATATGATCGAGAGCGTCACCTCTGAGCGTCTCCTTCTGGAGATATGCCGTCAGGCCCAGCGTGTGGGGCGCACCATCCCCATCCTCCTCGAGGTGCATGTAGCCCGTGAGGAGACGAAGAGTGGCTTCTCCCCCGATGAGCTACGTGAGCTCCTCGGGCGCATCGCTTCGAGCCCCGAGACGTATCGTGGCGTCGCTCTCCATGGTCTGATGGCTATGGCGAGCAATGTCGATGATGAGGCTATCGTCAGCGGTGAGTTCGCCACGGTGCATCGTCTCTTCGACGAGATCCGCTCCTCGGGAGTGCTCCTCCAGCCCGAGCTCTTCACCGAGCTCTCTATGGGTATGAGTGGAGACTATCCGCTGGCGCTCCGTGAGGGCGCTACCCTGGTGCGTGTCGGCTCCGCTATCTTCGGAGACCGCGCATAGTATATATCGAGGTGTCTTCGCCCCGCTGCCCAGCGTGGAGAGGACTCCTACCTCAATTTAGCAATCCATCTATGACTTACTGGACGAAGATCCTGAGCCTCGCGCTCGGCCTACTCCTCCTCACGCCTGCGTCGGCTCAGACGAAGGGCAAGGAAGAGAAGAAGAAGGATAATAAGTTTAGCTACGTGCAGGCTGTCGATATCTTCGGCTCCTCACTGGCGCTCCTCGACCGCCACTTTGTCGACTCCATCGATATCAAGCGTCTGAGCCGTATCGGCTTGGACGGTATGCTCGAGAGCCTCGACCCCTATACCGAGTACTATTCGTCGGAGGATACCGACAAGCTCCGTCTCCTGACGACTGGGGCTTATGGCGGTATCGGGTCGGTCATCTCGCAGCGCCCCGATAGCACGATCATCATCAACGACCCCATGGAGGGTATGCCCGCTGCGCAGGCCGGTCTGCGTGCTGGTGACGTCATCCTCGAGGTCGATGGTCAGGACTTCCGTAAGTCGACCAGCGATAAGGTGAGTGCCGCCCTCAAGGGTACGCCAGGGAGCAAGATCGTGCTCCTCATCCAGCGTCCAGGAGAGTCGAAGCCTCGCCGTATCGAGTTCCGCCGTCAGAAGATTCAGGTCAGCCCCGTGCCTTACTATGGTGTCATCGGGAAGGATATGGGCTATATCTCCCTCACGGGCTTCCCCAATACGGCAGCCGCTGAGGTGAAGAAGGCCTTCCTTGACCTCAAGTCCAAGCACCAGCTCCGTGGGCTCATCCTTGACCTGCGCGACAATGGTGGTGGGCTCATCGACGAAGCCATCAAGATCGTCAACTTCTTCGTCCCCGCAGGCGAGGAGGTCGTGACGACGCGTGGCCGCAATGCCCGCCGTCAGGAGGTCGTCTATCGCACGACCGACAAGCCTCTCGACACGCAGATCCCCATCGCAGTGCTCATCAATGGGCAGTCAGCCTCGGCCTCCGAGATCGTGAGCGGTGCTCTGCAAGATCTCGATCGCGCTGTCGTCATGGGCGTCAAGAGCTATGGTAAGGGCCTTGTGCAGACGACGATGCAGCTCCCCTACGACGGGACGATCAAGCTCACGACGGCGAAGTACTACATCCCCAGCGGTCGCTGTATCCAGCGCATCAACTACCAGTCGCTGCGTGAGGGTAAGGGTGCTACGATCCTGCCCGACAGCCTGACGAAGGTCTTCCACACGCGTGCAGGCCGTGAGGTCCGTGATGCTGGTGGTATCCTCCCCGATATCGCTCTCACGAATGACTCGCTGCCCACGATGGTGTACTACCTGCGTGTCAATAACGATGCCTTCGACTGGATCACCGACTATGTGCGCAGTCACCGCACGATCGCTTCGCCCCGTGACTTCAAGCTCACGGATGCAGACTATGCCTCCTTCTCTAATTATATGATCGAGAAGAAGTTCGACTACGACCGCCAGAGCGGCAAGGAGCTGAAGAAGCTGGAGGACTTGGCGAAGTTCGAGGGCTACTACAACAAGAGTCGTGAGGCCTTTGAGGCGCTGAAGAAGCTCCTCGTCCCCGACCTCAAGCACGACCTCGAGGAGCATCGTCCCTTCATCGAGCAGTATCTGACGGGTGCTATCCTCACCCGCTACTATTACAATAGAGGGGCGCTGGAGCGCAGTGTCGCCGAGGACAAGATGGTGCGTGCCGCAGAGGATCTCCTCGCAGACCCCGCACGCTACACGAAGGTCCTGAGCCGCCCCGAGGCTAAGGCCACGGCCCCTACAGCGAAGTAGTGCGATGAAGAAAATCTTTTGCCCCAAGTGCGATACGGCAATCCCTCTGAGGAGGGAGCGTATCGAGGAGCTGCAGGCCTCGGGAGAGGATCGCCTCTCGATCATCTGCCCGCAGTGTACGCATCAGCTCAACCTACGTCTGCGCTTGCCTTCGGCTAAGAGCACGAAGCGACAAGAGCAGCGTACCTCCGTCGGGCATATCATCGTGGTAGAGAATGTCTTCGGCTATAAGCAGCTCTTCCCCCTCTACGTCGGGGTGAATGCTATCGGCCGTCGAAATAAGGATACCGCTACGGATATCCCTGTCATCACCTCCGACCCGAGTATGGATCGCCATCATGCGATCATCAAGGTCACCGAGGGACGCACGGGGAAGCTCCGCTTCGCTGTGGCAGATGACGATAGCCGTGTGGGGACCTTCCTCGCAGGCGAGCTTCTCGCCCCGAAGGAGTGGCGCTACCTCCAGCCTGGAGACGTGCTCACGCTCGGCGCTACCTCCATCATCTTCAGCGACGAACCCCTCCCCGAAGATCCCACCATCGAGGAGTCGTAGCTTGCGCCTACCCTCTCCACTCGCGGGGCCAGCGAGCTACGCTCACCGCTCTCGTCGTGGTGGACGATTTTTTACGTCTGCATGGCATGTTGGGTTGCTCATGTGCGTATTTTTTGCTTACTTTGCAGACCGATTGTAGAGTCCTCCTGAGGGAGGTGAAGATACAAGTCGCTGATTACGTTAGAAATAACAAACTAAAATATAAGAGTAATGTCAAAGATTTGTCAGATTACAGGTAAGAAAGCCCTGGTCGGCAACAATGTCTCGCACTCCAATCGCAAGACAAAGCGCCGCTTCGAAGTCAACCTGTTTACCAAGAAGTTCTTCTGGCCAGAAGAAGGGTGCTGGATCGTCCTGAAGGTGTCTGCCGCAGGCCTCCGCCTCATCAACAAGATCGGTCTCGATGCCGCTGTGCGTCAGGCTGCAAACAATGGCTACCTAAGTGAAATCAAAGTAAAGTAGTAGGAAGATCATGGCAAAGAAAGCTAAAGGAAACAGAGTACAGGTCATCCTCGAGTGCACCGAGCACAAGGAGAGTGGTATGCCAGGGACGTCCCGCTACATCACGACCAAGAACAGAAAGAATACGACCGAGCGTCTTGAGCTGAGAAAGTACAACCCCATCCTCAAGCGTATGACGGTCCATAAGGAAATCAAGTAATCACGAGGAGACAAGACAATGGCAAAGAAAGCAGTCGCATCATTCAAGAAGGCCGACGGTCGTACCTACTCTAAGGTCATCAAGATGGTCAAGTCCCCTAAGACGGGTGCTTACATCTTTCAGGAAGAGATGGTCCCCAACGAAGCCGTCAAGGAGTTCTTCTCTTAATCGAACGAACTTCGTCGGGTGCTCTGCCCTCGCTATAGAGGTCGCACCCACCGCCGCTACCCGAGTGTAGCAAACACCTACAAGAGGCTGCCCCATGCAATGCAAGCGGGCAGCCTCTTATCTTTTCGAGACCTCCGAGTTAACTCCCCTCACCGCGCCTCTATCAGCTGCGGTGCCGACCCTATAAAGCAGAGATCTTCATGTCTACGCAGGTAGAAAAAAACACCGAGCGCATCGAGCGCTTAGCTCACGAGCGCATCCCACGCCTCCTTATTCACTATGGTGTCCCAGCTATTGTGGGGACGATGGTCAACGCACTCTACAGCGTCGTCGACCGTATCTTCATCGGTCAGGGCGTCAGCGAATTTGCTATCACGGGGCTTGCTCTGACCTTCCCTATCCTGATCTTCATCCAAGCCTTCGGTATGCTTATCGGTGTCGGGGCTTCATCTCGTGTGTCCATCCTCCTCGGCGAGAACAAGCACGATCAGGCCGAGCGTATCCTGAGTAATGCCCTCCTGCTGACTCTGGTCACGCAGGTGCTGACCTTAGTGCCGGTGATGATCTGGCTCGACGATATCCTCCGAGCTCTGGGGGCTAACGACCGCACGCTCCCCTTCGCTTACGACTATCTGAAGATCATGATCCCGGGGAATATCTTCTCGACGCTCTGCTTCAGCTTCAATGCGATCATGCGTGCTTCGGGATATCCCTACAAGGCGATGGTCACGATGCTCATCGGGGCAGGGCTCAATACGGTCCTTGATGCCCTCTTCATCTATGGCTTTGACTGGGGTATTGAGGGGGCTGCTTGGGCTACGGTGATCGCTATGGCTGTGTCGTCAGCGTTTGTGATGCAGCACTTCCTCAGCAGCAAGAGCGAGGTGCAGTTCCGCCGACGCAATATGCGCCTCTCCTCCGAGCAGATCCTGGCGATCCTCTCTATCGGTATGTCGCCCTTCTTCCTGCAGCTCCTCAGTAGTGGCATCGCCTTCCTCATCAACTCTACCTTAGCTCGCTATGCGGAGAACTCTCTGATGGCTGACCGAGCGGTGGGGGCTTATGGGATCATCAATAGCGCGGCCCTTGTGGGCTTTATGTTCATGCTCGGTATCGCTCAGGGAATGCAGCCCATCGTGGGCTACAACTACGGAGCCCGTGCGATGGACCGTGTGCGTCAGGCCTTCAAGATCTGCTCGTCTACGAACTTCGGTATCGGTGCTTTCGTGACTATCGTAGCGGTGGTGGCACCAGGCTTGATCGCCTCACTCTTCACCAGCTCGCCTGAGATGATCGAGGCCTCGGTGCATGCGCTACGCCTCTGTCTCTATGGCTTTGCCTTCGTAGGCTTCCAGGTCACGGCTACGCAGTTCTTCCAGAGTATCGGCTTCGGGGGGAAGGCGCTTCTCTTGAGTCTCTCTCGTCAGATCCTCTTCCTCCTGCCTGCGCTCTTCCTCTTCCCCCTGCTCTGGGATGCTACGGGTGTATGGCTCGCTATGCCCTTCTCGGACATCGCTGCAGGGGTGCTGGGGATGATCCTGATGTATTATCAGTTCAAGATCTTCGACCGTAAGTTCTCCTCCGAGGGGCTCTAAGGTCGCACGCCACTTTCCCTTTATACTATGGTTTATTTGTATTCGGTCCTCTGCTGCCTCTTCCTCTTCCCGTACCTCGGGTGGCGCGCAGGGCAAGTGCTGGGGCCACGTCTGCGCCGAGTCTTCTGGGGCTTGCTGGTGCTGATCTTTGTACTCTTCTCCATCGCGCTCCTCATCCATCGCCGCTTCGAAGCCGACTGGATGAGTGCCGTGATGAATGGTAGCGTGTACATCTTCTTCTCTACGATGTACGCCACGGCCGTCGTCGTCGGGGTGAATATCCTACGCTATATCGATGCGCGTACATTCAAGCTCTATGCTTCGGCTCGCCCCGCGGTAAAGCAGGGGGTGAAGGTCGTCGCCTTCATCGCTACCCTTGCGGTCTTCTTCACGACGATGGTCATCGGCCACCGCAATGTGCGCTACCCGCGCGTCATGTATCAGAAGTACACCGTCAAGCGTCTAGTGCCCGAAGGGGCACAGCCCGAGAAGCGCATACGTCTGGTCTTCTTCTCCGACCTGCATATCGGCGAGGCGATGACGCCCGACTATATCGCTCGTGCGGTGAAGCTCATCCAAGACCAGCAGCCTGACCTCATCCTCTGCGGTGGGGACTTCATCGATCACCGCGCCGTCTACGCTTATGATCCGCGTGTGATGGCTTCGCTCCGCTCGCTCCATGCGCCTCTGGGTGTGTACTACGTCTTGGGAAATCACGAATATCGTGACGATCTGGAGGCCAATATCCGCTGGGTTTCCGAGGTCGGTGGTACGCTCCTTCGCGACAGTATCGCCTTCCCTGGGGATGGCCCGCTTACGCTCATCGGGCGTGATGACCATGTGAATGGCAACCGAAAGCCCTTCGAGGTCATCGCCAACGAAGCGGATCCCTTGCGTGGGCCCGTCGTGCTCATGGAGCATACGCCCGCCTCGATAGATAGCATCGGCGATAGCCCCGTGGATCTCATCCTCTGTGGCCATACCCACGGCGGACAGATCTGGCCCGGCCAACTGATGGTCTGGTGGCGCTACGGCATGGTCTCGGGTACGCGCCCTGTGGGTGAGCGTGAGGTGTGCATCTCCTCGGGTATCGGCTCGGCGGGTGCGACCTACCGCGTAGGTACGCGCAGTGAGATCCGCGTCTACGATCTCTACTGGTAGCGGGCTATAGCTCCGCTCCATCCCAATACCGCCAAGCGCCAGCCCTCTTGAGAGGGCTGGCGCTTGGCGGTATTCTTTGTCTGTGTGGGAGGGGTATCTCGCTTTGTTGTAGGAGGATGTGGTGCTCCTGTGCTGCTGTAAGATAGGGTGCCTCGTAGGTGGGTGGTATGAACCACTATTGGTCCGTGAGCGAACCAGTAGTGGTTCGTTTTCTGACCAGTAGTGGTTGGCGCGTTGACCAATAGTGGTTCGCTCACGGACCAGTATAGGTTGATATTCCCTTCCTTGGCTTCTCCTTTTCTTCCTCCTCGGAGAGAGATGCCACCTTGCGGGGGTAGAGAAGGGAACATTGTCTTCTGATTATGTGTCTGGTGCTCTTGGTCGGGAAATCATGTGGGACGTGTAAGTGTTTGTAGGGTAGTTGATTGTTTTATGGGATGAAGTTACCTATATTTGCCTGCCGAAAGCAGAGGTTGATGACCTGGTGTTCGCCATCACGCCTCTGCGAATTTCCCCCAAGTAAAATCCTCCCCTATAGATTATCGATGTAGAAGAGATGAGTGAGGCCAGAATACTCTCAGTTGAAGAGCTGCTAAAGCTCAATTTGGTTATTCCCAGCTACCAACGTCCCTATAAGTGGACCGAAAAGAATATCAGAGAGCTTATTCTTGATATTCAGAAGGGAATTGAGGACGCAAACAAGCATCCGAACTTCAAGTATCGTGTGGGGACCGTGATTCTCTATCAGGAAAATGATACGAAGCCCTATGAGATCGTCGATGGACAACAGCGTATTCTCTCATTCCTGCTATTGAAGCTGTGTCTGAATCCAGACTTTAGATGTAGTAGATGTAGTCTCCTATCTGCCACGTTCTCGGATAAGGTTACTCTGGGTAATCTTCATAGTAATTCGGATAGAATCCGTGAATGGTGTTCTTCTGTAGATGCCGGGGTTAAGGAGGCCTTTGATAAGGCTCTCAGTGAGGTGCTCGAGGTAGTTGTCATTACGGTCGATGAGATTAGCGAGGCCTTCCAGCTCTTTGACTCGCAGAATAGCCGAGGTCGAGCGCTGTATCCTCATGACTTGCTCAAGGCCTACCACCTTCGGGTCATATCGGGGAAGAAGGGGGAGGAGCGTGCTGTCGAGGAGTGGGAGGCAAAAGATCCGAAGGCGATAGCAGAGCTATTTAGGGATTACCTCTTCCCGATTTGGCATTGGGCGAGGAGGCGTAAGTGTGGGGGCTTTACTACTGCAGATATCGATCTTTATAAGGGCGTTGAGCCTGATTCGGAGTACGCATACGCGTACCGAGTGCGTCGGACAGGCGCACGCTATCAGATCACAGAGCCTTTCCCTGCGGGGCGTGACTTCTTCAAGATGGTGCACCACTATATGCAGATGCTGAAAGATCTCAAGCAGGAGATCGCAGTGGACCCAGCATTGCAGGAGGTGAAAGAGATTCTCATCGCTTCCTCTGGGAGGGATAAGAAGAATACTTTGATAACGTCTGCTGAGAAATTAGACGAGGCTTTAGATCGTCAGCCTGTTGGCTTCCGCCATGCGTGTCGCCTCTTCTTCTGCGCCCTGCTCTGCTACTATGATCGCTTTGGTGTCTTGGATGCACGAGCTGTGAAGAGGCTCTTCACGTGGGCAATGATGCTTCGCGTAAATATGCAGCATCTCGGCTTTGCCTCTGTCAATAAATACGCCATCGGGGAGCGTGATCCTCAGAAAGACCAGTACACCAATGTGATACCTGTCCTTTCAATGATAGTCTCTGCGCGTAAGCATACGGAGATCTCAGATATATCGCTCAAGGTAGATGTGGAGCCAGGGCAAAGTGATGAGAAATGGGAGAGGCTACGAAAGAGGCTCCGTGAGCTAAATTAATGTGACGCTACTATCATAGAATAAGCAGATGCTATGAATAAGAAAAGAAGAGAGATCGACAGGCTAACGATACTGGCAGGAGCGGGGAAGACGCTCTTCAGCGAGGTGGGTGTGCGCTACGTGATACCACGCTATCAGCGCGCCTATGCGTGGGAGGAGAAGGAGATCGAGCAGCTGATAGATGACATCTGCGATGACAATGATCCTAAGAGGGATTACTACATCGGTTCGCTCATAGTCGCTCGTCGGAAGGTGGATGACGGGGTGGAGTATGAGGTCATCGATGGTCAGCAGCGCCTGACTACGATCTACCTGCTACTGCAGTGCTTGCTGGATGAGGGCTACTTCTCACGAGGGGAGGTGAGCGTAGGGGAGGCGTTGTCGTTTGACTGCCGCTCTAAGTCGAACTATACGCTGGCTTATATCCGGAGTGATGCTCGGAAGTCTGAGGGCAAAGAGGAGCTGCTGGATCAGTCCATCCTTCTGGCGGTTGATATTATCAAAAAGAAGTTGGCGAGGGAGTTTGGTGATAGGGTGGAGGATCAAAAGAAGTTTGTCGATCGCCTAAAGCATGTGGTGCTCTACCGCATTGAGGTCCCCGAGCATACTGATCTCAATCGCTACTTCGAGATCATGAATACCCGAGGCGAGCAGCTGGAGCAGCATGACATTCTCAAGGCCCGCTTGATGAATTACCTGGATGACGCTTGTGAGCGTGAGGCCTTCGCTCGTATTTGGGAGGCTTGTAGCGATATGACGGGCTACGTCCAGATGCACTTTTCTGTAGAGGATCGGGAGAAGCTCTTCGTAGAGCAGTGGTCTTCTCTTTCCTCAGGGGATGCTCTTAGGGAGCTTTGTAGAGGCAAGAGACGGAGTGAAGGTAAGTCGGATGGGCTGGATATTAGCAAGATCATCGACCTTAAATCCGAGGTGGATGACGTGGTTGGTGCTCTGAAGAAGCGTGATGCCGAGGCGCGATTCGAGAGTATCATAGACTTCCCATACTTCCTGCTGCATGTGCTCAGGGTCTTCTGCCGTGCCGAAAGGCTGTCTATGGATGGTGCTGAGGAGCTTGGTAGTCTGCTTGATGACAAGCTCTTGCTCAAGGACTTTGATAAAGTGATCACCAGCTGCGAAAAAAGAGGCGATAAGCGCATCACGGATGTCAAGAGGTGGTTTGCCCGCACATTCATTCGGTTCTTGCTGCGTTCACGCTTCCTGTTTGATAAGTTCATCATCAAGCGTGAGAATACAGAGGATGATCAGGAGGGGAGTTGGAGTCTTAAGGAATTGCGTGTGTCTAAGAAGAGCCCTCGCTATGTGAACACGGAGTTTGGCTACTACAGAGAGAGGGGAAAGGAGCAGAAGTCTTTGGAGCGGAATAGAGAATGTCTGATGATCCAGTCTGCCCTCCGTGTGTCATACACCTCTCCTAAGGTTATGCACTGGATAACGGAGCTGCTGGCGTGGTTGTTTGACGACGAATCCGAGCTGCCCGAGCTGTCTGATAGGGCGGAGCGTATAGCTGCAGAGGCGGTAGCAGAGGGTTTCTTTGAGAAGGCGCTTGAGGAAATGCGAGCATATGACCTTCGGAAATATAAGTCGGAGAACTATGCCTTTGGCGTGAGGACTCCACACATTGTCTTTAACTACTTAGATTACTTGCTGTGGAAGAAGGCAAAGAAGACGCACAAGGACTTTGTGTTTGAGTTTCGCAATTCTGTCGAGCACTGGTATCCACAGCATCCCTCCGATGGTAGCATTGAACCATGGGATGAAAGAGATGTCTTCGGGAACCTATGCATCATCTCTCGAAGCGTCAACTCCAAGTTCTCCAATCTCTCGCCAGCATCGAAGATGGATACCTATAGGGGGATGGTGCAGAAGGGTAGCCTGAAGCTCCGAAAGATGGGGGAGATAATAGATAAGTTGCGTAAGACAGAAAAGCCTGGAGTGGCGGCGAAGCTGTGGAGGCAGTCCGAGTGTGCCAAGCATGAGAAGGAGATGATCCGCCTGCTCTGTAGTGCTCTGCAGGAAGCCGTAGAAGAGGAATAGGCTATAGGGCTCTCCGCTTTTCGCG
>ERZ1674088.69-NODE-69-length-17689-cov-19.424521_pt1 | contig 17689 bp, 9 predicted proteins | sample MGYA00581117_ERZ1674088 | MGnify/ENA primary metagenome ERZ1674088 (study PRJEB41354, sample SAMEA4873335) | human saliva metagenome | biome: human-associated habitat [ENVO:00009003]; feature: mouth environment [ENVO:08000002]; material: saliva material... | reverse complement strand
GCTATATAGCTTTGGACTGATTCCGTATAGCTTTCGGTGTGAAGCTATATAGCTTTGTGAAGTGACCTCTATTAGATTATTGCTCCGCATTGGGATAAAAGTTGTGGACGAGTGGCAGATAAGTTTGGGCTACGTACGTGGATCTAATATCTACGTACGTGGATATTTGGATTTACGTGCCTGGTCTTTAAGACTACGTACATAGACAGAGGAAAACCACTACGTGAAGGCGCTTTTTCTTCACAAGAATGACGCTTTTCCCTCCGCTGGATAAGAGGAATACTTGCGATAAGGCGAAGGGCTTGTGTATCTCTTCGGAGAGGCACATCGGAGAGCTGGGCGTGCGATGCCTTAGCACGCTAAATAGAGGACAGGACTCTCGGCCACAGTCTCATGAGGAGGAAGACCTTTGTCTTGCCAGACACCCTATCCCTATCTGTCACTACATCCCCCTCTCCAAACCCCTTATAGAATAGACCTTTACAGAAGGGTAAAATCAACCAGTACTGGTTCGCAAGTTGACCTGTACTGGTCAGAGCGCGAACCTGTACTGGTCAGAGCGCGAACCTGTACTGGTCAATAAGGTGTACCTATACTGGTTCACTCAGCGACCAGTACTGGTACATCTGAGGAGTATGAGAAAGCCCCTGAATCCGTCTAAGAAGTGATAGGATGATCATGTGGTGGTCTTCCGCTATTTTTGCAGGCGAAGGAGATGGCAGGAGAGGTCCCTACTTCGATCTCTCACCCCTCCCCCTATACATTGAATATACAATGGACAAGAACCCTACTCCGCATATAGGACTAACCTCCGAGCAGGCACAAAAGAGCCGGCTACAACACGGCAGCAATGAGCTGACACCCCGCCCACGCACCTCGCGCTGGAAGCTTTTCCTCGAGAAATTCGAGGATCCCATCATCATCATCCTGCTCATCGCTATGGTCCTCTCCCTCCTCTCGGCCTGCTATGAGTATTTTGTCACCAAGACTGATCCCACAGGAGCTGGATTCTTTGAGCCTATCGGAGTCTTCTTAGCGATCCTACTTTCCACTGGCATAGCTTTCTATTTCGAGCTGAAAAGCGAGAAGGAGTTCGAGCTTCTGAGCCAGGTAGGCGACGAGGTGTGCTACAAGGTCATACGTGATGGTGAGATCATACAGATCCCGAAGCGCGAGATCGTCGTCGGCGACCTACTCTATCTGGAGACGGGGGAGGAGATCCCTGCCGATGCCGAGCTCCTTGAGTCTGTCACGCTCTCGGTAGATGAGTCAACCCTCACTGGCGAGCCGATGACGATCAAGAGCGTACGCCCTGAAGATCAAGACAGCGAAGCCACTTACCCGACCAATTATATATGTCGTGGCACGACCATCCTCGAGGGACATGCCGTCTGTCGCGTACAAGTCGTCGGAGATGCGACCGAACAGGGGAAGATCTTCGAGGGCATTCAGATAGATGCCTCCGTAGAGACTCCACTGAATCGGCAGCTTGATCACCTCAGCAGTCTCATAGCACGAGTCAGCTATATCCTCGCAGCGCTCGTCCTCGTAGGCAGTACCCTGATCTATGCTCACGATGGGGGCTTTGCAGCTCCATGGGATGCTACACTCGCCTACTTCCTCGGCAAGATCATGCTCGCCGTGACGGTCATTGTCGTCGCGGTCCCCGAGGGGCTACCAATGAGTGTGAGCCTCTCTCTGGCCTATAGCATGCGTAGCATGATGCGTAGCAACAACCTCGTCCGCCGTATGCACGCCTGCGAGACGATGGGGGCTATCACCGTCATCTGCACCGACAAGACGGGGACGCTCACAGAGAATCGCATGCGCGTCGAGAGCTTCTTCAGCGAAGCCTCTACTGAGGCACAAAGCCTTCTCCCCGAAGCCATAGCAGCCAACACAACTGCCTTCGTCAATACACACGACCAGCAGCACCCCGAGGTCATGGGTAATCCTACCGAAGGAGCCCTCCTTCTTTGGATACGAGAGCAAGCGTACGACTACCTCACCCTTCGTGACTCCGCCCCTATCATCCGACAGCTCCCCTTCTCGACAGAGCGCAAGTACATGGCAACTTTAGTCCAGTCCGCAATGCTCGAAGGGAAGGCCGTACTCTATGTCAAGGGGGCACCAGAGATTCTGCTCAGCCTATGTAATCTTCCTCCGGAGGTACGTACCCGCTACGAAGCCCAACTGCATCAGTATCAGTCACGCGCTATGCGAACGCTCGCTCTTGCCTACCGTATAGTCGAGAGTCCGACAGAGCAAGAGAAGCCTCTTGACGAGCTGATCCAAGAAGGACTACAGCTACAAGGCATCTTCGGCATCATGGATCCCGTGCGTAGCGAAGTGCCCGCGGCTATCCAGCAGTGCCGAGAGGCAGGTATCGGCGTGAAGATCATCACGGGGGATACCTCTGGTACGGCTAAAGAGATCGCCCGACAGATCGGTCTCTGGGGAGAAAGCTCTACCGACGATGAGATCATCACAGGAGCAGACTTTGAGGCTCTTACAGACGACGAAGCTAAGGCACGACTTACCCATCTTAAGATCATGGCACGCGCACGTCCCTTGGACAAGGAGCGCCTCGTACGCCTGCTCCAAGAGTTGGGCGAAGTCGTGGCCGTCACCGGAGATGGGACCAACGATGCCCCAGCCCTCAATAGAGCACATGTCGGGCTGTCAATGGGCGACGGTACGGCGGTAGCTAAGGAAGCCAGCGATATCACCATCCTCGACAGCTCGTTTGCCAGCATCGCGCAGGCCGTACTATGGGGGCGCTCACTGTACCTAAATATCCAGCGCTTCATCCTATTCCAGATGACGATCAATGTCGTGGCATGCCTCACCGTCCTTATAGGAGCCTTCCTCGGCAAGGAATCACCCCTCACCGTGACACAGATGCTCTGGGTGAACCTCATCATGGATACCTTTGCGTCGCTGGCGCTGGCCTCCCTGCCCCCCAGCCCTCATCTCATGAAGGAGCGTCCACGCAAGGCCTCTGCTGGGATCATCACACCGCAGCTCGCACGACAGATATTCGGAGTCGGGGGCCTGTTCCTCCTTCTGCTCTTTGCTCTACATTATATACTGGAGCACTTGGACCTCACGACGGGACAGAGGGTCGAAGGGAAGGAGCAACTTACGGCACTCGACCTATCCGTATTCTTCACCACCTTTGTCTTTCTTCAGCTGTGGAATATGTTCAACGCAAAAGCATTCCACTCGGGCCGCAGTGCATTCGCAGGCATGGATCGGGCGCGCTACTTCCTGCTGATCACAGCTGTCATCCTCGTAGGGCAGTTCTTAATTACTACCTTTGCATACGATTTCTTCCAGATAGCTCCTCTCCCATTCAGCTACTGGATCGCACTCCTCATAGCCACTAGCCCAGTACTCTGGATCGGTGAGTTGGGGCGTCTCATCGTCCGCCTCACTGGACGGCTTCGTGCATAAGTCAGCAGATTGCAGTTCCTACTCCGATGATATGTAGTTCACTCCACCGCCCCCTGTGTACCCTTCTCTTGGGGATAGGGCTTCTCGCCTCCTCTTGTCAGCAGGGCGAGCAGCGGTCTACCCGACTCCAGATAGCTACGACGATAGCACCAGCAGCTCAGGTCATCACGGAGATCGCTGATAGCTTGGTTGTGGTGACGACACTACTCCCCCAGGGGAATAATCCAGAGAATTACGAGCCTACACCACAGGCCATCCAAGCACTCGCCTCCAGCGTAGCCTACTTCTACATGGGTGATCTGGGCTTTGAGCGTAGCTGGGTGGAGCGTATCCATACGATGCAGCCAGCCCTACAGCTCATACGTCTCGATCAGGACTTGGTGGGGGCTGCACATCTCCACAACGGTACCCCCACCGACCTTCACGATCCACACTACTGGACAAGTGTTCGCGGGCTTCAGTCTATGGGGAAGAGTATATACAGCTCTCTCTGTCGTATTGATACGATGCACCGAGCACAATATGATGCGGGTTACCAGCGCTTCACACAGCGCCTGGAGCACGTAGATCGTACGATAAAAGAGCAACTCTCCGATATTCCCTCGCGTGCCTTCGTCATCTACCATCCGTCCCTCTCTGAGTTTGCAGAGGAGTATGGTCTCAAGCAGCTCGTCATCGAGCAAGATGGCAAGGAGCCTACGCCTCAGCATATACAAGCACTCATCGAAGAGGCTAAGAAGCTGGGCGTACGCGTGGTCTTCATCCAGCAGGAGTTTGACTCCAAGCTCATCGAGAGCATTGCGAAAGAGCTCGACGCCCGTATGGTCGTCATCAACCCGCTGGGAGGGAGCTGGGAGGAGCAACTTCTACTCATCACTCGTGCACTGAGCGATACCACCTCATCTACCCCTACACGATGACCTCCCCTATGCAACCACTCTTAGAGCTACGTGATGTGACCCTCGGCTATCCCGACAAGGTCGTACTTGAGCACCTCAACTGGTGCGTGCGTCGTGGTGAGCGCTGGGCTATCACGGGACCGAATGGCAGTGGTAAGACCACCCTCATACGTACTCTGCTGGGGCTCATCCCGCTACAAGCTGGACAGCTCCTCCGCTACGACCGTGAGGGCCATACTACCGACCAGCTGGTCGCCAGCTACCTTCCACAGATCAATCAGATTGATCGCCACTTCCCCATCCACGTCCATGAGGTTATTGACTCTGGCCTCCCAAAAGGCACCACGGGGCGCGGTGTGCGTAGAGAGCAGGTAGAGAAGCTCGCAGAAGCCATCGGGATCACGCACCTCCTCCAGCAACCCATCGGTAAGCTCAGCGGGGGCCAGCTCCAGCGAGCTCTACTTGGTCGTGCTCTGGCATCTAATCCCGAGCTTCTGATCCTCGACGAGCCACTCAGCTTCCTGGACAAGTCTTATAAGGAAAGCTTCGAGTCGCTACTGGAGCAAGTCGTACGCCCCGAGACAACGATGCTCATGGTCACCCACGACCTCCACCAAGCCAAATCCGAGTACTGGCAGACCCTTACCCTCGGACACTTCGAATAGACTTATGAATAAAAAAGCCTATCCACTCGCTCTACTATCCCTCCTCTCGGCTCTCCCCTCTAAAGCGCAGAGTGCAGCCGATACGCTCAGCTACACGACGGCAGCTACATATCGCCCCGACACGCTGAGCAATGCACAGAAAACGAATCAACTCCTTCTACAAGGGGCGCTCAGTGCAGCTCCACTCGTAGGTATCGGTGTGATGCAGAATATCCACAACGAGCAGATACGCACGATACGCTACGGGCACTATCCTCACTTCCGTCACCACTACGATGACTACCTCCAGTTCGCCCCGTTAGCAGCCCAACTTGGCCTGCGCTTCGCAGGGATAGAGGGTACAAGTAAATCACCCTGGCAGGTGCTCACTGCTGATGTCGCTGCTACGGCTACGATGCTCGCTGTCACCTCGGCTATTAAGTACACCGCCCGTGTAAGACGCCCTGACGGCTCGTCTCGAAACTCCTTTCCCTCTGGGCATACCGCTATGGCCTTTACCTCAGCGACGCTACTGAGCTTGGAGTATGGCGAGCGCTATCCATGGCTTCCTCCCGTAAGCTACGGACTCGCCTCTATCACTGGGCTGGGGCGAATCCTCAATAACCGCCACTGGATCGGTGATGTCGTCACGGGAGCTGGACTTGGTATCCTCTCAGGGCACATCGGCTACTGGATAAGCGATCGTCTCTTCGGTAGCACAGGACGTCAACTGAAGTACTACAATGAGGAGCCTACTCCTCACCTCCGTCTCTATGCCCCCATTACGCTAAGCGCTACCCCTTCACAGGGTGAAGGGACATGGAGCCTCCAGGGGCGACATGCTGCGCTGGGCGTCGAGTACACTCCCCCACAGTGGCCTCTATATCTAAAGGGGAATGTGGGTCTATCTACCTTCCGCGGTCAGGAGGGGGGCGATGGTCTGGGACGCAGTGCACAGGACCGCTACCTATCCCTACGCTTAGGCCTCGGGCGTGACCTACGCCTATGGCGAGGCTTTCACATCTCGGCATCCGCCTCGGCTACACTTCGCAAGCACGTAGGGCGGGCTACTACATTCCCAGCCCATGAGCCTGCGCTGTATATGCCCGCAAGCTCGGTGGGCATGGGTATCGAATTGGCGCCTCGCTGGCGCTTCACGAAGGAGCTTGGTCTGCGCCTACCCCTCGGGCTGGACTACTATCCTTCGTCCTATCACCTGACTACCCCTCAGCGGACCTACGGACTCAGTCCCGTCTCGTTCTATGGGGGCACGGCGCTGGAGGTCTACCTCTGATCTCTCCTCGCCCTTTACTCACTTACAATCCTATTATTCTATGAGTTGGTATTACCTCATGCCCGTGATCTTTGTCTTAGGGATCATCGGTATTGCTCTGGAGGAGCAGATCAAGATCAACAAGACCGCGACGGCACTCCTTACCTCCGTCGTCCTCTGGGCGATCCTCCTCATCGACACGGATATCGCTGCAGTGACTTCAGGCTTCCGTCAGTTCGTTGCCTCCTTCCCTCATGCTCCAGCAGAGGACTTAGGCGTATCGGACTACCTATCCTTTAAGCTCACAGAGCACCTCGGTGACGTCTCGAGCACCCTCTTCTTCGTCCTCAGCTCAATGGTCCTTGTGAATACGATCGATACCTACGGGGGATTCAAGTCCGTGGCTAAGATCGTCGCTACGACGAATAAGCGTGCGCTGCTGTGGCGTGTAGCTATCGCCTCGTTCTTCTTCTCGGCATTCCTCGACAACCTCGCTGCTGCGATCGTCATCATCGCTATCCTGCGTCGCCTTGTCCCCGACACCACGGACCGCATGAAGTATGCCTGTATCAGCATCATCGCCTGTAATGCAGGGGGCTCTTGGTCGCCTATCGGTGATGTGACGACCCTCTTGCTGTGGAACAACAGTCGTATCACACCATACTACCAGATCTTCCATCTCGTCATCCCCGCCTTCGTGAACATGGTGGTCCCCACCCTCCTGGCGCACTACTTCCTCTTCAAGAAGAATGCTCAGCTGCGTGCCCTACCAAATGTCCCCGAAGACTCACTGGATGATATCCTTCCTCAGCATGCGCGTATCATCGTCCTCGTCCTGGGAATTGTCTCGCTGATGCTCGTACCTATCTGGCAGACCTTCTTCGATGTACCCGCCTTCATGGGGGTTATCTTTGGTCTGGTCATCGTGTGGATCTACACTGAGCTGATGTTCTTCCGCTTCAAGAAGCGCCTTGAGAATGCAACTGAGCTCCGTGTCACGACCCTCCTTAATCATGCTGACCTCACTACGATCTTCTACTTCCTCGGCATCCTGATGTCCGTGGCAGCACTGATCGAAGGCGGACAACTCGCCGCAGCCTCCACTCGCGTCACAGCTCTCATTCCCAATACGGGTCTGCTCGCTGCTATCATCGGGGTACTCTCCTCCATGTTGGACAACGTTGCCCTTGTGGCCGCTGTCCTCGGTATGTATCCGCTGGAGACATCGGGGGCGATCACACCCTTCGTCGTCAATGGCTCCTTCTGGGTCTTCCTCGCCTACTGTGCCGTCACAGGTGGTAGCCTGCTGATCATCGGTTCGGCGACAGGGGTGACAGTGATGGGGCTCGAAGGAATCAGCTTCGGCTACTACTTCAAGCGCTTCAGTCTGCTTGCTCTTGCTGGTTATATCTCTGGGGCTGTAGTCTACCAGCTCATCTCGCTCATCTTTTAGCTTCATTTGCGCTAAAAAACATACCATACACAGGGAGCGGGTGACCTTCTTCTCCGAGGGAAGAAGGTCACCCGCTCCCTCTTTTTTTCTATAGCACCATTATACATAATATATATAGCATCAATAGCTCCATTTACCAATAAGATAACACGGCTAAGCAATTTCACTACCTTTGCCCTTAGATAATCTCTAATCACTCATTACATTTAATTCATTACCAAGAATAATGAAGAAGTTCATCCTCGCTGCAGCGTGTATCTTCACGCTCGGCACCAGCCTCTCCGCCCAAAGCCCCGCCAAGACGGACTCAGTAAAGAAGGAAGCTACAGCCAAATGCTGCTCAGGCAAGAGCAAGCAGTGTGACTGCAAAGCAGGTGCAGCCTGCTCGACACCCGAAGGAGCCAAGGCATGCGAAGCACACCACGCTGCAGTACAAGACTCGACAAAGTCCTGCTGCAAAGCTGAAGGCAAGCACTCGAAGGACAGCAAAAAATCTTGCTGTAAGCGCCAAGATATGACGAAGCAAGACTCCACGAAGTCTTGCTGTAAGAAGAAGTAAGTCACTTCCACAGACCTATCTCTTCGAAGAAGAGGACGGCGCCCTACCCACACATCTGTGCGGGCAGGGCGTTTCCTTTTGGAATCGGGCAAGAGCTTGGCATCAGCCCTCTCCTATAGGCTATTCTGAAGCACATCCCTGAAGGGGTAGTATCAACCTATATTGGTCGATGGGCTGACCAATATAGGTCAGCCTACGAAGCTATATAGGTCACAGCGTCGACCTATATAGGTCGGAGCAGCAAGCAATATAGGTTCACACCACTACAAGTACAAGGGGTAGAATATCAGATAGGAACGACATTCAGCTTCTTAGGGGACTATCTCACCGAAGTATCTACTTTTTCGTGGTAGAAACAGACACGATATACCCCTCGAATTTTGATACGGAGCTGCTACACTCTTTACACTACGAAGTGAAATAACAAGAAAAAGGTTAACTTTGCAGCCGAAAATAGTGCCCATCGGTGGGACGTGGATAGATTTGAGATGCTTGCAACCACGAGAAAAAATGCTAAACCCGTCGTCCAGATAGAGCCAATACCTTAGCTCCCATCCCTTACGACAGACTTAGCGCTTCGACCTTGGTTGCCTCCCCAAAACAACTGAGGTCTTTTCGCATCCAACCAAGGGCACGGGACATATTTAACCAACCCATTCAATCAATATAAGATGAGTTATCTCTTCACCTCTGAGTCCGTCTCAGAAGGACATCCCGACAAAGTAGCCGACCAGATCTCGGACGCCATCCTTGACCACTTTATGGCTCTCGACCCGCACTCCAAGGTAGCGTGCGAGACGCTCGTCACGACGGGACAAGTCGTGCTGGCAGGCGAAGTCAAGAGCGACGCCTATGTAGAGCTGCAGGACATCGCGCGTGACGTCATCCGCGAGATCGGCTACAACAAGAGCGCTTACTGCTTCGATGCCGATAGCTGCGGCGTACTCTCAGCCATCCATGGTCAGAGTGCCGACATCAACCGCGGGGTTGAGAGCACCGCTCCCGAAGAGCAGGGTGCAGGGGACCAGGGTATTATGTTCGGCTATGCTTGCCGTGAGACCCCCTCTCTGATGCCTCTTACCCTCGACCTCTCCCATGCCCTCCTGGAGGAACTCGCTTGCATTCGCAAGGAAGAGCTTCACCTCATGCCCTACCTCCGCCCCGACGCTAAGAGCCAGGTGACGGTAGAGTACTCTGAGGAAGGTAAGCCCCTGCGTATCGACACGATCGTCATCAGCACCCAGCACGACGACTTCATCCAGCCTACTGATGCGACTGCCGAAGCGCAGGCTATCGCCGATGCAGAGATGCAGGCACGTATCACGGAGGACATCCGTCGCGTACTCCTGCCTCGTGTCTTAGCGCGCTACCCCGAGGATGTACAGCATGCCTTCGACAGAGAGACGAAGCTCTTAGTCAACCCCACGGGTAAGTTCGTCATCGGCGGGCCCCATGGAGATACCGGACTCACAGGGCGTAAGATCATCGTCGACACCTATGGAGGTAAGGCCGCCCATGGTGGTGGTGCCTTCTCTGGTAAGGACCCCTCTAAGGTAGACCGCTCTGCAGCCTATGCTGCTCGCCACATCGCGAAGAACCTCGTCGCTGCTGGCGTCGCTGACGAAGTCCTCGTACAGCTCGCTTACGCCATCGGGGTCGCTGAGCCGATCAGCATCTTCGTCAACACCAATGGGACGAGCCACGTCTCCCTCAGCGATGCCGAGATCGCCAAGCTTGTAGACGAGGTATTTGACCTCCGTCCCTATGCTATCGAGCAGCGCCTCAAGCTCCGTGCTCCTATCTATCGTGAGACGGCCAGCTATGGGCACTTCGGCCGTGAGCCCCGCAAGGTCACGAAGTACTTCTCTACGAATAGCCGTGGCAATGTCGCCCACGAAGTCGAGCTCTTCACCTGGGAGAAGCTGGACTACGTAGACACACTCCGCCAGCGCTTCGGTCTCTAATCCCCCTATCGACACCGCCTCGCCCCTCTCGCTACCACTTCGATCGTGGAGCAAGGAGCGAGGCGGTTCCGCTTTTTTAGCTATCTTTGCGTGCAAAGCAGAGCTAAAGAAGCCCTGCGTAGCATCACTAATCACGTCAATGATACTGAGGTCTTCGCTCCCCACGAGCGACACAAGATATAAGAAAGCCGTATGTCAAGCTCTGCTTGGTAGACGGCTTTTCTCTTTATAAAAGCCTCGAGCAACCCCTTCTACACTCCATTCTCACAAAGTATCCATCCTATGCAAGACTACAAGAGAGCTACCCTAATCCTCGATGACGGCAGTCGCTTCGAGGGGTATTCCTTCGGCTACGAAGCCCCCGTAGCAGGCGAGGTTGTCTTCAACACCGCCATGACGGGCTACACCGAGAGCTTTACGGACCCCAGCTACCGAGGCCAGATCCTCGTGATGACCTACCCTCTGGTGGGTAACTACGGCGTCCCCTCTCCCAAGCACGATGAAAATGCTATAGCCTTCTTCCGCGAGAGCGATGAGATACATCCCTTGGGGATCATCGTCTCCGACTACTCCGAGGAGTACAGTCACTGGAACTCCGAGGGCTCGCTCGGTGACTGGCTCCGCCGTGAGAAGGTCTTCGGCCTCACGGGCATTGATACGCGTGAGCTCGCTAAGACCCTTCGCGAAAAGGGCTCGATGAAGGGGAAGATTCTTCTCGAGGGCTGCGAAGATATCCCGTTTGATGACCCCAACGCACGTAATCTTGTAGCTGAAGCTTCTCCCAAGGAGATCACGATCTATGGTAATGGGCCTAAGAAGGTCGTGCTCGTAGACTGCGGCGCGAAGAACAATATTGTCCGCAACCTCATCCGCCCAGAGATCACGCTCTACCGCGTACCCTGGGACTATGATTTTAATCAGATTGACTTTGACGGGCTCTTCCTCTCGAATGGACCTGGCGACCCCAATAAGTGCAGCGTCACCGTAGAACATATCCGCAAGGCCTTCGCTAAGGAGAAGCCCATCTGCGGGATCTGCATGGGCAATCAGCTCCTCGCCGCAGCTGCAGGAGCAAAGATCAGCAAGATGAAGTACGGACACCGTAGCCACAACCAGCCTGTACGCGAGGTAGGTACGAACCGCTGCTTCATCACCAGCCAAAATCACGGCTATGCCGTAGATGCCTCTACTCTCGGCGAGGGTTGGCGTGAGAAGTATGTCAACCTCAATGACGGCACGAACGAAGGGATCTGCCACGAGCGCCTGCCCTTCTTCTCTGCTCAGTTCCACCCCGAGGCCTGCAGTGGCCCAACCGATACGCTCTTCATCTTCGAGGAGTTCCTCAACCTACTTTAATTACCCCTCCCAATAGCACGAGACAATGATCGACAAGAATAAGATACAGAAGGTACTGCTCCTCGGATCGGGAGCACTGAAGATCGGTGAAGCTGGTGAGTTCGACTACTCCGGCTCACAGGCACTCAAGGCCATGCGCGAAGAGGGGATACGCACCGTACTCGTCAACCCCAACATCGCCACGGTACAGACCTCCGAAGGTATTGCTGACGAGATCTACTTCCTCCCCGTCACCCCCTTCTTCATCGAGAAGGTCATCGAGAAAGAGCGCCCTCAGGGAATCCTCCTTGCCTTCGGCGGACAGACGGCTCTCAACTGCGGTGTAGCACTCCACCAGAGTGGCGTCCTTGAGAAGTACAACGTTGTGGTACTGGGTACGCCCGTCGAGGCTATCATGAATACCGAAGACCGCGACCTCTTCGCTCGCAAGCTCGATGAGATCAGCGTCAAGACGATCCAGAGCCACGCCGTAGAGACGACCGAAGATGCACGCCGTGCGGCCCAAGAGCTGGGCTACCCCGTCATCATCCGTGCCGCCTACGCTCTCGGTGGCTTGGGCAGCGGCTTCTGCGACAACGAAGCTGAGCTTGACGAACTATGTAGTAAGGCCTTCGCCTTCTCCCCTCAGGTCCTCGTAGAGAAGAGCCTCAAGGGCTGGAAGGAAGTCGAGTACGAGGTCGTACGTGACTGCTACGACAACTGTATCACCGTCTGTAATATGGAGAACTTCGACCCGCTCGGTATCCATACCGGTGAGAGTATCGTCGTCGCTCCCTCACAGACGCTGACGAATAACGAATACCACAAGCTCCGTGAGATCGCTATCCGCATCGTGCGCCACATCGGCATCGTCGGGGAGTGTAATGTGCAGTACGCCCTCGACCCCGAGAGCGAAGACTATCGCGTCATCGAGGTCAATGCACGCCTATCACGCTCCTCGGCCTTGGCCTCTAAGGCTACGGGCTATCCGCTGGCCTTCGTCGCTGCTAAGCTTGGCTTAGGCTACGGGCTCTTTGAGCTGAAGAACTCCGTGACGCGCACGACCCCAGCCTTCTTCGAGCCCGCACTGGACTATGTCGTGTGCAAGATCCCTCGCTGGGACTTAGGGAAGTTCCACGGCGTATCTCGCGAGCTCGGCAGTAGCATGAAGTCCGTCGGGGAAGTCATGGCTATCGGTCGTACCTTCGAGGAAGCGATGCAGAAGGGCCTGCGTATGATCGGCCAAGGCATGCACGGCTTCGTAGGCAACAACACGAAGGAGATCCCCGCTGACGAGCTGGATAAGGCTCTCAAGGCACCTACCGATACGCGTGTCTTCGCCATCAGTCAGGCACTGCACGCAGGATATACTATCGAGCAAATCCATGTGCTGACGAAGATCGACTGCTGGTTCCTCGACAAGCTCCAGAGCATCGTCCGCACCTCCCAGCGCCTCGGCGAAGTAGCCGCTATCGATAAGCTCCCTTATGAGCTCCTGCTTCGCGCCAAGCGTCAGGGCTTCTCCGACTTCCAGATCGCACGCTTCGTCCTCGCAGATAAGGGAGTGAAGGCTGGGGACAAGGAAGCCCTTGCCGTGCGCTCCCAGCGCAAGCAGCTGGGCATCACCCCCGTCGTCAAGCAGATCGATACGCTTGCCGCCGAATATCCCGCAGAGACGAACTACCTCTACCTCACCTATAGCGGCACGCACAGCGATATCAACTATGAGGGAGACGGACGCTCCGTCGTCGTCCTCGGCTCGGGTGCCTACCGCATCGGGAGCTCGGTAGAATTCGACTGGTGTGGCGTCAACGCCCTGCAGACGATCCGCGAGCAAGGCTACCGCTCGGTGATGATCAACTATAATCCCGAGACCGTCAGCACGGACTACGATATCACCGACCGTCTGTACTTCGATGAGCTGACCTTCGAGCGCGTACTTGACATCCTTGATCTGGAGACGCCACGCGGTGTCATCCTCTCTACGGGCGGACAGATCCCCAATAACCTCGCTCTCAAGCTCCACTCGCAGCGCATCCCCATCCTCGGGACGCAGGCTGAGGACATCGATAATGCAGAGGACCGCCACAAGTTCTCCGCCATGCTTGACGAGCTGGGCATCGACCAGCCCCGCTGGCAGGAGCTGACGAGCCTCTCGGATATCGACCAGTTCATCTCCGAGGTTGGCTTCCCCGTGCTGGTGCGTCCCAGCTACGTCCTCTCGGGGGCAGCGATGAATGTCTGCTCCAACCAAGAAGAGCTCTACCGCTTCCTCGAGCTAGCTGCTGATGTCTCGAAGGAGCACCCCGTCGTGGTAAGCCAGTTCATTGAGCATGCTAAGGAAGTCGAGATTGACGCCGTAGCCCAGCGTGGCGAGATCATCGCCTACGCCATCAGCGAGCATATCGAGTTCGCAGGGGTGCATTCGGGCGACGCGACGATTCAGTTCCCAGGTCAGAAGCTCTACGTCGAGACGGTACGCCGCATCAAGCGCATCAGCCGCCAGATCGCCGAAGCGCTACACATCTCGGGGCCGTTCAACATTCAGTTCCTCGCTAAGGGCAACGAGATCAAGGTCATCGAATGTAACCTACGCGCCTCACGCAGCTTCCCCTTCGTGAGCAAGGTGCTGAAGATTAACTTCATCGAGCTGGCCACGCGCATCATGCTTGGGCAGCGAGTTGAGAAGCCCAATAAGAGCGCCTTCGACCTCGACTATGTAGGGATCAAGGCATCGCAGTTCTCCTTCGCTCGCCTGCAGAAGGCTGACCCTGTGCTCGGCGTCGACATGATGAGTACGGGTGAAGTCGGTTGCCTCGGTGACGACACCAACGAGGCCGTACTGAAGTCAATGCTCTCCGTCGGCTACCGCATCCCCCAGCGCTCCGTCCTCCTCTCCACGGGTGGCTACAAGCAGAAGGTCGACATGCTCGATGCAGCACAGCTCCTACACAACAAGGGCTATGCGCTCTACGCTACGCAGGGCACGCACGATATGCTGGCTGAGAACGGCATCCCCTCCACGCTGGTCTTCTGGCCTACCGACGAAGGGAAGCAGCCCCAAGCCCTCGACCTCCTGCATGAGCGCAAGATCGACATGGTGGTGAACATCAATAAGAACCTCACCGCTGGCGAGCTCACCAACGGATACCGTCTGCGTCGCGCGGCCATTGACCTCAACATCCCACTGCTGACCAACGCTCGTCTGGCTTCGGCCTTCATCACCGCCTTCTGCACGCTCCCCATCGAGGATCTGCAGATCAAGAGCTGGGCCGAGTACAAGTAAGCGCAAGCTCTCCCTAATAGCTCATCCCCCTGGAGGCTCCTCGGAACGCTTCAGGGGGATGGTCTTTCTGACTGGGAAGAGGAAGGCAAAAAAGGTGCAGTCATACCCGCAGAGAAATCGCTGAATATGTGGCGATAAATCTCCGTGCGCACGGCGATAAATTTTCGCATATGCGGAAATATTTTTTCGTATATGCAGAAATTTATTTTCGTATATACGGAAATTTCCCTGCGTATATGCGAAAGTTTCTTTGCGCATATAGAGCGGGGTTTTCCCAAGCTATGGGCGCTCCTATTCGCCTTCTCTCACGCGGTAAAACGACGGGCATGCGCTCGCTTCGCAGTCGCCTCGGTACGACATCAGCCCGCACTGCGAGATGCTCCACGAATGATAGTATCTTTGCACTGTGAGTCCGCAGAGGCTTCACCGACTACAAGACAATCAAGCAACTTCAAGCTATGCGCATCCTGACCATCATACCCGCCCGCTACGCCTCGACCCGATTCCCTGGTAAGCCCCTCGTAGATATCGGGGGTAAGCCTATGATCATCCGTGTCGTAGAGCGTGCCCTCGCTGTGTGCCCCGATGTCGTCGTCGCCACCGACGATGAGCGGATCTTCACCACGGTCACCGAACGGGGCTACCGCGCCGTGATGACTTCGCCCGACCACCAGTCGGGCACCGAGCGCTGCCTCGAAGCCTACCAGCTCCTCGGAGAGCCCGTAGATGTCTTGATCAATCTACAGGGAGATGAGCCCTTCATCGCCGACGAGCAGATCCGACTCCTTATCTCGGCCTTCGACGACCCTTCGGTAGATCTGGCGACCTTGGCCCAGCCCTTCCCCTCCACGGCGACCAACGAAGAGCTGGCCAACCCGAACGCCGTCAAGCTCGTGCGTAGCACCTCCACGGGCTATGCACTCTACTTCAGCCGCTCCGTCATCCCCTATCTGCGCTCAGTCGAAGGGCCTTGGGCGAAGGAACATACCTTCCTCAAGCACATCGGGCTCTACGCCTTCCGCACCCACGTCCTCCCGACGATACAGAGCCTTCCTGCCTCCCCGCTGGAGGAGAGCGAGCGTCTCGAGCAGCTCCGTTGGCTCGAGGCTGGGTTGCGCATCCGTGTCATGCTCTCTGACCAAGAGTCCATCGGTATCGATACGCCCGAAGACCTCAAGCGCCTACCTCTCTAATCCCTCCCCATAGCCACCTTCCGACCGTGATCGATCAGCAGACCCGACAGCGCATCCTCGACTCCGCACAGATCCTCGATGTCGTCAGCGACTTCATCAGCCTACGCCGCCAAGGTGTGAGCTACGTCGGGCTGTGCCCCTTCCATAGCGATAGGAATCCCTCCTTCTACGTCAATCCCGCTAAGAATATCTGCAAGTGCTTCTCCTGTGGCGAAGGCGGTACGCCGCTGAACTTCATCATGAAGCACGAGCAGCTCTCCTATACGGATGCGCTAAAGTACCTGGCGAAGAAGTACAATATCGAGGTCGTCGAGCGCGAAGAAAGCGAAGAGGAGAAGCAGCGCAATAGCGAGCGTGAGAGCCTCTTCATCATCAATGACTACGCAGCGAAGTACTTCCAGACGCAGCTTACCGAGACCGAGGAAGGGCGTACGGTGGGTCTTGCCTACTTCCGCGAGCGTGGCATCCGCCCTGAGACCATCGAGCGCTTCGGCCTCGGCTACGCCCCCGAGTCGAAGACGGCCTTCACGGAGCAAGCCATCAAGTCGGGCTATCCACTGAAGCGCCTCGCCGAAGTCGGGCTCTCCATCGAATACGAAGACCACCCCGGCAAGGCTATTGACCGCTTCCGTGGGCGCGTCATCTTCCCTGTGCGCAACCTCAGTGGGCGCTATGTAGCCTTCGGTGGGCGCGTGATGAGTAAGACAGCTAAGACAGCCAAGTACGTCAACTCCCCCGAGAGCCTCATCTACTCGAAGAGCCGTGAGCTCTACGGCCTCTATTGGGCAAAGAGCGCGATCTCCAAGCTCGGCAAGTGCTACCTCGTCGAAGGCTACACCGACGTCCTATCCATGTATCAGGCGGGGATTGAGAACGTCGTCTCCTCTTCGGGTACAGCTCTCACGATCGATCAGATACGCCTTATCCGTCGCTTCACCACGACCATCACTGTGCTCTACGACGGGGATGCTGCGGGGATCAAGGCTGCCCTGCGCGGTATTGACCTTCTGCTGGAGGAAGGCTTCCGCATCAAGGTCGTGCTCCTGCCCGATGGCGAGGACCCCGACTCCTTCGCACGCAGCCACAGCAATACCGAGCTCCAAGCCTATTTGGATGAGCACGAGACGGACTTCATCCACTTCAAGATCGACCTCTATCACGAGGAGATGGAGCGGGATCCCCTGCGCCGAGCTGAGCTGATATCCGACATCATGCGCAGCATCGCACTCATCCCCGACACCATCCAGCGTGCTGTACTGATACAAAGCTCTTCGACAGCTCTGAGGATGAGCGAAGAGCTCCTGCAGTCCGAGGTCAATAAGCTCCGACGTCAAGGTGTGACAGCTCAGGGCTTCACCTCCCCGCAACGTACAGCACCAGTCGCTCCCCCTACTCCATCAGCACCTGTTCCTCCGTCCTTCACGGAGCCGACACCCTCCGATCCAGCTCCGACATCTGACGAATATCTCAGCTCGCTGGTCGTCGAGGAAAGCATCAAGCCCTTTGAGCGCGAACTCATGCAGCTACTCCTACTCTACAGCGATCGTGAGATCATCATCCCCCAGGGCTTAGGTACTCCAGAGTTCGAAGACGAGATTTATCCCGAGCAGGACTCTACTTTTATCCT
>ERZ1674088.68-NODE-68-length-17975-cov-17.200614_pt1 | contig 17975 bp, 19 predicted proteins | sample MGYA00581117_ERZ1674088 | MGnify/ENA primary metagenome ERZ1674088 (study PRJEB41354, sample SAMEA4873335) | human saliva metagenome | biome: human-associated habitat [ENVO:00009003]; feature: mouth environment [ENVO:08000002]; material: saliva material... | reverse complement strand
CGCACCAGCTTCCACATCCCCTCATAACCGTACTCCACCTTCTGGTGGTCATCTTGGTAATGAATCAGGTTATCGATACCATCATAGCTCAGCTGGATATGGTTGCCATCAAAGTCGTCGACGCCTATGATACGTCCGACTAGGTCGTAGCGCCTACGCTGACGTGCACCCTTGGCATTGACAACTTCTATACAGCGACCAAGACCATCATAGCTGTAGCGTGTGACATTGCCTCGGCTATCTACCGCCTCACTGACGTTGTGCCAGCGGTCATAGCGGAGCTTAGTCACCACACCGAAGCTGTCGGTCACTTCTTCTACTAATCCATCCTTATAGCTTAGTGTGGTCTTTGCGCCCTTAGGATTGCTTCACTTAAGATCGTCATTCTCTATTTTGCGAATAACAAAACTCTTACCTTCTTTATTTAAGGAGTACAATTCATCTAGGTGGATATGATATGTCATATCCACCTCCTCCATTTTAGCTATACCTAAGATGCTCCTTGCTAGAAGCTGCAATCCGATTTCATTACCCAAAATTTCAATCTCACCTCCTATAGGTGAGATCTGAAAGGAAAGATAACAACCTGACTTGGGTGTAATATACGGGATCCCCTCTTCGTTATAGCGAACCGTTATGCTTCTTTTTTTCATCAATACTCCAATGCCTTTTTAAGAGCGTCTTGGACACGAGGATTCTGTGCTACTTTTTTAGGAAGTTTTTCTTGTGCCTGTCCAACAGTCAACTCTGATATATTTATATACTGTTCTTTTTTTGTTCCCCGATTGATGTGTACATGGGGACCATGGCTATCAGCATGTGTTTCTACTTGATTATGGGCAACCTTCTGCCTTGAGAATACCATAACGCTAGAATTAACATCCTCGCCTGTTTTTTTGCTCTTATATGTTAACCCCAACACATCCAGCCAGCTATTGCTATCTTCTACATAGTTATGCAGTGCTAACGTTCCGCTAGCAAATCATATCGGATCCTCCGAGATGTATCGACCTAGCTCAGGTGAGTAGTATCGGAATCGGTTGTATGCGAGTTCTGTCTCGTGGTCGTAGTACTGTCCCTGGAAGAGGAACGGTATCGACACGTAGCCCTCGGGATTCAGCCCTAGCTGAGTCGCCTCAAGGATCTTGCCATTCATATCCAAGCGACGATACCACACTCCCCCCCCTCGTCATAAGCCTCCTTGGCATGCCGAGTTGGTCGTAAACAATGCTGTATGCCTTACCCTCTTGGATGAGAGCCATCGGCACGAAGCTCTCCTCCTCAAAGACCCAAGTCTTAAGGTCAAGGTCGTAGTACTGCCAGCCGTCGTCCTTCCATCCCCTGTCGGAATTCCACTCGTGCGACGGCACATTGCCGTTCCATACACAATGGGTGCATTCACTGGCAAGCTTGCTGAGACGACGCCCCAAGGGATCGTAGGTAAACTCTACCCAGTTCGTCCTATGGGGCGCCTTAACTGCCTTAAGTGTCCCGTTCTGATTCCACTCATACCGCCAACGTTCACACTTCGTGTTCCACCACTTGCCCGAGCCTTTGTACTTCTCGGTGAGTTGCCTATCCGAAGCGAAGAGAGAGTACTTTTAGAAGAAGTATCAACCTATATTGTGGCATATTTATTTAGGCAATCGGGAGAGTCTCTTCGTTTGGAACTTGAAGCATTCCGTCTGCGTCATGTAGAGATTTGAGTCTTTGAATCTCTTCTATGAGCATCTCAGAAAAGCTATTCCACTCTTTGAGTGGAGTTGCATCTCGCCGAGCACAATAATATACTTTATCAGAATCATCCTTCATGTATAAGCGAGAACCATCTTTGCTATAAGAGGCAAAAAAGAAGCAACTCTTATCTGCATTTTTAGGACGTTCGTACACATTAGGATCCGATAAATCAAATGGGCCTTGAATGCCCAGTTCCCTTTTTATGCTTCCTTGGTGTCCATAGAGAAAGAGCCCTCTATGGAATATGAATAGCCCATTGCTAACATGGGTGAGAAATATTCTATATTGGCAAGGGATTTCTCTTCCAATATTTTGCTCCACCAGTGCGAGTTGCTCTTCTGTAAGGGGTGCAAATGTATAGATATTATATGCCTCTGGAGCTATCAGAGGTATATGTCCATATCTTGAAACTACCTCCTCTTCTACAGCCCCTAGGGCTTTTTGCTCTTTTATCAGAGCTTGTATGTAACTTATATACTCCATAATTACTATGTTATAAAGTTCTACTTACTAACTCCCCCTGCGTTGGGTTATGGTAGTTACCTCCATGGGCATCTAAATGCTCTATAGAGTCTACAAATCTAATGTTGTCAGGGACATCTGCCAATTCGGGATGAGTACTAACACTATTAATGTGGTGTCCCACATAGCCCTTAACCTTCCCCGTGGCACGTAGCTCAGCCTTTTCATCATCTGTCCAAAACCGGGTACCTGGTTTCCCTTGCTCAATAAGCTTATGCTCTTCTTCCCAAGCGAGCTTTACCCCCTTCCTCCGTCTTTGCCCCAACTCCCTTTTTCTATCCTTGCTGCTCTTTCTCCCAGGCTTTTTCCCGAATTGCCCATTCTTTCTTCGGTATGTCTTTAGTCCATAAAAATCGACACAATCATTGCCATCTTCCACATAGCTATATAGTGCTAGTGTTCCACTAGCAAAGCCTATCGGATCTTGGCTTATGTACCGACCAAGCTCAGGATCGTAGTAGCGGTATCGATTGTACGCCAGCCCCGTCTCGTGGTCGTAGTACTGACCCTGGAAGAGGAAGGGTATCGACACATAGCCCTCGGGATTCAGCCCTGGCTGAGTCTCCTCTAGGATCTGGCCGTTCATATCCAAGCGACGATACCACACCTCACGACCCTCCTCGTCGTACGCCTCCGTGGGCGTGCCGAGTTGGTCGCAGACTATGCTGTATGCCTTACCATCTTGGATGAGAGCCAGCGGTACGAAGCTCTCCTCTTCGAAGAGCCAAGTCTTCAGATCCTCACTGTAGGACTTCAGACCACCATCCTCATAGCGCTCACCCGTCCGCCACTCGTGAAGTGGCACATTCCCATTCCATAGGTAGCGGAAGGTCGCATCCCCAAGCTTCGTCAGGCGACGACCCAAAGCATCGTAGGTAAAGCGCGTCCACTGCCCATAGCGATGAGGCGAGAGGACTCCCTCCAGCATCCCATTCTGAGTCCAGCTATACTCCCAGCGATCTTTCTTCGTACCGAAGAAGCCTGCATTACCTCGGAACTTCTCTATGAGTTGTCCATCCTTGTCATACTTGAAGGTCCATTCTCCCGACTTCTCGATACGACCTCCTTCGAGGTACTTGCGTAGCTTCTTGTCGGGATCGTTATACAGATTGCCCACCTTGTCGGAGAGACGATACTCCTTCCTGCCATCGGCATAAGTAGCCATCGTCAGCTCGCCGGAGGGGCTGTAGCTATACTGAGTGAGGCCGTAGCGGTCATCCTCGATTGAGAGGAGCCGATCGGCACTGCCCCAGTTGTAGTGGCGGGAGCGGCGCTGCTCCGCAGAGCGGCGGGTCTTGCTATCGACCAAACGCCCGATGTTGTCATAGGCAAAGCTCTGACTCACACCTCCTGGTAAGAGACGCTCCAGCTCAAAGCCTAGACTATCATACTGATGCTCACTTGTGAAGCGTGCATTCGTTTCCGCTTCGTCAGCTCTGAAGCAAACCAGCTCGCCATAAGCATTACGCTCATAGCTGAGCTGAGAGCCGAGACTGCTCCGTAAAGATACGATAAGTCCGTGTTTGTCATAGCTTCGCTCGATGAGATGTGCATCACAACGTTCCTCTACAGGCAAGCCGAGGCTGTTGTAGCGGAAGCTTACTCGAGCGTGTCCATTCACCGCCTCACGTATACGCCCCGATAGTTCGATTGAATTAGTTACCCTTGAATGGGTTGCTAGAGGGACCCATGAATGGGATACCTGACCACCCCTCCATAAGTCTCCTTAGAGCCCTATGGAGGGTTCCTAGTTAATTTCCTTGACGACCTACCAGCTCTTCCCTTGAGGAGATAGGACTCTCCATGTTGGGCTAGATATTCGAGTATGATCTTCCGATATGCCCCCGAGCTGACTACTGATACGGTAAGGATATTGAGCTTGGATCATGGAGCACTGAAGGTGTGAGACCTCTATAAATTCATTGGAGTATGGAGCTTCGTAGGAAGAGAAAGGAAAGCAATACGATAGCTAAGAGGATAAGGAGGCCACTGAGGATACGCAAGCCTGTGCGACCTAGGAAGTCTTCGATCATATGCCATCCACTATAGAGACCAGCAGGGCGTACAGCCCAATCCTTGTTACAGATGATCCCAACGAGGTATATGATGAAGACAAGGATAATGATGAGGTATACCCAACTAGGATGAGCAAAAAACTGAGCCTTAAGGGCCAGCCCTAAGTGCTCAATATGCTGTTGAAGACTGTCCATCAGTTTGTAGTATTTGAGGTGGATACTGTGCCATTATCTTCTTAAACCAATGTAGCACATTAGATCAAGAAGCTGGAGCTCTGTCGTCCTGGCGGAAACGAAATGGAGGGGAGTAAGCCCCTAAGCTTGGCCAACCAAGTAAGATATCAGCATTCAAAACGCAGCGTCACGTAGATAGTTAAACGTCCCCAGGATACTCAGAGAATCCTGGAGGGGCAAGTACCAAACCGTCAGGAGGCTGTCTTTATTTAAGCTCCATGTGTATTCTAGGATCTGCGTCCGATGCGCCCTGCGCTCTTCGTCCGAAAACAGCTCTTCTATCGGCGCCCTAAACTCATCGTGTCCCTCGGAGAGGATGAAGGTATCCCGCCTCAAGGGGCTGTAGAGCTGATCTAGTTCGTCAATAGAATAGGTGCTTGGGGACTTGGGGCTAAGAGTTCCCTTCTGTCCTGAGCCAGTTTGTGAGGAGCATGATAGCCCTAGGGCTAGAAGGATGCTGGCATATAATAGGCTTGTTCGCATAGGCTAGGAGGTATAGTTATAGACAAAGATCTGATTGGCTGAACAGAAAAGCTAATTGTCATGAATATCAACACCGAGGACTAGGCTTGGATGCAGTCTGATCCAGCTCATAATTGATTGAACTTACTCATGGCATTGGCCTTGATGTCGTCCGCAATATCGATGTAGGGCTTCATCGCCTTGTAGTCACTGTGCCCTGTCCACTTCATCACGACCTGGGGTGGGATACCTAGGGCAAGGGCATTGCAGATAAAGGTGCGTCGGCCAGCGTGCGTACCGAGCAGGGCATATTTAGGCGTCACTTCATCGATGCGCTCGTTCCCTTTGTAATAGGTCTGGCGGATAGGTTCGTTGATACCAGCAAGTTCAGCAAGCTCCTTGAGGTACTCATTCATCTTCTGGTTAGTGATCACGGGCAGTGCCTTGTCGTGCTCAAATACCACATCTTGATACTTCTCCAAGATAGCTTTGCTGTGCTTGTTGAGCTCGATGACCAGGCTGTCAGAAGTCTTGATCGTAGTGACTTCAATATGATCCTCCTTGATGTCGCTTCTTCTGAGATTGTAGACATCCGAGTATCGCAGTCCAGTGAAGCATTGGAAGAGGAAGACATCCCGCACACGATCAAGCGACTGCTTCGCTGGAGGGATCTCGAACTCTCGAAGCTTCGTTAGCTCCTCCCAAGTCAAGAAGATGATCTTCTTCTGCGTATCCTTGAGCTTAGGTCTGAAGGTATCATAAGCATTGTTCCCATGCATTCCCTGGCCGAAGCTCCAACGTAGAAACCACTTCAAGAAGCTGAGTTGCTTCCCGATCGTGCTATTGCGCATCTCGCGGACTTCCCGCAGGTAACGGACATACTCCGTCAGACCAGCCTCGTTGAAAAAGGAGAAGCTAAGGTCTGCTCGGAAGGCTCTAAGGTGATTTTTCACCGCAGCGAACTTCTCATAGGTGGCGTGCGTCCAGTCGTTCTGTCGACCACAGACACGTACGAAGTCATCAAAGGCCTTATAAAAGTCGTTTGAAGGATCGGGCTTATCGGAGGTCCGTTCCACCTGTACATCGTCAGGCCTATGGCGGGCATTGAAGGCGCTCTTAACATCCGCAGGGCTTGGCATGACCTCGGCCACTTCAAAGCGCTTGAAGACCTCTTGCAGCTCGGTGTAGTACCCCAAGAGCGCAGCGTTGATCTCTGAGGCTGATTGCTTAAGCTTGTTCGTGCATCCGTTCTTTACTCGTTGCTTGTCTGCATCCCATTTGGCGGCATCAATACGATAGCCCGTGGTGAATTCTATTCGCTGGGAAGCAAAATTCACTCGCATACGGATAGGGACGTTCTCCACGATCAGGATATCGTCCTTCTTACGGCTCTCCAGAGCAAAGATGATATTGCGCTTGATATTCATAATTCTCGAGTGTATAGTTTACACACCCAAAGATACACCCAAATAAGGATATCGCAAAGGAGATCCTATGATACCCCACTTTAAGGAACACACCCACATACATACTGATAAACAGCGCTTTGACATCAAGCAAGCATCTATGATAGTTCAAGAGAAAGAGCCTCTCTCTCCGCTGAGAAACAAAGGGTGCAAATCGCAAGCGATTTGCACCCTTTTTCCATTCCGTTTTCGGGAGTAGATTCACAGATTTGGAGCACACACTCTGGCTCTGGGTATGAAAGCTGCATGAAGCATTTACCCAAGCATTTCCATCAGGATGGATAGTATGATCTTTGCATCCCGAGTATTCACTTCCTCATAGTCATCTGGAGAGTTGGCTTTCTGTTTCTCGATGTAGACATGCTCTGTGTAAGCATTTATTGCCTCCTGAATACGTCCCTTACTCTCTCCTATAGTGCAAGCACAAATAGCGATCTCGCAGCCCATTTCCTGCAGTCGTCCCAACAGGGCTCCAACCGACAAAGCAGTCTTATGATTCTTGGCATAATCTCCTTGTGAGACGATACCAACCCTTCGCCCATTGAACTCCAACACATCGAGGAAGTCCCCATTTCCATGATCTTCATACGTCCCAGGGACTTGCTGAAACCCCATCTTCAGCATCAACTGATGGACTTTTCGCAGGGTATGCGTCTTTCCAGTGTTAGGCTCACCTCTTAACGCTATTACTTTCATCGGTAGAATATTTAAACATTGAACTTTAGATATCACAAACTTACGGAATTCCCTTCATGCTCTGAAAGCCAGCCCTCACTATCTCCCTCACTCCCTCCCCTTTTCACTACCTTTGCAGAGGCGCCGATGAGCAGTGATTTGGCTGGCGTCGATAAAGTTAAACAGGAGCGATGAGCATCAATTATCAGGAATTAGTGCCAGAGAAGGCATTGGGCAAGGAGATCAGCCGACACATCTTCCAGACCTATCGGGCGAAGACCGGGCTGCCCCACGAGATCGAGCAGAACATCGAGCACATCAAGCGCTTGAACCCCGAATACGAATATCACCTCTTCGACGACGAAGACATCAAGGCCTTCATCCTCGAGCATTACGGCGAAGTCATCTGGGGCTATTACCAGCGCATCGCACCGATCTATGGTGCCGCCCGTGCCGACTTCTTCCGCTACCTCCTCGTCTACCAGCTGGGGGGCGTGTACATTGACATCAAGTCCTCCTTGGACAAGCCCCTCAAGGACGTCCTGCGCCCTGAAGACCAATTCATCCTGACGCATTGGGACAACCGCCCTGGAGAGCAGTACGAAGGCATCGGCATCTACCCCGAGCTGGGCACCCTTCCTCGTGGCGAATACATCCAGTGGTGCATTGCCTCCGTAGCCGGTCACCCCATCCTGCGCGCCGTCATCCTGCAGATGCTTCGCAACATCGACGAATACACGCCCTTCCGCCACGGAGCGGGTCTGTGGGGCGTCCTGCGCACGACCGGCCCCGTCATGTACACCAAGGTCATCGAAGCCATGAGCCCCTCGCTCATTGAGGGGAAAGACTACCGCATGCTCGACAAGCCCCAAGAGATCGGCCTGCGCTACTCCATCTTTGATACGGCAGGGGTCTACGGCCACAAGAAGGCGCTCAAGGCCAACTACAACAAGGCCTACACCCCCATCATCGTGACGCCCGACCGCCCGCTCTACGCCAAGTGCGCCAAGTACTATCTCTTCGCACGCTTAGCCATCCGCGTCCTCGGCGACAAGATCGCCGCCCGCCTTAAGTAGCCACGACGCCCCAAAATAAATAAAAGCGAATCGCTGTAGGAGCATATCCTGCAGCGATTCGCTTTTTATTAGGTTACCTATTGTGAGTGAGCTATTTGAATAGTGCGTCCAAAGCCCTCGTGATAGCCTGCTTAATATCATCAGCCTCTGTACTACCACATCCCTCTGCGGTCGTAGTAGCCACCAACTCTCCCGTCTCTGCCGAGACCAACTGGATAGTTATTTCTATCGCATAACCTAAGCCCAACACGACATTGCGTCGTCCGCTCTCACCATAGCTCACCATGAGGGTCTTGGTTCTAAAGCGCTCATCTAAGCTGGGTAGGACAACGAAGCCTCTCTTAGCAAAAGCACCAGCTATCACATCGCGGGGATTGACTGACTGAGAATAGGGGATGACAACTCCTGCTACGGGTATTCCCGAGTGACTATCCATACTCTGAGTTGCAGGGACATAGACATGACTATATGCCCGAAGGTCCTTATTGACACGCATGGTAGGAGGGCGTAGCGTCGCACATCCAGTGAGGAGGCACATGACAACAAGAGCCATTATACCTAAGAGGAAAGTAGTGTATCTGTTCTTCATAAACGATAAGTTTTGTTCCCCGTAAAAGTACGATAATATATGGTATACCGAGAGGTACAGTCCTTCCGCTGGAGGGGAGAGGTATGAACCTATATTGAGACTGTTGCCGAGAGTCCTGTCCTCTATTTCGAGTGCTAAGGCATCGCACGCCCAGCTACCATATAGACCTCTCCGAAGAGATACGCAAGCCCTTCGCTTTATCGCGCGTATTCCTCTTATCCAGCGGAGGAAAAGCATCGCTCTCGCGAAGAAAAAAGCGCCTTCACGTAGTGGAATTCTTCTATCTATGTACGTAGTCTTAAAGACCAGGCACGTCAGTCCAAATATCCACGTACGTAGATATTAGATCTACTTACGTAGTCCAAACTTATCTGCCACTCGTCCACAACTTTTATCCCTACGCGGAACAACAACCTAATATAGGTCACTTCACAAAGTTATATAGCTTTCTTCTCCATCCTATATAGCTCCACCCACGTTCTCATATATGTCAGCCCGCCTACCAATTATAGGTTCGCACCACCCTCCCCGTAGAGATAGGGAATCCCGTATTGGGAGGGCGCGTAACCCTTCACACTTTCCCACCCATTTATCACCAATAGAAGGACACGTCTTTCAAAGGCCTTAACATCGCAGAATACCAGCGCAGTAGCTTCCTTAAAAAGCTAAAGAAATTGGCTGTAGGAGCAAAGAAAAGTTGATTATATTTGTGACGTATTCATCACTTAGACCTCATGATAATGAACCGATTCCTCCAACGACTACCGCGCTTGAGCTACCGTGCCAAGGTGGCCATGCTGCTCGTGTGTGGCGTTGTGGTGGGTTTAGGTGGGCTCTTCCTCTATCTGCTTAGGTTCCACACCTACTTAGGAGATGACCCCTCGGCCTGTGTCAACTGCCACATCATGACTCCTTACTACGCCACGTGGATGCACGGCGCCCACGCCCGCAATACCACGTGCAACGACTGCCACGTACCGCACGACAACGTCTTCCGCAAATACTTCTTCAAGGGGAAGGACGGTATGAACCACGTCTACAAGTTCGTCACGCGCCAAGAGCGTCAGGCCATCCAAGCCATCGACGAGAGCGCTGAGGTAATCATGGAAAACTGCGTGCGCTGCCACGCCACCCTCAATACCGAGCTTGTCAACACGGGGCGCATCACCTACATGGACGCCAAGTGCGACGAAGGGAAAGCCTGCTGGGATTGCCACCGCGATGTGGCCCACGGTAGGATGAACTCCCTCTCCTCGACCCCAGGGGCCGAAGTACCCCTGCCCGACTCGCCAGTGCCCGACTGGCTGCAGAAGATGCTGAACTAAGCATCCTCACCACGCAAGCATAATATCAGAATAACAAATAAAAGAGACTCAAAATCATGGCACAACAATTGAAACGTTGGCAGGGATGGCTCCTATTCGGAGGCTCTATGGTCGTAGTCTTCGTCCTCGGACTCATCGTCTCCTCACTCCTGGAGCGCCGCGCCGAGGTGGTGAGCATCTACAACAACCGCAAGCACATCTTCAAGGACGCTATCGTGGCACAGAACGAGCTGTTCGCCGAAGACTTCCCCCGTGAATATCAGACGTGGCTCAAGACCGCCGACACCACCTACCAAGGTGAATTCAATAGCTCGCAGCGTGTCGACGTGCTCGCTGCCCGCCCCGAGATGGTCGTGCTATGGGCTGGCTACTCCTTCTCTATGGAGTACAACACGCCTCGTGGACACAAGCACGCTATCGAAGACATGGACGAGATCCTTCGTACTGGCTCCCCTGGCGTGAACGGCAACAAGGATATCCAGCCTGGTACCTGCTGGACGTGTAAGAGCCCCGACGTGCCCCGCATCATGAAGGAGAAGGGTATCGCTGAGTTCTACAAGGCTCCCTGGAGCCAGTGGGGACCCGAGATCGTGAACACCATCGGCTGCTCCGACTGTCACGATGCCCGCACCATGAAGCTCAAGCCCGCACGCCCCGCCCTCTACGAAGCCTTTGAGCGTCGTGGCGAAGATGTCTCCAAGCAGTCCCACCAGCACATGCGCTCCCTCGTCTGCGCCCAGTGCCACACCGAGTACTACTTCAAGGGCGATGGCAAGTACCTCACCTTCCCCCACGACAAGGGCTTCACGGTCGAGGACATAGAGGCTTACTACGACGAGATGAACTACTCCGACTATACGCACAAGATCTCTCGTGCTCCCATCCTCAAGGCTCAGCACCCCGACTACGAGCTGTGGCGTATGGGTATCCACGGCCAGCGCGGCGTATCTTGCGCAGACTGCCATATGCCCTACGTGAGCGAAGGCGGTGTGAAGTACTCTGACCACCAGATCACCAGCCCTCTGGCGAAGATCGATAAGACCTGTCAGACCTGCCACCGCGAGGATGCCGAGACGCTCCGTCAGAACGTCTACGAACGTCAGCGCATGGCCAACGACGTCCGCAACCGCGTAGAGAAGGAGCTCGCTAAGGCCCACATCGAAGCTAAGTACGCTTGGGACAACGGTGCTACCGAAGCCGAGATGAAGGACGCTCTGCAGGCTATCCGCAAGAGCCAGTGGCGCTGGGACTTCGCTGTCGCCAGCCACGGTGCTTCCTTCCACGCTCCACAGGAAGTGACGCGTATCCTCGGTCAGAGCCTCGGCTATGCTCAGGAAGCTCGCCTCGCCATCGCCAAGGTACTGGCACGCTACGGCTTCGCAGGTGACGTCCCCATGCCTGACATCTCCACAAAGGAAAAGGCTTGGGCTTACATCGGCCTCGACGGCAAGAAGCTCCAGGCTGATAAGGCAGAGTTCATGAAGACCGTCGTACCTAAGTGGGTGCAGTCGGCTAAGGCACAAGGCAAGCTCATCGAGCTCTAAGCCGAGCCTGTTGCCCTGACACACATCTAAGTATCCCTACTTCAGCGCGGCGACAGACCTCATCGTCTGCCGCCGCGCTTTCGATATAACCCCAATCGCTTCCCCGTCTATGTTCAACGCACTCTGGAAAATGAGAGAAGGCTTCGTCACTGGTGCAGGCCTGGTCCTCGTTGGGCTACTGCTTCAGTACACGGCAGGCCCGATCGACTGGTCAGCCTTCGCCTTCCCGGTGAATGCCATCGTCCTTGCTTTCTACCTCCTCCTGCTCGTCATCATCTACGCGCTACGTCATCGGGTCCGCCTCTTCTCCTTCCTCTTCACTGTCGAGGCGGCTGTCCCCACACTCATCTACGCAGCTATACTCACCGTAGCCATGGGGCTCACCCGTCAGGTAGCCCCCCACGAGCGAGCCATCGACCCCATTGGGCTCACACGAATGCTGTCCTTCTGGCCCTTCGTGCTCATCTACGCCCGCCTCGCTGGCATCGTGGGGCTCATCGCGATACGGCAGATCTTACACTTCCATCTGAGAGAGGTCCCTTCGCTGCTCTCCCACATCGGGCTCTTCATCGCCATCGTCGCTGCGACGCTCGGCAGTGCCGATATGGAGCGCGTGAAGCTCAAGGCCACCACCGACATGCCCGAGTGGCGCGCCACCCACGATCAGGGCTTTATGGAGCTCCCGCTGGCCATCCAGCTGGAGAAGTTCACCATCGACGAATATCCCCCCAAGCTCCTCCTCATCAATAGTAAGACTGGGAAGTCCATACCAGAGAAGAACCCACAGATCGTCCTTATCGATAAGCACTTCCAGGAAGGCATGCTGTCGCAGTGGCGCATCCGTGTACACAAGAACTATCCCCTCGCAGCTCCCGTCATGGCGGACGACACGACGAAGTACGTGGAGTGGGGCTCATCGGGCGCTGTGACGGCACTCCTCGTCGAAGCCCAACCGATGAAGAATGGCAAGGAAGTGGGCAAGCCCATCATCGGATGGGTCACCTGCGGTAGCTACCTCTTCCCCTTCCAAGAGCTCAAGCTCACGAAGGATCTGAGCCTCGTGATGGCACGCCGCGAACCCGAGCGCTACGCCTCACGCATCCATATCTATACGCAGACGCAGAAGAACATCGTCGCCACCGTCGAGGTCAACAAGCCCGTGACGGTCGACGGATGGAAGATCTACCAGCTCAGCTATGATGAAGCGATGGGTCGCTGGAGCGAGACCAGCACCTTTGAGCTCGTCAAGGACCCTTGGCTCCCCGCCGTCTATGTGGGCATCTACCTACTCTTGGCTGGCGCTATCCTCACCTTCATCACAGCACAGAAGCGCCGCCGCTAAGTAAAGCGATCTGAGTGAAGGGGAAGTCCCTACCCCGAGCGTGCACCGCTCCAACGGCTCGCGGACAAGCTACCCTACCCCTTCTGCATCTTCACCCCAACCCTATCAACTCTATCCTTATGACTTGGGATTCCTTCATATTCTTCGCTATCCCTGCCCTCCTTCTGTGGGCGGGTGGCGCTTGGACGGCTTGGAAAAAGCGTCCACTCCCGACCTATCTCCTCACCGCTGCAGGGCTGCTCGTTTACTTCACCTTCATCCTCGGGCTGTGGATGTCGCTGGAGCGCCCGCCCCTTCGCACGATGGGTGAGACCCGCCTGTGGTACGCCTTCTTCCTCCCCACGGCGGGGCTGATCGTCTATTCGCGCTGGCGCTACCCCTGGATCCTCGCCTTCAGCACCGTCCTGGCAGGCGTCTTCACCACGATCAATATCGTCAACCCCGACATCCACAACAAGACGCTCATGCCAGCGCTGCAGAGCCCATGGTTCGCTCCGCACGTCATCGTCTATATGTTCGCCTACGCCGTGCTGGGTGCCGCCGCACTGATGTCAGCGTACCTACTATGGTTCAAGAAGTCACCCATCAACGATCACGAGATGGATATCTGCGACAACCTCGTGCAAGTCGGCTGGGCGTTCATGACTGTCGGTATTCTCTTCGGGGCACTCTGGGCAAAGGAAGCCTGGGGGCACTACTGGGCGTGGGACCCCAAGGAGACTTGGGCTGCCGCTACATGGTTCGCCTATCTGGCTTATATCCACGTGCGCATCCGTTCGGACCGCTACCGCCGTGCAGCACTCTGGGGGCTCTTCATCTCCTTCATCCTCCTACAGATGTGCTGGTGGGGCATCAACTACCTGCCCTCTGCCCAAGGCGTCAGCGTCCACACCTACAGCTTGGGCTAAGGCTCTCCGCGCATAAGCCTCTATAAAAGCATCGTCCCCACCCGCAAGCCAAGGCTGCGGGTGGGGACGATTATTTATTCACCCTCCACTAAGAACCTGTCTCTAGAGAGCTAGAGGCTGAAGAACTAGCCTTCTTCTTAGTTGATTTAGCCTCTGTATACGGAAGATTGAGTAGTTTGTATGACCTTAAAAACAACTCATTTGTATCCGCATCGTTCCTACTTGCCTCTATAGTTTGATCCAAGATTTCTGCCTTAAACTTGTCATTAGCGATATACTCGAACGTTATCCCATTATCCTTAAATCTTGCATCTGCTTGCAACTCTTCAAGGGCTGGCATAATCAGATCTTGCTTTGCTGCATCTACCTTGGGGGAAGCAAAAATGACTGTACATTTCTTGCCAGGAAAGCAACCAAGCATTATCATATACGAACGCACAAATTTCTTCATCACACGATCTCGTGCATCGACTTTTTTACCATACCCCAGCCCTCCCTCATGAAAGGCGATATCTATGGCATATACGTTCCCATCTTTATCAACTCCTAGTGCATCGATCTCAGCCTGCTTTAAGAACTGACTAAAGTCTGATGTTAAGACATCCTTAACATCGAAATCTGTTACTGCTATTTTCTCTTTGTTCGGAGATCTTTTTAATTTTTCATAGAGTTCTTCTGCTGGAGACTCCTTCCCTAACTCCTGCAACCACCAGCTTGATAGTTTCCAATTAGTCTGATAGATCACGCATCTCTTCACGTGCTTGAGGTAGCTCAAGGCTAGGGATTCTCCGATTTCGATTTCCATGCGGCTTGTTTTTATAGGGTTTAATGATATGCAAAGCTACGAAGAATAATCCCCCTTACGAGACGTGGCTCCATTGTTATAGCACCCAGTGAGTGATACACGATAGGTCGATTCGCAAACGACTACTGCTCTGCATACGGACGACTATTGGTGTAGGGATCAAACAACTAGTCGTTCCGCATGCAAACCACTACTCGTTCGCACTCGGAACAACTACTGGTTTGAGTGCGAACTACTATTACTTTCACTCCCGCCTCCAACTGCTTCACGCCACTTCCTCGGGGAAGGCCTGCTTGCACATGGATGCGACGGCCCTAAGAAACGATACGTCCCCACTCGCAGCTGCGGGTGGGGACGATTGCTTTAGAGCTTTCAGCGCTTACTCGTGCTTCAGGCGCTCCTGCTCCAGGTCTATCCGTCGGATAAAGCGCTTCACGATATCCTCGTTGATATTCGCTTGCTCCTTATTCAGGTGATAGAGGTAGAGGCGCTGCTGATCCAAGATATTCGAATAAAGCTCACTCGACGCGTCATAGAGTGGGGTCTGCCCCTCCTCCTCCAGCTGCGTCATCCAGTGGGAGACCATTGACTGCAAGTGCTGGCTATCACTGATAAGCTCACACATCTCGTTCTCTCGGAGATAGCGTAAGCTGACATCGGCGAGGCCCTTACGTATGATTGACTCGGTCTCTTGCTCGGGGAGGTAATCATTGAAGGCGGGGAGCTTCATCCGCTCGATCAAGATAGGCAGGGTGAGCCCCTGTAGAAGCAGGGTCACAAGGATCACTACGAAGGTGATATAGATGATCATCGAGCGCTCTGGGAAAGGCACTCCCGCCTCAGTCATCATCGGGATGGAGAGAGCGGCGGCCAAGGACACGACACCGCGCATGCCCGACCAGCCCAAGACTAAGGGAACGCGCAGGCCATAGTAATTCGGGTCAGCCACCTTGATAAATCTCCGCATAAAGAGCGTGATCATGACTGCCCCATAGCTACATACCATACGGATAAAGATCAGCACCGCCGATATTAAGAGCCCATACCATGTCGCCGTGACCAAGCTGGTACCATCCTCACGTATGCCAGCCACCACCTCTGGCAGGTCCAGCCCGATAAGCAGGAAGACCAGACCATTCAGCAGGAAGCCAAAGTTATGCCAGACGCTCACACCGCTTAGACGCGAGGTGCTGTCCATGAAGAGGACATTCCGAGTGTTCAAGAGCAAGCCACCGGATACGACAGCGATGACCCCTGATGCCCCCACCTCTTCGGCAGCGATATACATGATATACGGCGATATCAGCGAGAAGACCACATCGACCTTATCATCAGTAGGCAGGTAGTGATGTAGCTTGATCATCACCCAGGCTACCAGGAGCCCAACCAATAGTCCCCCTACGAGCATCCACACGAAGCTACCTGCTGCTTGATACCAGACAAACTGCCCCGTACCAACGGCAACGAGGGCCACGCGCATGATGATCAAGGAGCTGGCATCATTGAAGAGGCTCTCCCCCTCTAATATAGAGGAAAAGCGCTTCGGCACCTTCACAAAGCGCATGATCGCCTGAGCGCTTACGGCATCAGGAGGCGAGACGATCCCCCCAAGCAAGAAGCCTAAGGCAATAGAGAAGCCGGGTAAGATAGCGTTCGCCACAAGAGCCACCACACAAGCCGTGATGAAGACGACAAGGAATGCAAAGCTCAAGATGATACGTCGCCACTTCCATAGCTCCTTCCACGAAGCCCCCGAAGCAGCCTCAAAGAGTAGCGGCGGAAGGAAGATAATAAAGATCCATTCGGGCTCCACCTTTATTTGTGGCATTCCAGGCACCAAGCTCAGCGCCAAGCCTGCCAAGACGAGCAAGATAGGGTAAGCGATCTTGATCTTATTCGCCAGCATGGTCAGCATACAGATGATGACCACCAGCGAGATGATAAAGAGCATTTCAAATATCATCTATTCGAATTCTTATGAGGGTTAATCCAGTCACGTGCATACACCACGGACCATCAGCGAAATAAACTCTATGGAAATCCCTGTAAGCACGCTAGTCACGTACCCTTTCAGGGCGTGCAAAGATACGAAGAATAAGCCTCACCGATGGAAGCGACACGTCCCCACCCGCAGCCTCAGCTACGGGTGGGGACGTGTATTTATCGTCTCGCGACTTTCTCTTACAGGCTATCGGTAATTATTGGGGAGAGCCCGAGTCACCCTACTGGTAGTTCGGGTCGATCATCACATGAAATTTCGGTGGATCGCAGGCTGTCGTAAAGATGACGATCCTGGGAGTACGCACACCAGGCATCGCCTCCCCTCCAATTAGCATACCATCCATCATAGAAGAACACCTATCCAGATAGACGGCATCAGCTCGGCCATCGAAGCGGAATCTGCTTTTTGCTTCCCCCCCCCCTATCGACTTATCGAAGGAGTACCACTCGCTACAGAAGCCATACCATACAGGGTCATGGCTGAGATAAGCACGCTGCTCTGCCTGCAGCTTCTTCACCAGCCGACGATTGCCCTTAGCTTTCGCAGCCTTCAGATCCTTCTCTCGCTGGAGTGCCGTCACAAAGAGATCAGCCCGCACCCCACCAGAGAAGCCGGCATCGCACCCCGAAGCATAACCGCCCCCAAAGCCATAGGCAGCGATGGGGTCATCGGGTGCGATCTTGTAAGTCTGCCACTGCTTCGTCTGAGGTGTATAAGTCATATAGGTGACATCGGCCTGGACTCGCTGATCGGGCTCATCTACACCTGTGAATGATCCCATAAGCTCTAAGTACGGGACGCTGGAAGAAGTGTCGCTTTCATCCAGATGCATCGCAGCTACAAGCTTGAGGAAAGGGCTATGCGGATAAGGCGTCTCCTCACGCCACTCCTTTTGCGGACGGCTGAGGTCGAGAGACAGGACGGTATTGGAGAGCTTCCCGTTCACACGACCCCCGATGAGGTAGAGCACATTCTTTATGAGAGCTGAAGCCATCCCACTACGAGGCTCTGGCAAGCTGGGTAGCGGAGTGATCTCCACGCCAAGGCTATCGTTCAGCTGAATCATATAGGTGTCACTTAGGTCTCCCGTAGCAGACTGTCCACCTGCGACGATGAGCTTATCATCGTACCGCAGGAAAGCCGCATAAGCCGTCGGTTGAGGCAAATGCCCTATGAGCCTCCACCCCATATCCAGCTCCGAAGCCTTTGTTTCACAAGCAAGATTAAATGCGCCAAGATAGTCGGCAATATAGATCTCAGAATAGTAGCGCTT
>ERZ1674088.58-NODE-58-length-19205-cov-20.255509_pt1 | contig 19205 bp, 17 predicted proteins | sample MGYA00581117_ERZ1674088 | MGnify/ENA primary metagenome ERZ1674088 (study PRJEB41354, sample SAMEA4873335) | human saliva metagenome | biome: human-associated habitat [ENVO:00009003]; feature: mouth environment [ENVO:08000002]; material: saliva material... | reverse complement strand
GGTTTTTTATTCAAGAGGGGAAGACCTTATAGGTCTTCCCCTCTTTTTGTGTACCGAAAACTCCTAGAACGAAAGACACCTAACTCAGCATAGGTGCAGAGACTCAGAGACGCAGAGATTCAGCAGAGAGGCAACGGAACGGAGGCTACAGCCTCGCCAGACAGCGTGCCAACCTGATACAGGGGCAAGGAGATGGGGAGTTCACAGATCCGCCTGAATGACGAAATAGAGAGCACGGCAGAGAAACTCTTGATACCTTAACAACAAGAGCAGTCCACATCTCTACCTCAACGAGTAGAGAACAAACAAAGGAGCATCATCATGGCTGATGAGAAGAGTATCTACGAACGCTGGAGCGAAGAACGCCTCGACCCGCCCTTCCCCAAAGAATGGGGACTGGATGAAGAAGACGAAGCCGAGCTGCTCTGGCCCATCTGGCCCCTGCTGTTCATGGGTGAATCTGATACTGAGCAGTACGTAGAAATCATTACCGATAACGTGATGGATGTACTTGGTCTGGAATATGATGGGGAGAACGAAGACAGCAAGCTCTGGGAAAAGCGCGTAGAGGACTACGTGGAAGAGCTCATCAAGCGTCGTCGTGCCTTTGCTGCTGAGCTGGGCATTACCCCCAAAATGCAGAAGAACTCCAACCTCAACCGTGCCTTCGCAGCACTGGAAGAAGAAGGAGTCATCGCACGACAGAACTTCACCTGCTGCGGTACCTGCGCATCCGCAGAGATTTGGGATGAGATCGACGATAGCCGTGAATGGAAGGGATACATCTACTTCCACCAGCAGGACGCTGAAAGCCTCGCTGAGAGCGGCGGAACCTACGTTGGCTTCGGTTCCTTCCTCGCCTACCCCAGGGACGAAAATGAATGGAACGCGCTGAGCGATGCGCAGAAGGAAGAGATCAGTGCCCTTCACAAGAAGCTCTCCGTAGAGCTCATGAAGGACACTATTATCCCCGTACTGGAGAAGCACGGTCTGAGCGTGGAGTGGAAGGGGAATTTCGATACTCGCCCGTTCATTGGGGGAGTGGAAGTCTACAACATTCCCTAACGGCTGGTGAGCTGAACCGGGTGGGTGCCTCGGCGTAGCTTGTGGCAGGGGAGAGGCGCCTCCCAATGCTACGAAAGTTTACGAGGAAAATAAGCTGAGAGCGTGAGAACAGACATCACAATATCTCAGTCAGAGTATTAACTAGCCGATAAGGCACCCATTCGGTAGGCTAGACGGGTAGCGCGGTACGTCCACACTAGAGAAAAGACAGAACCTATCCACGTGACAGGAACTGATCGACATAGCTTTCAGCTGCTATATACGGCAGAAGCTGAGCTCTAGAACACCCTATAGGGGATACGAACAACCCCGGGTCGGAAGATCAGATCATCTGAAGCTTTGCTCGGATGGACGCTCACTCCAACCGGAGTAGGCTAGAAGAAGTGGACGAACCGCCACCCATATTCCCAACCAAAGGAGCAGGCATGTCGACCGACGCCCGCGAAAAAGCCCGCCAGATTGCGGCCCAGCAGGCCAAGAAGAGCCCCAGCCAGGCAAGCCGCCGCTGGCTCCAGCTTGGCGTACTCGCCGTGGTCCTCGTCATCGTAGGTATCATCGGCTTCGTCGTAATCAACGGCAACAAGAACACCAAGGTAGCAGAAAGCGGCCCGGTGCCCTCCAGCGCCAACGAATACGGTGGCATTGTGCTGACCAAGGACGGCATCGTCCAGAACTCCTCCACCCAGGAGAACCGCGACTTCAAGCAACTCGCAACCTCGACCTCCTCCGTGACCCCCATGGTCAACGGAACCGCAGCAGCAGTCAACACCCTGCCCCCGGGCGTGCAGACCGCTGAAGAGGCATCCAAGAACGGCCAGCCCGTACGCGTGACCATCTTCCAGGACTACAACTGCGTGCACTGTGCAGAGTTCGAGAAGAAGTACGGTGAAGAAATCCAGAAGCTCGTCGAGGACGGCACCATCACCCTGGAAATCCGCAACCTGACCTTCCTGGACCGCTCCTCGCCCACCGCTTACTCCGCACGTAACGCGGCAGCAGCATATTCCGTGGCCAACCAGGTCAGCACCAGCGACTTCCTGAACTACCAGCGTGAGATCTTTACTCACCAGGGCCGCGGCGACATGAACAACCAGCAGATCGCCGACATCGCTTCTAAGCACGGTGCGTCCATCGGCTCCGATATGAACGATGGCAAGTGGCGCCCCTTCGTGGACGTGGTCAACGCTGAATCCGCAAAGAACGGTATTAAGGGTACCCCCACCGTCTTCGTTGATGGTGACCAGTACACCAGCAACGACTTCAGCACCTTCCTGAAGGAAAAGATCGAAGCTAAGAAGAAGTAACCGCTTCGATACGAAAACCCGGTAACCTCGGCGTGAGGCTACCGGGTTTTTCCATACACGGTGATAAGTACGAGGGGTGGGTGAGCAGCGTACAGAAGCGGTGCTCATAAGGGGTAAAACGAAGGAAACGAACATACCATCACCCCATAATTTAGAAGTATTCTCAACCAAACCCTAAAAGAACAACTGAGCAGACTCAACCAAGAGAATAGGGTACACTGGACAGGTTGCCTCCTTAGCTCAGTTGGCCAGAGCATCTGTCTTGTAAACAGAGGGTCACCGGTTCGAATCCGGTAGGGGGCTCAGAAAAATCCTGGTTCGCACCAGCCTCATAGCAGAGGTGCGGATCAGGATTTTATTGTACGAGTGTCCTGTAGTGTCTAAGGGACCCGCACTAGCACATCGACATCCATCCTGAGGAACCGAGAATGTCTGAAACCTCCGGAACCCCGCAGGCCCCCGCCTCGCAGGGCACCCGTACCGCGGCGCTGCGCACCGTCAAAGCACGCGAAACCAACGACTACCCCCTCGAAGAATTCATCGAATCGCGAGGATTCCGCCCCGAAATCCAGGGCCTGCGCGCCTTCGCCGTGCTCCTCGTGGTGCTCTACCATGTCTGGGTCGGCAAAGTCTCCGGCGGTGTGGACGTCTTCCTCTTCATCTCCGCCTTCCTGCTCTCGCTCTCCTTCATGCGCAAGATCAACGAAGGCAAACCCCTCAATCTCTTCAGCTACTGGATGCACGTCTTCCAGCGACTGCTACCCGTAGCCACCGTGGTTATCGCGGGTACCACCATTGCGTCCTTCTTCGTGCTCGCACCCAGTCGCTGGTCGCAAACCGTAACCGACGCAAGGAGCTCCCTGTTCTACTTCCAGAACTGGAACCTCGCGTTCAGCTCCGTAGACTACTACGCCCAAAACGCCTCCGTGAAGTCACCCTTCCAGCACTTCTGGTCGCTCTCCATCCAGGGACAGATCTTCATCATCTGGCCCCTGCTCTTCGCCGCAGTAGCCTACGTCGTGCACCGATTCCGCGGGAACCTCTTCACCACCGCGGTATTCATCTTCAACACGGTGTTCGTCGCATCCCTGACCTTCTCCATCGTCGAAACCGACACCAACCAGGGATTCGCCTACTTCGACACCCGCACCCGCCTGTGGGAATTCGCCATCGGCACCCTGCTGGCAATGCTCACCCTCAAGTGGAAGGCACCCGAGAAGGCTCGAGTAGTTATGGGCTGGGTCGGCATTATTGGTCTGGTTACCTGCGGCGCAATCCTGCCCGTGGAACGAGCGTTCCCCGGCTACCTGGCGCTCTGGCCCGTGATCTCCGGTGCGCTCGTCATCATGGCAGGCCGCACCAACAGCCGCTGGGGCATCGATCGGCTGCTGGTCTCCGCACCCCTGCAGAACCTCGGCAACATCTCCTACGCCCTGTACCTGGTGCACTGGCCCATCCTCATTCTCTACAGCAGCGCCGTCGGTACCTCCCGCGTGAACTTCATCGAAGGCGCTGTCATCATCCTTGCCTCCATCGGCCTGGCATGGCTGCTCATCCGCTTCGTCGAAAAGCCGCTGCGCTACCGTAAGGACCCCTTCGTACCTTGGCTCATGATGAAGATGCGCTTCAAGACCGTCTTCTCGGTCAAGACCTGGGCAGACCAGCTCGCCTTTATCCTCGCGATCTTCCTGGTCGCCGGCGTACCCTTGGTAGCCGCACAGACCTGGATCGGCTACCGCAACACCCAGTCCGAGCACAACGCCGAACTGCAGGTACAGACCGCCAGCGAAAACTACCCCGGCGCCCGCGCTATCGGTGGCGCCCAGCAGGGACTCATTGACAACCCCATCCCCTCCGGCGGTGACGTCAAAACCCAGTTTGACGGACTGAGCGACCCCTGCGTTGGCAGCTTCGCGCCCTCCGACCCGGCACTCGCCAAGTATTGCAACGTGCAGAAGTACGGCCCCGAGGACGCACCGCTGACCATGGTCATCGGTAACTCCCACGCCGAACAGGCGCTGAGCATCTTCAAGCCCATCGCAGAACAGACCAAAACCAACCTGCAGACCTACCTGCTCGGTGGCTGCCAGTACCCGGTCCGCGCCGTCAACGCCAGCAACGAATGCTCGGAATTCAACGCCAAGCTGACCGAGGAAATTCTCAAGCGTAAGCCGCAGACCGTGGTGCTCATCGCCACCGTTGCCCAGGCACGATCGAATGACGAACGAGTCGACCCGAGCCTCGACGAGACGGTCCGCCGCCTCACCGAGGCAGGAGTCCAGGTCATCGGCCTGCGTGATAACCCGCGCTTCGAGTACAACATCTACGAATGTGCTCAGAAGGCCGGTGCCGACAAGAGCTCCTGCGCACGACCCGCAAGCGACAAGTACGCCGCCGAAAACCCCGCACAGGAAATCTTCGACAAGTACCGCAACCAGGGCGCCGTCATGGTGGACCTGAAGGATGTGTACTGCCCGGACGGCATGTGCAGCCCCGTGGTTGGAAACATCTACGTCTACATCGACGACAACCATGTCTCCAAGACCTACAGCCGCACCATGGCTCAGGAAGTCTTCCAGCGTGCAGCGGAAGGCGGCTGGCTCGTCAACGGAAAAGTGAACTTCTAAAGTTCGCCGATATAGCGGATTCCCCGCGCTGTTCTACAGAAGTATGAACAGTGCGGGGGATCCGCTATTTTCTGACCCGAAATTAGGATAGGCTAAGTTAGGAGGCTCCCGGGAAAAGCCTTAGAGAAGAAAGGACGCCATGAAAGAAATCACCGAACGCACCCTCAAAGTTGAGAACGTCAGCCTCGGCTACGGCGAAACCACCATCGTCAAAGACCTCTCCCTCGAATTCCCGAAGGGTAAAATCACCGCCATCATCGGTCCCAACGGCTGCGGTAAATCCACCCTGCTCCGTGGTGTCTCCCGACTGCTCAAGCCGCTCAACGGCGACTTCACCCTCGACGGCAAACCCACCCACGAATACTCCATGAAAGGCTTTGCCCGCATGGTCGGGCTGATGCCCCAGCATCCCATCGCCCCCGAAGGAATTACCGTAGCAGACCTGGTCTCCCGCGGCCGCTACCCCTACCAAGGCCTCTTCAAACGCAATAGCGCCGAAGACGACGAGGCGGTTGCTTGGGCTCTCGAAGCCACCGATACCATGTCCCTTGCAGAACGCCAGGTTACCGAGCTCTCCGGCGGTCAGCGTCAGCGAGTCTGGATTGCCATGGCGCTCGCCCAGGAAACCGACATTCTACTGCTGGACGAGCCGACCACCTACCTCGACCTGGCACATCAGGTGGAGCTACTCGACCTGCTCTCGGAACTCAACGAACAGCGCGGCACCACCATGATTATGGTGCTGCACGAACTGAACCTCGCCGCTCGAGTCGCTGATTACCTCGTCGCTATGAAGGACGGCTCCATCGTCGCGCATGGAGAAGCACACGACGTGCTCACCCGCGAGAACCTGCACACCATCTTTAGCCTGAAGGCCGAGGTTGCGGACCCGTTTAACGACGGCAGTGTAGTGGTGGTACCCCATCCCCGGAGTGCGTCCACCGTTGCCGGTTCAGCTGTCGCATCCTAAGAAACCCCCGCTCATATCTGAAGAAGAACCCTCAACAGTGGGATACTGGAAAGCAGGACGCACCGAAAGCTAAGCGAAGAAGCCGGTACACCGCGCGGGTGTGCCGGCTTCTTCCACAGAAGGGTCATTCTCTATAGAGGCCCGGAAAGAAGAACACAATGACGACCCCGCTCCTAGACTCCAACGGCAAGCTCAACGGTGAATCAGTACGCTACGTGGCAATCGGTGACTCCTTCACCGAAGGCGTGGGCGACGTTGACCGCCGCCGCCCCAACAGCTTGCGCGGCTGGGCAGACCGCGTTGCCGAAGGCCTCGGTGCAGTAGATCCGCAAGCGCAGTACGCAAACCTCGCTATCCGCGGCCGCCTGCTCATTCCCATTCTCGAAGAGCAGCTGCCGGCAGCCCTGGATCTGAAGCCCAACCTCGTCACCTTCTACGGCGGCGGCAACGACATCATGCGACCCAACGTGGATATTGACCAGCTCATGACCCACGTAGACGAAGCCTTCGCCACCCTGCGCGGCGAAGGAATCGAAGTACTTACCGTAACCGGCCTGGATGTACAGGGCCAGGGCCCCTTCGCCCGCACCCGCGGCCGTACCGCCACCTACAACGAGCTACTGCGTGGTATCGCTGAGGACCACGGCGTGCACATTATCGACTACTGGCGCTGGAATGACTTCCTCGACTGGCGTCTGTGGGCTGACGATCGCCTGCACATGAACGACCTCGGCCACGAACGCTTCGCATCCCGCGTGCTGGCGCAGCTCGGCCTGCCCGGTGTGGTCACCGAATCGGTGCTGCCCCCGGAGGTGCAGCTGACCGCCCGCGAGAAGGTTGAGCAGGAGGCACGCTGGGTCCGCGAGTTTGCCCTGCCGTGGATTGGTCGCCGTCTGAAGGGTACAAGCTCCGGGGACGGCGTGAGCCCCAAGTACCCGGAGTGGGTCCCCGCGGCAAGCCTTAAGAACTAGGCTGAAGAACTAGGGGCGCGGTGGTTCACGGTACGGCGTAAAACTGTACGCCGGGGGAGTGTCCTGCGCTGTATCTGTGCCGTATTTGTGCCTGCATCTACGCCGTAACTGGAACGGTAAATCCGCCGTTACCCGTACCGTTGCAAACCCTTAAACCGCCCTTTAAAACCGGGGCGGAAGCGTTAAAACGAGAGTTAAAAGCTCTTTAAACGCGTATTTAAGCCCGTTTAACAGCCCTGCGCACACCGCAAGAATCGGTGGCGCGGGGCTATTTAAGGCTTAAATCCGGCTTAAGCTGTTAATCTCACAACATGAATTTCACCGGTGTAATTTATCCCCGGTCACATAGAGAACATCCGTTCTTAAAAAGGCGCATTAACGCCTGACTAGGGGCGTTAAAGAATTCCTTAAAAACATCTGGACTTGCAAAAACACCCATTTTTGCTAGAATGGGTAGGTATGTTTGCCGCTCGAAGGCAGGCGTGCATCCGCGAATCGAGCACTTCGCTTAAACGAGGTGCAATCGGCTCAGAACACCGAGATTCCGCGGATTTTTAAGGCAAAATCCGGCGTGCAGGCTTGCACGAACCCCCGTATTTACCTAGAATTTAACGCTGTTCGTAGTGGTGGAAACGCCTCTCGACACTAATAAGCTTCACCGTTTTTCCCGCGGCGGGGATCGATGCGTGGCCTCTCACCCACGTGACGATCTCAAACACTCTAGCCCGGCGAATAACCCGGTGCTTCTACATTGGTGGCGGGACGCTCACGAGTAACATCGACTGCGTACCGTCATAAAAGTCAATCAATAAAGGAGTGAAACATGGCAGCAGTCTGCCAGGTGACCGGAGCTGTTCCCGGCTTTGGACACAGCATTTCGCACTCGCATCGCCGCAACAAGCGTCGATTCGACCCGAACGTTCAGAAGAAGACCTACTGGGTTCCTTCGCTGCGTCGTAAGGTAACCCTGAACGTGTCCGCTAAGGGCATCAAGGTCATCGATGCTCGTGGCATCGATGCCGTTGTTGCAGAAATCATCGCACGCGGGGAGAAGATCTAGTAAATGGCATCCAAGGCTAAGGACCTCCGTCCTATCATCAAGCTCAAGTCCACTGCTGGCACCGGTTACACCTACGTGACCCGTAAGAACCGCCGCAACAACCCCGACCGTATGGTGCTGAAGAAGTACGACCCCGTCGTTCGCAAGCACGTTGACTTCCGAGAGGAGCGCTAAGAATGGCTAAGAAGTCCAAGATCGCTCGCAACGAGCAGCGCAAGGTCATCGTCGCTCGCTACAACGAGAAGCGTATCGCGCTGAAGAAGACCCTGATCGACGAGAACGCTACCCCCGAGGAGCGCGAAGCAGCACGCGTGGCACTGCAGAAGCTGCCCCGTAACGCTTCCCCCGTTCGCGTGCGTAACCGCGACCAGATTGACGGCCGCCCCCGCGGTACCTTCCAGAAGTTCGGTATCTCCCGCGTGCGCTTCCGCGAGATGGCACACCGCGGCGAGCTGCCCGGTATCACCAAGTCCAGCTGGTAAATCTGGTATTTTAGTTCCTAAACGGTTTTCCGTCGTCACCGACGGTCACTCGCTTTAGACTCAAACCTTAAGTCTCTGGAAGGGGCACCCTAATGGCTAAGAACCGTACCGAACTCGTTGCAGAGGTTGCAGAGAAGTCTGGCAAGAGCCAGGCAACCGTAAACGCAGTCCTCGACGCAGTGTTCCAGGTTTTCGAGTCTTCCGTCTCCAAGGGCGAGAAGATCACCATCCCCGGTTGGATGGCAATCGAGCGCACCGACCGTGCAGCTCGTACCGGCCGTAACCCGCAGACCGGCGAAACTATCCAGATTCCCGCCGGTCACGGCGTGAAGCTGACCGCAGGCTCCAAGCTGAAGGCAGCAGTCGCTAAGAAGAAGTAATTCTTGAGACTTTGAATCTGATAAAAGACCCCCACCCTCACGGTGGGGGTCTTTTGTTATGCCAATTTGTTGTGTCTAGAGACAGGGGAGGGGGAACGGTAGGAAGTAGAAGAAACATGTGGAGGGGTGAGAAGTGGGTATTCAAGACCCTAACCCTATACTCGAGCCATAAAACACAGAAAGTGGCCCGTTTTCACAGAGGAAGCTATGATGGGCTACAGAAAAATAAAGAAAATTTATTCATTTGATCATAAAGCTATGCATGAGCTGAGCGAAAAATCGGGATTATCAAACCCGCTGAGAAAAATACTTATACATCGCCGTGCGAACACAGCTTAAACACAGCAAACTAAAGCTCAATCTTAGACTCACACCCTAAGCTGGAGTCACCGGCGAAGGAAAAGCCACACACCATACACAACGGCCCCATCCAACCGGAAAATCAACCATACAAACCCCGGACGATTGACCCTCCGGGACGCACAAGGAGAACCACCTCATGGCACGCCCCGCCCAGAACACTTCCGCACAGACCACCAACCGTCGCTTCCGCACTGGCGCGGCAGCACTGTCACTGGCAACAATCGCAGCACTCGGCCTGAGCGCCTGCGGTGCGCAGAACACCTCCGCTTCCGCCCCGGCACCCACCGCAACCGCAACCGCCAAGGCATCCTCCACCGCCGACGCGGCAGTTAATGCGGGCAACGGCAAGGTCACCGTCAAGGCAAGCGACGCAGCCTCCCCGAGTGCCACCGCAAGCAGCTCCCAGGGCACCGTAACCGTCACCGAAGGCGGCGTGACCGTCAACGGCGCCAACGGTACCGGCGTGACTGCAGACGCTAGCGGCAACGCAACCGTCAACGGCGGCTCTGCATCGAACAACTCCGGTTCCTCCGCAAAGGTCGACGAGAAGGCAGGCGAGACCTCCGCCAAGAGCGGCTCGAATGGCTCCGTGACCGTCGATAGTGGAACCGTCAGCGCAGCCAACGGCTACACCCTCATCGAAATCAAGGCCGACGGCGGCTGGTCCTACCACGCACCCAACGGCGACATCATTGAGGTACGAGCTGACGGCTCCTGGGAGCGCGTTGGCGATGGAGGCGTCGTTGAGGTCGATGCTGACGGCTCCTGGGAACAGACCAGTGAGAACGGCGTCATTGAAGTAGAAGCTAACGGCACCTGGGAACAGACCGGCGGCAGCGGCACCATTAAGGTACCGACCGTTCCCGCCAAGCCCGCTGGCGCTACTGTTAACCCCGTCAAGCCCGCCACTCCCCGCCGCTAAACAACAGATTGATACTCCCGGCGAAAACGTGGGCTATCCCACTCGCTAGAATGCGGAAGAACGCCCACGCACCCGGATAATCATGCCCAAACTCGATAGAATTAACGCGGTTGGTTACACCGATAATCGTTATGGAATCCCACAAGGATCCTGCGCACGACGCGAGTACGTCGTCAACTAGCCGCACCATACTCAACAACCACAAGGAGAAACAATGGCTATCGCCCCCGCAATGAAGAAGACCACCGCGGTTCTGTCCATCGCTTTCGCAGGCGCACTGGGCCTGAGCGCATGCGGCTCCCAGTCCTCTTCCACCACCGCGACTGCATCCGCATCCGCTTCGGCAAGCGCATCGGCTAAGGCATCCTCTGCAGCTGCAACCACCTCGGCAGCTTCTGCTTCCGCTACTGCAGACGTGAAGGTTGACAAGGACGGCAACGTCACTGTCAAGGCTAACGACGGCGAAGGCAACTCCGCAGACGTGAAGGTCGGTGCAGACGGCAAGGCATCCGTAGACGCTAAGGAATCCGAGGGCAACTCCTCCAAGGTAGAGTCCGACGAAAAGGGCACCAAGGTTGAGTCCAAGGACTCCGAGGGTAACTCCTCTTCCACCGTTGAGGGCGACGTTATCGTTTCCGAGGACGGCGGCTGGACCATTCAGGGTGACGAAGGTCAGGTAGCTGTACAGGCTGACGGCTCCTGGAGCCGCCAGGACGCAAACGGCCAGGTCGCAGTCAAGGCTGACGGCTCCTGGAGCATCCAGGCTAACAGCGGCCTGCAGGCAACCGTGGACGCATCCGGTGAAGTAACCTCCATCGTTGGCGGCGAGAAGGCAGACCTGAAGGCTCCGAAGGTTCCCGCAAAGCCCGCACAGGCTAAGGTCGCCCCCGTCAAGCCCGCACAGCCCAAGTAAGCTGTAAAGAGCTAACAGCGGCTTGTGACGCTACCAGAGCGTAACAGCCCCTGATCTAGAAGACGCCTCGTGCGCATCCGAACGTGATGCGTGCGGGGCGTCTTTGTGTTCTAGAGAGCTTGAACCACAAAGGGCTGTGAGAGTAGCGGGGGAGGGGTCCACCTGCGGCGCGGCAACCCAGGGAGTTTTCAGGTCGCGGTGCTAGCATGAGGGCGTACACCGGGGACATACCCGCCTGTACCCCAACCACACTACGCACTGCGCCGTTGCAGAGCGACGTATGACGGAAAGAGAAATCTGCCGTGAAGAAGTCTATTGCTGTTCTGTCCCTGACCATTGCCGGTGCCCTCGGCCTCGCAGCCTGCGGCGGCAACTCCGGCACCAGCTCCAGCCCCTCCGCGTCGGCAAGCGCCTCCGCTTCTGCAACCGCTTCCGCAACTGCCTCGGCACCCGCAAGCACCTCCGCCGCGGCAACCAGCGCAAGCACCACCTCCGTAGCAGCTGAAACCACCAAGGCAGAAACCAAGACCACCCAGGGCACCATCAGCGCCCCCAGCGCTCTGCCCAGCGAAGCAAGCGAAGCACTTAAGAAGAGCGAGGAATCCAACCAGCAGGCAACCTCCGCACTGTACCGCGCCAGCAAGGAATCCCTGAACGAGTTCAAGGAAGATTCCAGCGTCAAGAAGGCACAGACCAGCGACGGCACCGTCTACTACAACAATGAAGTCGCTGCATTCGAATCCAAGGACGGCGCTATTGTCATCATCCAAAATACCGGTGCGTGGAGTAGCTTTGACTCCAACGGTGGAACCATCGTCGTGGATGAGGACGGCTCCTGGATCAAGACCAACCCCGAGGACAGCCTCTACACCGCCGTTAGGGCAGACGGCGCCGCTGCCGTGCTGAACACTAAGACCTTAGAGCAGGCGACTGACCTCTCCACCATCGATATCCCGAAGGCCCCTGGCCCCGTCGACGGCTTCCGCGGCACCGCTAAGACCCCGGCCAAGCCCACCAAGGTTGCTGACTTTTCTGAGATTACAGGACTCAAGTAAAAACGAGCTCCTGCCCCCTGGGCCGAATAGCCCGACAGAACAGGGACACCAACGCCCCGTGCGCATCCGACCGTGATGCGTGCGGGGCCGTTTTGCGCCTTCAAACCGCGTTGAGAAGACCCATGAAAAGCGGGGGAAGGGAAGCACCGCAACATCTCAGGGAGCTTTCAGGTCACGGTGCTAGCATGAAGGCGTACTCCGGGCACACTGGAGTACAGGTCAACCACACCATGCACTGCGCCGTCGCAGAGCGGCGCATACAGAAAAGAGAAATTCAGTGAAGAAGTCAATTGCTGTACTGTCCCTGACCATTGCCGGTGCCCTCGGCCTCGCAGCCTGCGGCGGCAACTCCGGCACCAGCTCCAGCCCCTCCGCGTCGGCAAGCGCCTCCGCTTCTGCAACCGCTTCCGCAACTGCCTCGGCACCCGCAAGCACCTCCGCAGCAGCAACCAGCAAGAGCACCGCCTCCGCAGCAGCTGAAACCACCAAGGCAGAAACTAAGACCACCCAGGGCACCATCAGCACTCCCACCGACCTGCCCAGCGAAGCAACCGAAGCACTCAAGAAGGGTCAGGAATCCGCCAATCAGGCAGCCTCCGCAGGCTACACCGCCAGCAAGAAAGCCCTGGAACAGCTCAAGGAGCAGTCCGGCGTGAAGAAGGTGCAGACCAGCGATGGCACCGTCTACTACACCGATGAACTCGCTGCATTCGAATCCAAGGACGGCGCTATCATCAGCATCCAGAATAACGGTGTGTGGACCAGCATGGACTCCAACGGTACAACCATCGTCGTGAAAGAGGACGGCTCCTGGATCAAGACCAACCCCAAGGACAACCTCTACACCGTTGTCAATGCAGATGGCACCGCATCCGTGCTGAACACCAAGACCTTTGAGCAGGCGACTGACGTCTCCACCATCGAAACTCCGAAGGCCCCCGGCCGCATCGACGGCTTCAGTGGCACCGCTAAGACCCCGGTCAAGCCCACCAAGATTGGTGACCTCTCCGAGGTCGCAGGCGCCAAGTAAAAACTAGCTCCTGCCCACTGGGCAGAACAGCCCACCACACTAGGGATACCAACGCCCCGCGCGCATCTATACGTGATGCGTGCGGGGCGTCTTTAATTATTTCTCACTCGGGGATGGAGAGGTTTAAATCTTCGGAATGGGTTGCAGGCGGCGCAATTGCGTCACATGCTTGGGTTCGAGTTCCTCAACGCAACTGACCTGTAGCAGGCGCATTGTGCGGCGCACCTCTTCCGAGAGGATCTCAATCGTGCGATCCACACCGCGGCGGCCACCCGCCATGAGTCCGTATAGGTAGGCGCGGCCAATCAGCGTGAACTTGGCGCCCAAGGCCAGCGAGGCCACCACATCCGCGCCGTTCATAATGCCGGTATCCACCATAACTTCGGTGTCCTTGCCGACCTCGCGAACCACTTCCGGGAGCAGGTGGAAGGGAACCGGAGCGCGGTCCAACTGGCGGCCGCCGTGGTTCGACAGTAGGATGCCGTCCACGCCTAAATCAGCCAGCTTCTTGGAATCCTCCACGTTTTGCACGCCCTTAATGACAATCTTGCCGGGCCACAACTCACGGATTTCCTTAAGATCCTCGTAATTGATGGACGGATCCATGGCAGCGTCCAGCAATTCGCCCACCGTGCCGCCTGTCGAGGAGAGTGAAGCGAACTCCAATTTGGGCGTGGTGAGGAAGTCATACCACCACCACGGGCGCGGAATCGCGTTCGCCACTGTCTTCAGCGAAAGCTGGGGCGGAATGGAAAAGCCGTTGCGCTTATCGCGCAGGCGCGCCCCCGCAATGGGCGTATCCACGGTGAAGAAGAGCGTATCGTAGCCGGCCTTTGCGGCACGCTCGACCAGGCCGTAGGAAATCTCACGCTGACGCATCACGTACAGCTGGAACCACAGGCGGCCATTTGGGTTGACTCGGCGCACATCCTCAATGCTGGTTGTACCCAGGGTTGAGAGGGTGAAGGGGATGCCCGCTGCCCCCGCCGCGCCGGATCCGGCAATCTCGCCCTCGGTCTGCATGAGGCGTGTGAAGCCCGTGGGGGCGATACCGAAGGGTAGAGCGGAGGTACCGCCCAGTACCTGCGTGGTGGTGTCTACGGTGGAAACATCCGTCAGGATGCCCGGGTGGAACTCGACATCCTCGAAGGCCTGGCGGGCGCGGGCCATTGACAGTTCACCTTCCGCGGCGCCGTCCGTGTAGTCGAAAGCGGCGGCGGGTGTGCGGCGCTTTGCGATGCGGCGCAAATCGTAGATGGTCAGTGCGCTCTGTAGGCGGTTACCTGCAAAATCGAGGCTGGGCTTCTTGAATTGCATAAACTCAAGTAGTTCGCTGGGCTTGGGGAGCTGACGTTGCACCATGGGAGGCCTTTCTCTTGGGGGCGCCGCCTGTAGGGCGGGCCTTGAGTGGGGGCGGGGTCATCGGCGAGTCCCGCAGAATGGTGTGCGAAAAACCGCACCCTCCCAGTCTAAAAATTAAGGATTGAGTTAATCAATAGTTAGGTAAGGCTTAACTTATTAAGTTAAATATTTTGGGGGTGCCCCGGCGTATCGGTACCGGAGGGCATGGCGAATGAATGAGATGCAATGATTTCCAAACCCGTGCATACCACTTTCGCACTCCTCAAGTCACGCAAATATGACGTAATATGACGAGCCGTTACCTCCCGCGTTCACAATGCTCAACTCCCAGCGAACCACCCCCACCACGCTGGCATAATGGGGACAGCAAACCAACGCGCCCACACACGGCGCACCCAACAGGAGAGAAAACCATGAGCGAGAACACCACCCGCAGCGTACGCGTGCGCGCCAGCGAACTCGAAGGCCGAGCCTGGCTCAACACCGGCGACAAAAACCTCACCCTGCAGGACCTCCGCGGCAAAATCGTTATTCTCGACTTCTGGACCCTCTGCTGCATCAACTGCCTGCACGTCCTCGACGAACTACGCCCTCTCGAAGAAGAATTCTCTGACGTACTCGTCACCGTCGGCGTACACAGCCCCAAATTCGAACACGAAGCAGACCCGGTAGCGCTCGCCGCAGCCGTCGACCGCTACCACATCACCCACCCCGTACTCGACGACCCCGAACTGACCACCTGGCAGGCATACACCGCCCGCGCATGGCCCACCCTCGTCGTCGTCGACCCCGAAGGCTACATCGTCGCCCACCTCTCCGGCGAAGGCCATGTACAGGGCCTCACCTCCCTCGTACGCGAACTCGTCGCCGAGCACGAGGCGAAGGGCACCCTACACCGCGGCGACGGCCCCTACGTACCCCGCCCCAAAGCAGCCGGCACCTACGCCTTCCCCGGCAAAGCCATCGAACTGCCCGCCGAATTCGGCCCCGCAAACCTCTTCGGCAACCGCGAACGCACCTACCTCGTCGCAGACAGCGCACGCCACCGCATCCTGCAGGTAGCAGCCGACCTCAACACCGTCATCAACACCTACGGCGGCGGCGACGACCCCATCAACCACCCCGTCAAGGGCCACGTCGACGGCACCGGCACCGAAGCACGCTTCAACGAGCCCGCCGGCCTCGCCCTCGTACCCGAAAACCTACGCGAACAGCTCGGCTACGACGTGCTCGTCGCCGACACCGTCAACCACCGCCTGCGCTCCCTCAACCTGCGCACCGGCGAAGTACGCACCCTCGCAGGCAACGGCGTGCAGCGCGTCATCGATGGCGACAACGCCATCACCGGCGACCCCAACCACATCCCCGCCGGCGTACCCGCCACCGACATCGCGCTCTCCTCGCCCTGGGATGCGGTCTACTCCCGCGAAGCCGGCCAGTTCATCATCGCCATGGCAGGCACCCACCAGCTCTTCGGCTACGAACCCGTCACCGGGACCGTCAGCATCTTCGCCGGCTCCGGCGTGGAGGGTCTCGCCGACGGCCCCGCCGCCGACGCCTGGTTCGCCCAGCCCTCCGGCATCATCGAAGCACGCGACGGCAGCCTCTGGGTCGTATGCTCCGAAACCAGCGGCCTGCGCCACATCACCTTCACCGACAACGGCGTACAGGTCACCTCCGCAGTCGGCAAGGGCCTGTTCGACTTCGGCTTCGTCGACGGCGACTCCGACACCGCCCGCATGCAGCACCCCCTCGGCCTGACCGAACTGCCCGACGGCTCCATCGCAGTCGCCGACACCTACAACGGCGCCATCCGCCGCTGGGACCCCGCAACCGGCACCCTCGGCACCCTCGAACGCGGCCTCGACGAACCCTCCGACCTGCTCGTCGAAGAAGCACCCGGCGAAGAACCGCGCCTCATCATCGTCGAAACCAACGCCCACCAGCTCGTACGCGCCTCCATCCCCGCCAAGGCACAGCACGTCGACGAAGGCGCCATCACCACCGCACGCCCCTCCACCAAGCTCACCGGCGGCACCCTCGAATTCACCTCACGATTCACCGTGCCCACCGGCCAGAAGCTCGACACCCGCTGGGGCGACCCCACCCAGCTGAAGATCTCATCCACCCCCGAGAACTTCATCCTGGAAGGCGCCGGCACCTCCACCGGACTGACCCGCACCCTCGTGCTCAACCCCGAAATCACCGAGGCAGTCCTGCACATCACCGCCCGCGCCGCCGCCTGCGACGGCACCCCCGACGGTGATATCCCCGAGCACGCAGCGTGCCACCTCTACCAGCAGGACTGGGGTATTCCCGTTGTCGTGACCGGTGACGAGGCAGACGAAAGCGAACTCGTCCTGGACCTGCGCGGTATCAACTAGTCACCTAAATACATAAAACAGGAACCGGTACATATCCTTGCTCCTACAGGGGCACCCGCCCTCGCTTCGCTCGGGCACCCTGATGTCGCTACGGATAGTACCGGTTCCTTGTTGTCTTCAGAATGTTTGTGGTTTCAGAGCGGCTGGTATGTGAAAGGGCCGGGTCATCCTCGCTCCTACAGGGGTACCCGTCCTCGCTTCGCTCGGGCACCCTGATGTCGCTACGGATAATACTGACCCTTTCTTTGCCCATATAAGCTACGAGCCAGTATGCTCTTCGCTCCTACAGGGAACCCGCCCTCGCTTCGCTCGGGCACCCTGATGTCGCGTTCAGAGCATACTGGCTCTCGCAACTCAGCGGCTTTAGAAGGAGACTCGGACCGCCTTCGCATCCGCCTCCACCGACGCCTTCAACGTAAACGGAATCTCCTTCTGCACCTGCGAACGCTCACCCGTATACAAATCCAACTGAGTAAACGACACCTTCGCCGTACCCGACATCGGCTTCAACGACCACACACCCGCCGAACTCACACTCACCTGCGGATCCGCAACCTTCACCACAGACCACTTCACCTCAGAATCCACACGACCCGTAAACGCATACTCAAAAGGGCACCCACCCGGATAAAGAGTGCTCTGCTGCGTACACTTCTTCAAATGATCCTGCACCTGCTCCTTCACCGATGACAACGCATTATCACTCGGCTTCAACTCCATACGCACCGCATGATTCGCATCCTGCGCAGTCACCACCTCATTCACCTTCTGCGCCGTATAAACCGTCGAATCATACGACACCGCATACACACCCGGATAAAACACCGGGAACGACGCCGCACCATCATCCACCGCAACCTTACGGTTATTAATCGTCGCAGCCTCCACACCCTGAATATTCACCTTCACCGACGGCAAAGACGCCTCATCAATAGCCCACTTATCAAAAAAGCCCCAATGCGTGCCCGAACGGTGCAAACGAAAATCCGTATGCTGCTGCGAACCCTCCAACGTATAGGACGCACGCACCGTCGCATGCTCCCCATCCTCGCTGGTCTCCACCACCTCATACGACACCTCACCCAACGAAGACACCGAACGCCTCAAAGCATCCCCATCCAGCAAAGAGGCGTCACCCTCAGGAATCTGCGCACCCAACAAACCACGCGCATACGAACCATTACCCGTACGCAACGCATGAAAATACTCCCGCACCTGACCCGTCGGACCATACACCAGCTTATTCGTCATAACCAGCGCCGCAGCAGCCACAGAAACCGCCACCACAACACCGACCATCCACATTGCCAGAACCCGCTCCACGGGAGAAAAATTACGCATAGAACCAGAGTAACGCAGGTAGTCCGCTAGGTTTCACGCACCGCACACACTAAAGTTGTGTATATGGCAGAACGCGCTCACGAAGTCCCCGCCAAATACGGCGAAGTCAACGAACTATTCCACCCCCGCATGCGCTCCTACGGCAGGCGCATCGAAGCGGCACTCCCCGGCACCATCGTGCTCCTCGCCGCGCTCGCCTTCATCCTCTACAAGCGACCCGCCCTGCCGTACACCCTCCTCGTACTGCTCATCGGCACCATCGCAGGCGTAAACCTCTACTCAGTCCTCAAACCCACCATCATCGTCATCACCAAAACCCACGTGCTCCGCGCACGCACCTTCGGCTGGTTCGCCGTACCCCTCGAAAACATCGACCACACCATCTACGTCGAAAAGCTCTACCCCAAAAAAGCCTACGGCCAGAAACTCAAAACCGTCGCCGGCCGCCTACGCTACCGCAGCTTCCCCGCCATGTGGGCCGTCGACAAAGATGGCAAACAGCTCATGCGTATCGACGGCCGCGTCTGGGATGGCAAAACCATGCGAGAAGTCTCCTCCAAACTCTCCGCCCAAACCACCATCTACAAACAGATCAACGTGGTCAACATGGACAAAGAACACAAGGGACTCATCACCTTCAACGAACTGCACCCCGGCTGGCGCTCCAGCCTCATGACCGCACTCGCCGTCATCATCGTGGCAATCCTCTTCGCCGCATCCTTCTTGCCCGAAGAACTCGCCCGCACCATCTACCTCATTCACTAGACCCGGTAGAAACGCAGCCACATAAGACGCAGCAAAGGCCCGGCACCCACCCCACACGGGGCAGGCGCCGGGCCATTTGTATGCCTAACTCAAGACGCACCGCACGCTAGCTCAAGACGTACTGCACGCTAGCTTTCGATGCGAGCCTAGTTCGCTGGGCGCGACAGCACCGCCACCAAAAACTCCGAAGAACCCTCAACAAACGGGTGCA
>ERZ1674088.51-NODE-51-length-20713-cov-23.511860_pt1 | contig 20713 bp, 14 predicted proteins | sample MGYA00581117_ERZ1674088 | MGnify/ENA primary metagenome ERZ1674088 (study PRJEB41354, sample SAMEA4873335) | human saliva metagenome | biome: human-associated habitat [ENVO:00009003]; feature: mouth environment [ENVO:08000002]; material: saliva material... | reverse complement strand
GACTTCGGACCAGTACTGGTACACACCACCAAGCAGTACTGGTCAACTCAGCGACCAGTACTGGTTCATTTTACCCCCACTATGAATAGCTTGGAGTTTCCCTTCTATAAGGGCTGTCATTTATGAGAACCATAGAGAGCTTGGACGAGAATACGCTACTTAAATTTTCGGCACACACTACTTTGTATCGAATAAATACGTAGCTTTGCCACTGATACTAGATCAATATTATATCCTTGTGACACGAAAGCGCACTCATGAGGTATCTGAAAGAACACCGACACAGCCTCGGCTTTGACAAGCGAATGCGATAGCTATCTCCCCGCCTTTGGTTGCGGACGATAGCTCCCTTTGTTATGGCTCTACATTATATAATATAGCGTCACTGTTCCCCACCTCGGGGACAGCAAGCAATGAGCGATCCCCCCAGCCGTAGGCAGTGAGGTGGTCGCTCGTCTCTTTTACCATGGGATACAGACAAGCATAAATTATTCAAACACCTATACAATTAATTGAACGAATGAGGAAAAGTACATTACTCCTCCTCACCCTGCTCCTGGGGTTCCTGCCTGCGCTCGCGCAGCAGGTGGTGACGGGCACCGTCGTCACCGCCCCCGACAACGAGGCCGCCATCGGAGCCTCGATCATCGTCAAGGAACATAGCAAGGTGGGGACAACCGTGGGGCTGGATGGCAGCTTCAAGATCACGGTACCCGCAGGCTCTAAGACCCTGCGCATCTCCTACATTGGTTACCTCACCCAAGAGGTGCCTATCAAGGACAAGATGAAGATCACACTCGAGCCCTCAGAGAAGACACTGGATAAGGTCGTCGTCACGGGGCTCACCAAGGTAGACAAGCGCCTCTTCACGGGAGCCTCCGCTAAGCTCGGCGGCGACAAAGCCAAGCTCGACGGGGTACCCGATGCAGCCCGCGCCCTCGAAGGTCGCGCCGCAGGGGTCTCGGTACAGAATGTCTCAGGGACCTTCGGTACAGCTCCTAAGATCCGAGTGCGTGGGGCGACCTCTATCTACGGGAGCTCCAAGCCCCTCTGGGTCGTCGACGGTGTCATCATGGAAGACGTATCTAATGTAGGTGCTGACGACCTCGCTTCGGGGAACCCTGAGACGCTCATCAGCTCTGCTATCGCGGGTCTCAATGCCGACGACATCGAGAGCTTCCAGGTGCTGAAGGACGGCTCGGCCACCTCTATCTATGGTGCACGCGCTATGGCGGGCGTCATCGTCGTGACGACGAAGAAGGGGAAGCAAGGTCAGGCGAACTTCAACTACACGGGTGAGTTCACCAGCCGCCTCATCCCCTCCTACCGCGACTTCGACATCCTCAACTCGCAGCAGCAGATGAGTATCTACCGCGAGCTACGCGATAAGGGATGGCTAAACTTCGCCGAGGTCCTCAACGGCAGTGACTACGGGATCTATGGTAAGATGTACGAGCTGATCAACACGTACAATCCCAAGACCCGGACCTTCCTGCTCGACAATACGACGAAGGCAGAGAACGCTTACCTCCAGCAGGCTGAGCGACGCAATACAAACTGGTTCAAGGAGCTCTTCTCTCCCTCCATTATGCAGACCCACTCGGTGAGCATGAGCGGTGGTACGAGCAAGTCGAACTACTACGCCTCTGCCTCCGCCCTCATCGATCCAGGATGGTACAAGCAAAGTCAGGTCAAGCGATATACCGCTAACCTCAACGTCACACATCACCTCCTGAAGAGCCTCTCGCTGAATGTCATCGGGGGTGCTTCCTACCGTAATCAGCGTGCGCCTGGCACGCTCGGTCAGGATGTAGACGTCGTAGGTGGTGAGGTCAAGCGCGACTTCGACATCAACCCCTACTCCTACGCTACGAATACCTCGCGTGTCCTTGACCCACGAGAGTACTACACGGCGAACTACGCCCCGTTCAATATCTTCAACGAGCTGGATAATAACTACATCGACCTGGACGTACTCGATGCAAAGTTCCAAGCTGAGCTGCGCTTCAAGCCTATCCGAGGTCTGGAGCTGACCCTCCTCGGGGCCTTCAAGCATACGGCTGCCTCACAGCAGCACAATGTGCGTGACAACTCGAACCAAGCACTGGCCTACCGCGCTATGCCAAACAGCGTCATCAGAGAGTCCAACAAGTACCTCTACCGTGACCCTGATCACCCCTACGATCTCCCCAGCACCGTCCTGCCCAATGGTGGCTTCATGCACAAGGGTGAGAACCGCATGAGCAACTACGACTTCCGCGCTACGGCGAACTATAACCGCACCTTCGGAGTCCACACGCTCAACCTCTTCGGTGGTCTTGAGACGACCAATATCCAGCGCAACCGCACCGCCTTCACGGGCTGGGGGCTTCAGTACGCCGCTGGAGAGACGCCTTTCTATCCCTACCAGTACTTCAAGAAGCAGGTAGAGGACGGCAATAGCTACTACAACCTCAACAACACGAACTATCGTACGGTAGCCTTCTACAGCAATGCGACCTACTCCTATAAGGGGCGCTACGTCGTCAATGGCACTTACCGCTACGAAGGCTCGAACCAGCTCGGGCGTAGCAGCAATGCTCGCTGGATGTCTACGTGGAACGTCTCGGGTGCATGGAACATGCACGAGGAAGACTTCTTCCAGAAGCTCAAGCCTCTGAGCCACCTCACACTCCGTCTCTCCTATAGCCTCACGGGGACGCCTCCAGATCCCTCCTATAGCAGCTCGACGACTATCCTCAAGTCGTACATCCCCTTCCGCCTCTTCGCCGAAGACCAGGAGCCTGGGATCGGTATCGAGCAGCTGGGGAATGCTGACCTGACCTACGAAAAGAAGAACGAGCTCAACGCTGGCTTCGACGCAGGGCTCTTCGATGATCGCCTCAGCCTCTCCTTCGATGCCTATACCCGTCGTAACTTCGATGAAATGGGGCCCATGATCACGCAGGGTATCGGTGGTACGATCATCCGTCCTGCCAACGTCGCAGAGATGATGTCCAGCGGTCTTGAGCTCAGCATCACCTCGCAGAACATCAAGACGAAGGACTTCAACTGGACGACGAGCTTCATCTACTCCTACACGCACTCGGAGATCACCAAGCTCTACAACCAGGGGCGTATGATCGACCTTGTCAGTGGGAACGGCTTCGCTAAGAAGGGCTACCCTGCACGTGCGCTCTTCTCTATCCCCTTCGTCGGCCTCAATAACCAAGGTCTCCCCCAGCTCATCAACGAGAAGGGTGAGGTGACGACCGACAACATCAACTTCCAGGAGCGTAACCACACCGAGTACCTCAAGTACGAAGGTCCTACCGACCCCACCCACACGGGCTCACTCGGCAATACGCTCTCCTACAAGGGCCTCCACCTCAACGTATTCCTTACCTATGCCTTCGGCAATGTCGTCCGACTTGATCCGAAGTTCAAGGCTTACTATGGGGATATGGCCTCGATGACGCACGCCTTCATCAACCGCTGGCAGGCTGCTGGCGAGGAAGCACGTACGGACATCCCCACCATCCTGAGCCGTCGTCAGTACACTACCAACAACAATCTGCGCTACGCCTACAACGGCTACAACTACTCTACGGCACGTATCGCTAAGGGCGACTTCATCCGCCTCAAGGAGATCTCCCTCGCCTATGACCTGCCCACAAGTCTGATCAAGCGTACGCCTCTGCGTAGCGCTTCGGTCAAGGTACAGGCTACGAACCTCTTCCTCCTGTATGCAGACAAGAAGCTCAACGGCCAAGACCCAGAGTTCTTCAACATCGGTGGGGTAGCTTCGCCTACGCCCCGACAGTTCACTCTTACCCTGAAGCTTGGACTCTAACGCATCGACACCAATGAAGAAGAAACATATCATCACCTCAGTCCTCTCGCTGGCACTGCTCTTCTCGAGCTGCGGTAAGTACCTCGACAAGTACCCCGACAACCGTATGGAGCTGCACACCCCAGAGGATGCGGCGAAGTTCCTCGTATCGGCTTATCCCGATGCCCATGCAGCCTACCTGCTGGAGATGTACTCCGACAATAGCGACGAGCACGACTACACCTCGTGGAGCGCTATCAGCCCCTTCCAGGAGCAGGCCTATCGCTGGAGCGATATCTCCGAGATCCGCGAGCAGGAGACCCCTCAGCAGCTCTGGGATGCACACTATACCGCGATCACCGTCTGCAACGAAGTGCTGAAGCACGTCGCTGGCGTAAGCAATAAGGACGCCTACGCCAGTCAGGTCGCTGAAGCCAAGCTGTGCCGCGCCTACTCAATGTTCCAGCTGGCGAATGTCTTCTGCCAAGCCTATGCTCCCGAGACGGCAGCCTCCGACTATGGTCTGCCTTATCCTACCGAGCCTGAGGAGCACCCTGGGCGTACCCTCCATCACCGAGGCACGCTCGAAGCGCTCTACAAGCATATCGAGCAAGACCTCACCGAGGGCTTGCAGGATATCAATTCAGCGAACTACGGTAAGCCGAAGTACCACTTCACTGCGCAGGCTGCTCATGCCTTCGCTGCGCGCTTCTACCTCTATGCCCGTCAGTATGCCAAGGCTATTGAGCACGCTGATGCCGCTTTGGGATCGAACCCACGCACCGACCTACGTGACTGGGCTTCGTGGAGTAAGCAGGGGCTCTCTGGCAATGTACAGCCTAACGCCTATATCCAGTCTTCTGTCAAGGCAAATATCCTCCTGCAGACGGTAGCTACCGAATGGGGTGGCGTCAGCATCCCCATCCTGCGTGGTAGTAAGTACGCTCATGGCGCGCTCATCTCCACCACCGAGACCCTTCAGGCCGACGGCCCATGGGGTGCCAGTGGCGACGTGATGAACTACGTCGTGGTGAACAACAACGGGGTATCTAAGTACGCCCTCCACAAGCTCCCCTATACGCCAAAGTACATCGACCGTGTAGCAGGTATCGGTATCCCCTACTCGACCTACGCTACCTTCACCACTGATGAGACGCTCATGGTGCGTGCCGAGGCGAAGGCCCTTCTACAGCGCTATGACGAGGCTCTCGCTGACCTCAACATCGAGCTCAGCGCCTTCACAAAGCGCAGTGTACAGCTGACCCTTCAGCAGATCAAGGACTTCTACCAAGGCATCAAGTACTATACGCCTGAGAAGCCTACTCCTAAGAAGGAGCTTCACACGACACCCGCCCTCGAGACGGAGACTCAGGAGCCTCTCCTGCAGGCTATCCTCCAGCTCCGCCGCCTCATCACCATCCACGAAGGTCTCCGTATGCAGGATGTCAAGCGCTACGGCATCACGATCTACCGCCGTCGTGTGAACGTCAGCAACGCCGTCGAGGCTGTGACCGACAAGATGGAGGCACGCGACCCTCGCCTGGCAGTCCAGCTCCCTCAGGACGTCATCTCTGCTCAGCTCGAAGCTAATCCCCGAGCTTCCCAACATTAACATAGCGACGAAGGACCTATGAACTACATATATCAAGGACTCATCGGGCTACTCCTCACCGTAGGCATCATCGCCTGCTCCGATGACCAGCCGAAGGATCCCACGATCTTCCCCACAACCTCGGAGACGCTCAATGACTTCGAGCAGTGGCTGGACGTGAACTACCGCAGTCCATACAATATCCGCTTCAAGTACAAGCTCGAGGACTCCGAGACGGACCTCAGCTATCACTTCATCCCCGCCGACTCAGCTAAGACAGCCAAGCTCGCGATCATCACGAAGTACCTCTGGTTCGATGCCTATGCTGAGGTCCTCGGGCCTGAGTTCATGAAGCTCAATGCCCCACGTATCCTCGTAGCTATCGGTACGCCTGGCTACACGCGCCAGCGCACCGAAGTCGTCGGTAGTGCCGACGGTGGCTACAAGGTCATCTTAGGGAAGGTCAATTCGCTCACCGACCAAGCTCTGGCCGACTACGAGACGATGACGACCTACTACTTCCACACGATGCACCACGAGTTCACCCACATTCTCAATCAGAAGAAGCCTTACAGCACGGACTTTGCTCTCATCACGAAGTCGGGCTACGTCAGTGGTGACTGGTTCAACCAGTCCGAGCGTGCAGCCAATCGTGCTGGCTTCGTATCGCCCTACGCGATGCAGAATGATGCAGAGGACTTCGCTGAGATGCTCTCCTACTACGTCACCTACACGCCTCAGCAGTGGCAGCAAATCCTCAACAATGCAGGCTCTGCTGGTGCCGCACTCATCCAGCGCAAGCTCCAGCGAGTCAAGGACTATACCCGTGACTCGTGGAAGCTTGACCTCGATGACCTGCGTGACGTCGTCCTGCGCCGTGGTGGCCAGATCGCTACATTAGACCTAACTAAGCTCAACTAATCATGCGTCCTACCTATATATATATCCTCCTGGGGCTGCTGAGCTTCATGCTCCCCTCCTGCCTCAAGGACAATAAGGAGATCTTCGACAAGCCTGCGGCTGCTCGCATCGACGCCCTCATCGCTGAGGAGAAAGCCCTTCTCGAAGCCGCGCCCAAGGGCTGGCGTATGGAGTACTATGCTGGTCGAGACTACTCGGGTCCTGGCTTCACGCTCCTGATGAAGTTCGAGAACGGTCACGTGACGATGGCTGGTGACAACGTAGATCCCGAGCTACAGGCTACCAGCGAGTACTCGATCGTCCGCGACCAAGGCCCTGTGCTGACCTTCCCCACCTACAATGAGGTGATTCACTCACTGGCCTCCGCATCACTCGGTTATCCCGAGGGGATCCAGGGGGACTATGAGTTCGCCATCCTCTCAGCTACCGCTGATACGGTACGCCTCCTCGGCAAGAAGTGGGGCAATGAGATGCGCCTCGTCCGCATCCCCGATGACAGCAGCATCGAGGAGCAGATCCTCGGTATACTCAATGTCCGCGAAGGGATGACAGCAAGCACCTTCGACTTCTCCCTCGGAAGCAAGGAGCTGGCTCAGGGTGAGATCCGTGGAGACGCCCGTCGCCTCTCGGTCAAGATCGGAGAGCGTAGCTTCGACACCCCGTTCAACTTCACCGCTACGGGCATCACGCTACAGAGCCCCATCGTGGTCGAAGGCAAGAGCTACAGCACCTTCACCTGGGATGGCGAAGCCCAGCAGTTCACCTCGGGTGACCTCGTCGCTAAGCTCTTCCTCCCCAAGAGCTATAAGCCTATCGACTTCTGGTACGGCACATGGACGCTCCGACACAACCCCGTCCGTGGCTGGCGTAAGCCTACGACCCTCACCCTCTCAGCTGGTGAGCGAGCCAATACCCTCTCGGCTGTCCTCACCTTCTACGGAGTCAGCTACAAGATGGTGCTTCCCTACGATGCTACCACGGGTACGATCAGCTTCCAGGGACAGGCTCTGCACGACCCGACGAATAGATATGCTGGTGGTATCATCCTCGTACCTGCATCGCTGGCTGATGGGCGCAAGCTCCTCGCCGCTGAGCTCCATAGCATCACCTTCGCTTGGGATGAAGATCTCCAGCAAGCCGTCGCTAAGGGTACCGAGCTCGCCGATGGTAAGGTCGACTCCTTCTATGGTATCGCCTACGGTGAAGACCTCAATACTCCACTCGTCGATAGTAAGGGCAACCTCATCATGCCGATCGCTATCGAGAATATCCAGTACATCAAGAAGCAGCCTTAGTGCCAGCCTCGTATGTACCTCTCTCAATTCAGATGATTACAATACTCATGAAGAGAATAAGCTTAATCCTCCTCGCTGCTCTCGGACTGCTGAGCCTTAGTAGCTCATGCAAGGAGCAGCAGGATGTACCTCGACTAAGCCAGGTGGACTTCTCCGTACTGGAGGCTAAGACCTACCTCCCAGTAGAGTCCTCTACGGCGACCGTACGTCTTGACAAGGCCCCTGCGAAGGCCTACAGCTCCGCCTCTTGGCTTCAGGTAGCTCAGGAAGGTGCGACGATCCGTCTTACCTCGACCGACAATATCAATCCCCAGTCACGCAACGCCTCGCTGGTCCTCAAGGACAGTAAGGGTGACTCCATCGCGATCAACATCATGCAGGCCGGCATCATCTTCGGTCTACCGAAGGAGCAAGCGATGATCGGGGGTGATGCTGCCATCGACAAGACGATCAAGGCACCCTCAAATATCACCGTCACCTACACTACCTCGGCCGACTGGATCCAGCTGGAGCCCAAGGACCAGCAGCTTCGCGTCATTGTCGCAGAGAACACCACGGGCCGCCCCCGCACGGGCTGGATCATCGCCAAGGGGGGAGTAGGTCTCGTTGACTCACTTCAGGTCACACAGGTCGATCTCGCTGACATCGTAGGGCAGTACACTCAGCACTCTATGACGCTGGATGCTGCTACGGGGACTATGGTTCCCCTGAGCTCCGACGTGGAGATCAAGAAGGTCAGCGACGCGCAGGCACAGTTCATCATCGACGGCACCTACACATGGGAGGCTGCATTCACGCCTGGTCAAGGCCTGGAGCTCCTCAACGGGAAGGTGGTGAAGACGGCGACAGACCCAGCCAGCGGCAAGAACATCTACATTATGAGCGTCCTCGCTGCCGATGACTTCACTGCTGAGCACAAGACCTACATCATCGGGACACGTGAGCCCGTCTTGATCTCCGTCAACCATGACGGCAAGCTCATCTTCAAGGAGAAGAGCAAGATCTCCTCAGAGCAGTACTGGGCTTCCTATGGCTTCGTCCGCTCAAGCTCACGCCAGATCACCCAAGGTACGTTCATCGGCATCGAGAAGTTCTTCATCCAGCCTAAGCTCGAGGCCAAGTAACCCTCCTACGTCCCTACGGACGAATCCACTAAGCATCAGCCCCTCGCTCGTAGCATCTGCTATGGGCGAGGGGCTTGCCTTTGGGCCCATATCCTCCATAGCTACCTGACGACAGAGCGATAATGGGACAATAGGCTACCAGAGAAACGAGCTCCCACCATGTACCCTTCGGCCCTATCTTGAGCATGTTCGTTATCTTTGCCAATGCTTCGCACAAGTGAAGCAGGATCAAGCCGCATGACGAATAGCCTCCCCGACACTCCACTCGACGTAGTCATCATTGGTGCTGGCCTGACGGGCCTCACCGCAGCCTTCCATCTGAAGGAGGCTGGACTCAGCTTACACCTCGTTGAGCAGCGTGATCGACCTGGGGGCGTCATCGATAGCCACAGCGAAGGGGACTTCATCTATGAGTCGGGACCTACGACGGGTATCATCAGTCATACTGCTGTCCCTCGCCTCTTCGCTGCCTTCCCAGATCTCATGTGCACCGCTTCACCTGAGGCCAATCGCCGCCTCATCCTCAAAAGCATGGGGAAGCGTACAGGCGAAGGACAGACCTTCCTCCCCCTACCCTCCTCACCACTCTCTGGGCTGAAGACGCCTCTCTTCTCGATGCGTGATAAGCTGGGCATCCTCCTCGAGCCCTTCCGTGCCCGTGGTCAGAAGGAGAACGAGTCGATCGCAGAGCTGGTCGTGCGCCGACTGGGGAAGAGCTTCCTCGACTATGCAGTTGACCCCTTCATCGGGGGCATCTACGCAGGCGACCCACACCGTCTCGTGACGCGCTACGCCCTACCCAAGCTCTACGCCCTCGAGGAGCAACATGGGAGCTTCATCCGTGGGGCTATCGCCAAGGCACGAGCACCGAAGGATGCGGAGGCTCAGAGTGTGACGAAGCAAATCTTCTCCACCTCGGGCGGGCTTTCTCAGCTCACACACGCACTTGCAAATCATATCGGGAGGGAGCACTTCTCCTGCTCTGCCGAAGGCTGCCGTATCACACGCACCGCAGAGGGGCTCTATGAACTCCTGTTCACGACGGACGGCACTACACGCACGCTCCGAGCTCACCACGTCATCACGACGGCACCTGCACCCGCCCTACCCGACTTGCTCTCCTTCCTCTCCACAGAAGACCTTACTCCGATTACGGCCCTTCGCTATGCGCCTATCGTGCAAGTGGCTTGGGGCATGCGTGCGACGAAGCTCCCCCACTTCCATGCCTTCGGTGGTCTGGTCCCCTCGCACGAAGATGGCGAACTCTTAGGTATCCTGCATCCATCGGCATGCTTCGAAGAGCGCGCACCTAAGGGTGGTACACTCCTCTCTATCTTCCTCGGAGGGATGCGAGCACCAGAGGTCATCGATTACTCGGACGGAGCCATCGAGGCCCTCGTCCGAGAGCGCCTGCAGCGCCTACTCGGGATTACGAGCGAGCCCGACCTACTGCACATCTTCCGCCACCGCTTGGCTATCCCCCAATACGAAGCCTCCTCAGGAGCACGCTTCGAGCGAATCGCGCAACTCGAAGAGCGCTATCCAGGCCTCCACTTAGCTGGAGCGATCCGTGACGGCATCGGCATCCCCGACCGCATCAAGCAGGGCGAGGCCTTAGCTCGTCTCATCAGCAAGCAGCATGGCGCCTAATAAAAGCACCTACCCCGAGCGCACGAAAAAGATCCTACGTGTGACGCTCCTCGGCAGTGCTTCTAACGCCCTTCTCGTACTGCTGAAGCTCTTCGTCGGGATCGTAGGGCATAGTAGCGCGATGATAGCAGAGGCGATCAACTCGATCTCCGACTTCCTCACCGACATCATTGCCCTCATCTTCATCCGTATCTCGGGCAAGCCTCAGGATAAGGATCATCACTACGGGCATGGGAAGTTCGAGACGCTCGCCTCGGTCGTCATGGCAGTCGTCATGATCAGCGTCGGCGTCCTCCTCCTCTACAATAGCATCATCTCGATCATCGGCCTTTGGATGGGTACGCTCCAGCTACCCCGTCCCAGCCGTCTAACGCTCATCGTCGCCTTCGTCTCCCTTCTGATCAAGCTCTTCCTCTACCGCTATACCTACCAGTGGGCAGGGCTACTCAAGAGCTCGGCACTTAAGGCCAAGGCCCTCGATCACCGCAGTGATACGCTGGCACTCATCGCCGTACTCATCGGTATCGCTGGGGCTATCTTCCTCGGCGAGCGCTGGCTCTTCCTCGAGCCACTGGCTGCAGGCGTCGTGAGTCTCTTCATCATCCACATGGGCTGGAGCTTCCTTCGCCCTGCCTTCAATGAGCTGACCGAGGAATGCCTGAGCCCCGAGGTCGAGGGGGAAATTATGGAGATCGTCCTCTCGACGCACCGTGTCGAGGGCATTCACCGCATACGTACCCGTAGCATCGGCGGGAGCTACGCTATCGAGATCGACCTCCTCGTCGATGGGCGCATGAGCGTAGCCGAGGGGCACGACATCACCCTCATCATCGAGCGCGAGCTACGTGCCCGCTATGGGACGACGACCCACATCGCTATTCACGTAGAGCCCAGCTCCCACGGACATTACTAACATCCCTTACCCCACGATAAGCTAATGAAGATCGAAGCAATGAAGATCACCCTGCACGAAATGCACTTCTACGCCTACCATGGCGTCTTCCCACAGGAGCAGCGTGTCGGCAATCAGTTCGTCGTCGAGCTCACTTTCTGGGCTGACGTCGCAGGAAGCGTCCGCAGTGACGAGCTGGAGGAGACCATCAGCTATGCCGACGTCTACGAGGTCGTCAAGGCCGAGATGGCTATTCCCTCGCGCCTCTTGGAGCATGTCGTCGGGCGTATCAGTGAGCGCCTCTTCGCGACCTTCCCTCGCATGCAGCGCCTCGTACTCACCCTCAGCAAGTGCAATCCGCCCTTCCCTGGCGAGGTGCAGTCCGCAGCCTTCACACTTGAAGCCAGCCGCGACTAAGCCGCCACGACTCGGATGCCTGAATACAAAACACGGGAGCGCCCCAGCGATATCGCTGGGGCGCTCCCGTATTCTTTCAACTCTATATAAAAGAAAAAGACGATACACCCCGTGGGTATATCGCCTATGTTTCGTAGCGAGAGGGGGACTTGAACCCCCGACCTTCGGATTATGAATCCGACGCTCTAACCAGCTGAGCTATCTCGCCGCCTCTTGTAAAAGCACTGCAAAGGTAGCACAAAGCTTTTATATATGCAAGAAGTCGCATTGACTTCCTCGCGTGCACCTTCCTTCTCCTATTAGACAGAGCAGCATCACTATTGAGAAAAAGGTAGCATTCTCCTCAAGAATACTTACCTACCCGCTGAAATAAAGCTGCTAAGCTATAGAGTCATATCGCTATCTATGTACGTAGTCTTAAAGTCCACGCACGTAAATCATAGCGACTACACACCTGGATTTTAGATCCACGTACGTAGACACGAAGAAAGCTATATTGCTCAAGAAGAAAAGCTGCAGGAGAATAGAAGTATTCCACCACCTCCTCGGGACAATTCATATGCTCCTCTACAGCTCGGACTGGTACAGAGAGGAAAGAGAATATGTAGCGGTACGAAGCCTGCCCGTCACAAGGGAGACCGTAGATGAGAGCCAAAGAGAAGAAGTCCCCGCACATGCGACGCCACGATACCCGAAGAGATTTTGACGAGAACACCGACGCTCCCCACGCTTCCCATAGCCCCAGCATGGGCACGTTTGCGTATCTTTGTAGATAAATAGTTATACAGATAAGACCTATGGCTGAAAAGAAGTGGCTACTGGACTTCCAAGGTGTCCAGATCGCCCGCCACGAACATATACTCTTCGAGCAGCTGGATCTGCAGGTTGCCACAGGCGAATTCGTCTACCTCACTGGCCCTGTAGGCTCGGGGAAGAGTACCCTACTGAAGACGATCTCCGCCGAAGTCCCCCTCTCAAAGGGGAAGGCCAGCGTCATGGGCTTCGACCTCTCTCGCATCAAGAGCAAGGAGCTACCGAAGCTACGCCGTCGCCTTGGCATCGTCTTCCAGAACTTCCAGCTCCTGCCCGACCAGACCGTGCATGACAACCTCGATATCGTGCTGCGTGCCTTCGGTGTCAGCCGAAGTAGCGAACGCGAGAGCCTCATCAACGAGGCGCTCCAGGATGTCGGCCTTGAGACAAAGAGCTATAAGTATCCCCACGAACTCTCTGGCGGTGAGCAGCAGCGTGTCGCCATCGCCCGTGCCCTCATCGGTCGTCCCGAGCTCATCCTCGCCGACGAGCCTACGGGGAACCTCGATGCAGAGAATGGCTTGGCTATCGCCGAGCTCCTGCACCGCCTTACCAAGGAGCGTGGTACAGCCGTCATCATGGCTACGCACAACCGTCAGGTCCTCGAGTACTACCCCGCTCGCTGTATTGCCCTCGACACACTCTAAGCCCCGAGTGAGCGTACAGCCCCATTCCCTCGACACGTACCCCCTAAGACACGAAGCCGTTGAAAGTAATGAAGTTCGGAGGCACCTCCGTTGCCTCTGCCCAGCGCATAGCCCACGTAGCTGACCTCATCACAGCTACCGATGAGCCTAAGATTGTTGTCCTCTCGGCTATGGCCGGTACGACAAACGCCCTCGTAGAGATCGGACACCAGCTCATGGCGCATCACCGCCACGAGGCCCTCACCATCCTCACGAAGCTCAAACACAAGTACGAGCAAGAGACGCAGCTGCTCTTCCCCGACAAGCACAGCTACGACCGTGCCTGGACCTTGGTCAATGAGACGTTCTTCTTCCTCGAGCAGCTCTGCTACTCGGATACCTTCACACTCTTTGACGAGAAGAAGATCCTTGCACGTGGGGAGCTCCTCAGCACGGCGATGATGCTGCGTCACCTCGAGGATCGAGGTGTACGTGCGGTCGGGCTGCCGGCACTGGAGTACATGCGTACCAATAAGCAGGCTGAGCCCGACGAAGACTATATCCAAGCCCATCTCTCAGAGCTCATCAAGCGAGCACCCGAGGGTACGCAGCTCTTCATCACGGAGGGCTACATCTGCCGCAATGCCTTCGGCGATATCGACAACCTGCAGCGCGGGGGTAGCGACTATACCGCCACGCTCATCGGCGCCGCCCTCGAGGTCGACGAGATCCAGATCTGGACGGATATCGATGGTATGCACAACAACGACCCCCGTATCGTCGATGCTACGTCTCCCGTACGTCGCCTCCACTTCGAGGAAGCCTCTGAGCTGGCATACTTCGGAGCGAAGATCCTTCACCCCACTTGCATCCAGCCCGCCAAGCGCCGCCACATCCCCGTGCGTCTACTGAATACGATGGCGCCCGATGCCCCAGGTACGCTCATCTCCCTCGATACCGACAAGGATATGATCAAGGCCGTGGCAGCGAAGGACAACATCACGATGATCCGCATCCGCAGCAATCATCAGCTCTCCCACTGGAGCTTCATGGGAAAGGTCTTTGCACTCTTCGAGCACCACTGCATCCCCATCGACATGATTGCTTCGACCGAAGCCTCTATCTCCCTCACCATCGAGCGCAGCACGCTCCCCGATGACCTGCGCCACAGCCTTCAGAGCTTGGGTAGCATCGACGTCGAGCACGATATGACCATCGTCTGTGTCGTCGGCGATATGGAGTGGGACAACGTGGGCTTTGAGGCGCAGATCCTGAACGCTCTCAGCGAGATCCCCGTGCACATGATCACCTACGGCGGTAGCGACTACAACCTCACCGTACTCGTCGAGGCTGCGGACAAACGCCGCACGCTCCTCGCCCTGAGCGACCACCTCTTCGGCTCTAAGGACGCCAAGAAGGGAGCAGATAAGTAGCATGACCTCCTCACAGCCTACCCGCACACAGCTTTGGCTGGGGCTCACTCGCCCACGCACCCTGCTATCGGGGCTTAGCGCCGTCCTCGTAGCGATCTTCTACGCGGCCTTCATCGGGCCTATCAATCCGCTACGCACGGCCCTGCTTCTCGTCGTCGCCATCAGCGCGCAGATCGGGAGTAACATTGCCAACGACCTCATCGACTTCAAGAAGGGCGCCGACACCGAGGAGCGCACTGGGCCACTCCGCCCACTCTCCAAGGGGCTTCTCACCGAAGGCGAGGTACGCCGTGCGCTATACATCAGCCTCTTTGTCTTCCTCGCCAGCGGTATCACGCTCTTGGCGCTCACCTCGTGGTGGCTGCTGCTCGTGGGGCTGGCTGTCGGGCTGGGCATCTTCGCCTACTCGGGCGGGCCTTATCCGCTCTCCTATCATGGGCTGGGCGATTTGGCGGTGCTGATCTTCTTCGGCTGGGTGCCCGTGGTGACGAGCTTCTTTATCCTACGTGGGACGATCGCTGACCCCGTGCTGTGGCACTTAGCTACGGCGATCGGTCTGGCGAGCGTGAATATCCTCATCGTGAATAACTACCGCGACGTCGACGAAGACCGCAAGGCCGGCAAGCACACGCTCATCGTGCGGATGGGCCGTGACTTCGCGCCACGCTTCTACCTCACCTGCGGGCTGCTCTCGATGGGCTTCCTTTACCCCATCTATAGCTTCTGGGGGATGCTCCTTATGCTGCCCTACGTCGTCGTCTTCTCGATGACACACCGCCAGCTACAGGAGTCCGAAGGTAGCGAGCTCAACAAGACGCTCGGTGCCACGGCACGCAACGTCTTCTTCCTCGCCCTCCTCATCGGCGCCATGCTCCTTCTGAGAGCTTAGCCCTCCCGCACACAACGCATCAACGCACCTCGCCCCGCTACGGAAGCCTGACGGCTCGGTAGCGGGGCGAGGTGCGTTCTGTGGGTTAGGCGCTTCAGCGCTTGTGGAGGCGGGCGACGACACGGAGGACGAAGGTCGTCGGGGCAAAGGGCACGAGGCGGAGCAGGAGGCGCTGCAGAAGTGGCGTGCCTGCGATGAGCTTCCTTCGGCCTCGGAGCATCGCCTCGTAGCTACGGCGTGCCACATCGTCGGGGCTTTGGGTAAGCTGGGCTGCAAGGCCCGTACCTTCGAGCTTCGCGGCGGCTTCGAAGCCCGTGCGCATCCCGCCAGGGAGGACGACAGTGGCCGTGACGCCCGTTCCCCGAAGCTCCTCGCTGAGTGCCAAGGTCAGCGAAGTAACGTAGGCCTTCGCTGCGAAGTACGTGGCTTGCCATGGCCCTGGGACGAGCGAGGCGATCGAAGAGACATTGAGGATGCGCCCACTTCCTCGGGCGATGAAGCTCGGTAGGAAAAGCTTCGTCAGAGCCGTCAGCGCGGCGATGTCTACGGCCAGCAGGTTAGCGTCGTCTGCGAGGGAGCGCTCGGCAAGACTCCCTTGTCCGCCCAGCCCCGCATTATTGATGAGGTAGTCGACCTGGAGGCCGAGGCGCTCCACTTCAGCGAAGAGCGAGGCGGGCGCGTCGGGCTCAGCAAGGTCCTTCGCGAGGACATGGACGGTGACGTGATGGGCTTGCTCCAGCTCGACCTTGAGAGCGAGCAGGCGCTCCTCACGGCGAGCGACAAGGATAAGGTTGCCCCCCAAGGAAGCATGCAGGCGGGCATAAGCTTCGCCGAGCCCACTGGAAGCCCCCGTGATGAGGGCGATCTTAGCGTGATCCATACGATGGTAAAAAGGCGTTTTTCCGCACCCCAAAGTAGCCTACTTTTCGCCCTCAAAATGGGCCGTTCAGCACGAGAGATTAATCAACTGTTATACAAAGCATTATAACGCTATGCGAAGGTAGTCAGATTTTCGTGCGCACGAAAATTTATTTCTGTGCGCACAGAAATTTACCGCCATGCGCACGGCGATAAATTTCCCTCCGCAGGGAAGATATTTTGCCTCCCCACGAAAGTTCGTTTTCCTCCGCAAAAAAATACTTCTCCCTGCCGAGGTAGGAGGCTTCGTCTTCGGACAAAAGAAGGGCCCCGACTGGATACCAGCCGAGGCCCTTGCCTATGAATGGGAGTGGCGATTACTTGGCAGCTGCCTTGAGGCTACGACGCTTAGCGATTTCGTAAGCGATAGGCGTAGCGACGAAGAGCGTGCAGTACGTACCGAAGATGACACCCAGGAGGATGGCGAACGTGAAGCTACGCATCGTAGCACCGCCGAAGGCGAAGACGATCAGCATCACGAGCAGCGTCGTGAAGGACGTATTCAGCGTACGAGAGAGCGTAGAGTTCAGAGCGCCGTTGATGACCTGGAAGCGGTCAGCCTGAGGATGGTTGCCCACTTCTTCGCGGATACGGTCGAAGACGATCACGACGTCATTGATGGCGTAACCGATGATAGCGAGAAGCGCCGCGATGAAGTTCTGGTCGACCTCCATAGTGAAGGGCATGACCTTCCAGAGAAGGACGTAGATGGCGATGATCATCAGCGTCGTCACCGTGACCGAAGCAAAGGCACCGATAGAGAAGGCGACATTGCGGAAGCGGATGAGGATGTAGATCGCCATGAAGAGGAGCGAGAGACCGACTGCGATGAGGGCCTGCGTCTTGATGTCGTTGGACATGCTGGCGCTTACCTTCTGCGAGCTGACGATGTAGCTATCGAAGTCAGCCTTCGAGGGCGTCGTCTTATAGAAGCTATTCAGACCCTGATAGAGCTTATCCTTGATCTGATCTTCGACAGCCTCGCCAGAGTCTTCGATGAGGTAGTTCGTAGACACGCGGATCTGATCACCCTCGGTACCGATAGCGGTGAGGACGAGCTTCTGGTCGAGCTGAGGAGCGAGCTTCTCACGGACCTGCTGGTTGTCGACCTTCTGGTCGAACTTGATGATGTAGTTACGACCACCTGAGAACTCGATACCGTTGTTCAGACCGACCGTGAAGAAGCCGACAAGACCAGCGATGATGAGGACGATGGGCAGGAGGTAACCCTTCATGCGAGCCCCGAGGAAGTTGTAGGAGGGGTTCACGAGGAGGTTCTTCGTCATCGCCGTCGTGTAGGTCACGTTGTCGAGCTTGTGGCGCTTGTCCAGAGCTTCGAAGGCCATGCGGGTGAGGAAGACCGCCGTGATGAAGGAGGAGATAAGACCGATGATCAGGGTCGTAGCGAAGCCACGGATAGGCCCTGCACCGAAGTAGAAGAGGACGACACCGGTGATGATCGTCGTGAGGTTCGAGTCGAAGATAGCGCTGAAGGCATTGCCATAACCGTCGGCGATAGCGCGGGTCATACCCTTGCCGTTGCGCAGCTCTTCCTTGATACGCTCATTGATAAGCACGTTCGCGTCGACCGCCATACCGAGCGTGAGGACAAGACCGGCGATACCCGAGAGGGTAAGGACGGCATTGAACGAAGCGAGGATACCGAGCGTGAAGAAGCTGTTGACGATGAGTGCGAGGTTGGCGATCATACCAGGGATGAAGCCGTAAGCCAGGCACATGTAGACCATCAGGAGGACGAGTGCGATAGCGAAGGAGATGATACCAGCCTGGATAGAAGCCTTACCGAGGGTAGGACCGACGACGTTCTCCTGCTCGATGACGACGCTCGTCTCCATCTTACCAGAGTTCAGTACGTTCGCCAAGTCATTCGCTTCTTCGATAGTGAAGTTACCCGTGATAGAGGAGTTCCCACCAGTGATCTCATTGTTGACGTTAGGCGCAGAGTAGACGACACCGTCGAGGACGATAGCGATAGAGCGGCCGATGCTTTCCTTCGTCAGGCGAGCCCAGATCTGAGCACCTTCCTGATTCATAGTCATGGAGACCTGAGGCTCAGCGCTACCGAGGCGGTTGTGGTCGACGTCAGCCTTAGCCGAAGTGACGACGTCACCCGAGAGGTCGGGCTTCATCGAGCGGTTCGTGCGGATAGCATACAGCTCATAGATGTTGGTGAGCTTACGCGTCTTGGGATCCTGGATGGGCTTAGCACCCCAGAGCAGGGTGAGGTCCTCAGGCAGGAGGTGATATTCAGTAGCCAGCGCCAGGAGCGAGTCGATCTTGTTGCGATCGCGGTCCTGAGCGAGACCGACGGTAGCACCGCCACGACCTCCGAGCTGGAGGTACTTAGAGAGGGTATCAATAGAAGCAAGCTGCGAAGGAGCTGCGGCAGGAGCAGGAGCTACGAGAGCAGCACTATCGTGAGCCGTGCTGTCATTGGCGGCTACCGAGTCAGCAGCTACGGGGATGGGGCGAGCAGCTGGAGCACCGAGAGCGAGCAGGCGATCGCTGAGGCCAGCCAGATCGTTAGCTACTTCATCAAAGGTATAGGTGCGCCAGAACTGTAGGTTAGCACTACGCTGCAAAAGTTCGCGTACACGCTCAGGATCCTTGACACCAGGGAGCTCGACGAGGATACGACCCTGGCCTTCGAGACGCTGGAGGTTAGGAGCGACGACACCGAAGCGGTCGATACGCGTACTCAGGACATTGAATGAGGCTTCGACAGCGCTGTTGTACTTCTCCTTCAGGAGCTCGATGACCTTATCCTCCGTGGTAGAGGGGTTGATCTGGTCACGCAGGTCTCCCGAGCCGAAGACGACCGCAAGGTTTGCCCCTGGGGAGAGCTTCTTGTACTCGGCTACGAACTGATCGATGTAGTTGCCCTGTGAAGTACTCTTCGAAGCAGCTTGGATGGCCTTCTGGAAATTGGGGTCATCGGTGTTGCCTGCGAGGCTCTTGACGAGGTCACCAGCATTAAGCTTGAGGATAACGTTCATCCCGCCCTTGAGGTCGAGCCCCAGGCCGATCTGTTGCTTGCGAGCTTCCTTGAGGGTGTATCCGAGGAACACCTTCTCGTTAGCCATGGAGTCGAGATAAGCCTTCCCTGCGACTTCGCCCATCTTCTCCGCCTTACCATCGTAGTGGTTAGTAATGAGGGAGAAGGACAGGTAAAACGCACAGATCAAAGCCAAGCTCACTGTGACGAAAGTCACAAATCCTTTGTTTTGCATCGTGTTGTATTACTTAATTGATTGTATCTTATTTCCTTTGTTATAGGGCACAATATGCCCACAAAAATAGCCGATTTTTCCGTAATATCCGCCACTTAGCACCTTCGCGTTACGTTTCCCCGCCGTAGTATCGTATGGTGGAGGGAGCGAAAGAGGGCTGCATCATCCCCCTTCCTCACCCTTCCACACAGCCAAATCCCCTGCTAAAGGGAAGGTATCAAGTCCCCCTGATCAACACACCACAGCTGATATACTGTCAGTTAGGCGCACCACCTCTTCCCCCAAGGGCCAACACTCTCGCAGGCAATGAAGAAGGACGAGAGGCCTAGCTCCACAAGCACCTTTATATAAGAGCAGGCGTCACACATCGTCAACATCCAAGTTGACTACTCTATAGAGAGGTGGTTGCAACCTATATTGGTCTCTGGGTGAACCTGTATAGGTCATCACGCCGACCTCTATTAGGTTGTTGCTCCGTGTAGGGATAAAAGTTGTGGACGAGTGGTAGATAAGTTTGGACTACGTACGTGGATCTAATATCTACGTACGTGGATATTTGGATTTACATGCCTGGTCTTTAAGACTACGTACATAGACAGAGGAAAACCACTACGGGAAGGCGCTTTACTCTTCACGAGAAGGACACTTTTCCCTACGCTGGATAAGAGGAATACGCACGATAAAGCACCCCTTACGCAAAAGGCTCTTATATCCTGCTTATTCCGTACCTTAGTGGAAGTATTCACCTCCCTACATCGCACTAAGATTATGGCTAAGATATTGGTGGCCTTCGACACGATCGACGAAGGCTTCGAGAAGATCGGTGCTGAGCACGAAGTCATCCGCCCCCCACGTGGACGGGACTTCACCCACGAAGAGCTATGCCAGCTCCTCCCCGAGGCTGATGTCCTCTGCACCTCCTTCGACTACCCAGCACGTGCCGAGCTCCTGCAGCATGGGGCGAAGCTCCGTCTCATAGCCAACTTCGGCGTCGGCTTCAACAACATCGATATCGACTACGCTCGTGCCCACGGCATCGTCGTGACCAATACGCCTCAGGCGGTGATCATCCCGACGACGGA
>ERZ1674088.41-NODE-41-length-22096-cov-14.950547_pt1 | contig 22096 bp, 18 predicted proteins | sample MGYA00581117_ERZ1674088 | MGnify/ENA primary metagenome ERZ1674088 (study PRJEB41354, sample SAMEA4873335) | human saliva metagenome | biome: human-associated habitat [ENVO:00009003]; feature: mouth environment [ENVO:08000002]; material: saliva material... | reverse complement strand
CCCCGCCCCCCTATTGATGGTGTACAGCAAGTACCGTTAGCGCTACGCGGCCTTCTCCAGCGTGTGCTTCACCATTTCAGGAACCAGACGGGGAACTTCCACCTGCTGCGCTGCATCCGCTACTGCATTAGTGTTCAGAGTCCACCAGTCATCAGGCAGCGAGTCAATCCATGCTTCCCAATCCTTCGTGCGCCAATCATATGCACGCTCCTCATATTCCTTCCAGCTATCGCCGCCAAGTGCCTCAATAAACAGAGACTTGTCTTCTGACGGGTCCGGCTCGTAGTCTTCCGGGCGGTCTGCATCCCAGAACTTGATGAACTGACGCCAGTTCTTCTTCGTCACGATGAACGACTCTTCGCCCTCCGGGCCGAAGCGTTCCTGATCTGCCACGTAGGAAGAATCCTGCACACGCTTCCAGAAGGTGGGGACGTCAATCTCACCACGCTGCAGCAGATCTGCCAGGAACTCAATGCGGTCATGCTTCGGGCCAAAAGCACCATGCGGAAGACGGCTACCGAAAGTCAGCAGATGACCAGCACGGTAGTCATCCATGTTGATGGTCTCCCACGAGAAGCCGTTGATTTCTTCATACTGGCTCGGGTCCAGCGAACGGTACCAATCGCTGTCATGCAGGTACCGCATCAGCAGAGCAGAACCGTTCTCGCCCTCACGAGTGTAATAATCCACCAGACCAGCACGAACGTACTGCTCCTGCTCCTCAGTCAGATGGTACTGACCACCCTTGCGGCGGAAGCCCAGCTTCTCGGTCTCGATACCAAGCTTCAGGCGACTCTTGTGCACTGCCACAGCAGATTCAATCGTCTCCTGAGTCAGAGGTTCAATCTCCACCAAACGAGTCATCGTCTCGTACGGAGTGACAAGGTTCAGGCTACGCAGCAGTTCTTCACATCCGCTGGGATCTTCCCTGTACATGCCTTCTTCGACGAAGGTAAGCTTCTTCTTCAAAGGCATCGTCGGAATCTCTTCACGCAGCGTATTAAGCCACTCAACAGCGAATTCATCCTCCGGCTCATCATCCACACGGTCTTCAGCTCGCTTCAGCAGGTACGCCATGTACTCATCCACGTTGAAACGTTCCGTGTACATCGGCTCCATGGCGTCGCAGCGTTCCTTGTTGATCTGGCGGCGTTCCTCTTCCAGAGCCTGGTAGTACTCCAAATCGTCCAGGGTCTTCTGCTGCTCTTCGGGGGTGAGGCTGTTCCAGTACTCTTCCTCAGCAATACGGTCCTGCTCATCCTCATCAGGGGCGGGCTGCTGCGGCAGGCGAAGCGCACCCGGGCGGCCATACTGACCGGTACCGAACGCGTCCAGGGTGATGGCGCCGTGCTTCTCTTCGCGCAGAGGGTGGTCGCTGTTCAGCCACTCACGGGCCTCACTGATGCTGATGGGCTTGGTCAGGCGGTACAGGCGCACCTCCTGGTTCAAATCATCCAGGCGCATCTTCTGCTGCTTGAAGGCAGCGCGGGCTTCTTTCTCGTTCAGGTAGACGTAGATGTAGTCGCCGCATTCCTGCCACCAGGGTGCATCCAGACGCGGATCCTCCCAGATGAGCTCCTTACCGTCCTGACGCAAATAACGCGGGCGGCCCACCGGAGGGTTGTTCACCTCCTTGCGGCCACGGTTGACGTGCACGAGGTAGCCGTACACACCAGGCTCACCCTCCAGCTCGTTCTTGAGGGTGATGTCAGCATCCAGCTTCTCGACGACCCAGTGCTTCTCATCGTTGAAGTAGGCAATTTCCTCATCGGTCATGTTGTCGAAGAGGGTGCAGTCAAAAAGCATGCGCGGATCCAAGAAAGAGCGGCCAGGAGCCTCATCACCGAACGCATTCTGCACAACGGCAGGAAGGTCCTTAGGCATGCCGTAACGACGCCACTTGATAGGGTGGACGGTCAAATCCTTCTCCCACGGGGTTTCGCCGGTGACACCGGGGGCACGGGTATGCATCAGATCAGCAGAGAGATCCTTACCCTTGACCTTCACACGGTGCTGCTTTTCGAGAGAGTCATAGGAATAGCGAGCGCGTGCGTTTCGTTCTGCGTGGTACTTCTTCTGGTAGGCCTTGTAGTTGGCCTCGGATTCGGGGCTGTGTGCCATGGTGGTTTCCTTTCTGTGGTGGTTTTTGTTGTGGTTCTACTGTAGGGGTTTTTGGGGTGGTGGTTTGGTTGTTTTTTGGGGTTTGTCCCTTTGCTAAATTTTCTTGCCGGTTTTGGTCATGGTTTCGTACTGGCTGCGGCGGAGGGTGAAGGTCTGGTTCTTGGGGGTGGTGATGTTGACCATCTTCGGGTCCCTAGCATCTTCGATGCTGTAGCCCTTGGCGAGTTTGCCGCCCTTGGTGAATTCGATTTTTCCTTGCTGCTGGACGCCGCCCTTGACGGTTTTGTTGACCTTGTAGGTGTAGCCTGCCTTGGGGTTGGTGAGGTCGTCGGGGTGGCGGGTGGGTTCTACGTGGGTGCTGTAGGTGAGGTCACCGGTTTGCTTGCGGCGTTGTTCGTTGTATTCGTTGGCCCTGTTGATGCTTGCTTCGCGTTCGTTTGCGATTTTCTCCTTCTTCTTGAGGCCCTTGCTCTGTCGTTCCAGGCGCGTCATGTTGCGTTCGACGCGGTCGGGGCCGCCGCCGTGGTTGCGGATTTCGCGTTGGGTCTTGGGCTTGAGGCGTTCGGGAAGTTCTTCGATGTCCTTGCGTGCCTGCTTTTCGGCGCGTTTACGTTCTTGCTGATCGTGGGCGTCGAATTGCTGCTTGGCGAAGTCGTTAATGGATTTTTCACGGGTTTCCTTGACGGCTTCGGCCAGGATTTTGTCCTGGATTTCGAGGACACGTGCGATTTCTTTTTTGGCTTCGGTGATGCTGTTGAAGCTGGTTTTGATGCCGTATTCTTTGATGATTCGTTTGGTTAGTTCGTTGTGCTTTTCTCCCTTGTGTACGGTGTTGATTTCGGAGTGGAATGCGTTGACGCGGGTGTACATTCCCCTGCCGTGGGCGTCGTTGTCGGCTTTGACGGCTGATTGGAGGGTGCCGAATTTTTCTTGCTGTTCGGCGATTTCTTCGGCGGTGAGTCCGTTGGCGTCCTGGGTGTGGTCCCAGTCGCTGCTGCGCATGGTGCCGCCGTCGCGTGCTGAGGGGGAATTGTCACGGGTGACGGGGCGGCGTTCGGCGGGTGCGCCTACGGAGTAGTAGCCGTCGTGGGCGGTGGGGTTGGGGATGAATGCACCGAGGCCCTTTTTCGGGTCGTCATCGACGGTGAAGGAGATCTTGTATCGGGAGTTTCCTTTCTTGGCCTGGGTGATGTGGCCTTCAAGGTTGTAGTCGAGACGTTCGTTAGTGGGCAGCTCTAGGCGCTTTTCGCTGGTGATGGTTAGCTCGCGGTAGACGCCTCGCTTGTTGGTCTTTTGGAGTTTGTCGTCCATGCCGTGCAGTACGGCGTTGCCGTCGGGGCAGGCACGGTCCCAGCTGTCGAAGTTAACTTCGGCGAGGTCTTCGTCGGTGTACTGTGCCTGGCTGAAGAGGCCGCGTTCGAGGCCGTTCTTGTTCAGCTCGTGTGCCAGCCTTCCGGCACGTTTTGCATCATCCCAGCGGCGAGCGCCTTCTTCGTCCTGGACCTGGATTTGGTCGAGGTCGGCTTGGGCGTTTTTGTAGAGGAGTCGGGCGTATTCGCTGTTGGGGTTTTCTTCGTGGAGTTTTTTGGCTTCTTCGAGGGCTTCGCGGACTTTTGCTACTTCGTCGGCGTGGCGGTGTCGGCGGGCTTTGGGGCTCATGTAGTACATGCGCTGGCATGCCTGGTATTCCTCGAAGGCGGCGGTGAGGTTGTCGTAGTCTTCGTCGGTGAGGGTGCCTGCTTTTTCTTTGCTCTCGAAGTCGTCGAGGGCTTCTTGGTAGGCGTCTTTGGCGTCGTTGTAGCGGGGCTCGTAGTGGGTGAAGCAGCGGGGGTTGGGCTTGACGTCGCACATGGTGGGTGCCTTTCTTCGTGGTTGGTTGTTGTGTTGTATCCGCCCCCCTTGTTGTTCCGGGGTGTGGTTGCCGGGGTGTGGATACGGGGTATTCATTCCTATGAAGGCACCTCATTGTGTGCTGGAAACCTCACATGGTGGTGGATTTTTTTGTGGGATGTCCCAGTGGTTCATTGTGCGGGGGTGGGGGGGGCGGCGGGGTTCAGCCGCCCCCCTTGTGGTGTGTGGTGTGGGTTTATGCCCTCAGTGCGAGGGCGGTAAGGATACCGGCTGCGTTGATGAGGGTGCCGGCTGCGAGGATCAGGTTGGGGTTGGGGGTCTTGTTGCGGTTGGCAATGAAGTCGCTGATCAGCACGGTGACCGGCAGGACGCAGGCAAAGGCGGCCCAACCTTCAGAGAGGAAGACGCCGGAGGCTGCTGCGGAGCCGATGACGAGCTTCGTGTTGAGGGTGTCCATCCAGGGGTCCTGGACGGTTCGGCGCAGCCAGTGCAGGACGCCCCATCCGGTCAGGGCGGAGGCGAGCATGAATCCGCCGGTGATTGCTGACAGATAGTCAGGCAGGGTGAAGCTAAGGCCGAAGGGGTAGAAGCCGCCGCTACACAGAACCAAGATTGCAGCGATGATGCCCATGCTTCCCAGAAGGGCGGTGCCGGTGGTGGGGGTGGTACGGCGGGTCAGGGCCGGGGTGACGGTGGCCAGGTACAGGGCAGAGACGAAGTACATGCCGTACTGCGTCCACTGTTCGGTCATGATCATGGCACCGGTTGCGGCGGCTACGGCAAACCACAAGAACGTGTAGCCCTTGTGGCTGGAGCGGGACGGGGATTCCGTGGATACGGAAGCGGTCGAGGGGGTCGTGGTGGTCATGGGGTTCTTTCCTCTTTTCGGTTAAGGGTTGGTTGTGCCGCCAGTTTAGGGTGCTGGTGGCACGGGGTAACGGTTCCGCCATCTACCCCGGGGTAAGCTGCAGGATGCAGGTTTGGGGTGGTGGCTGTGCTGTCACCTCTACCCTGTGCCGCAGGGTAGACCCTGGCGGGCAGGTGAGGGGGTAGCACCCCTTCACTGCTATGAAGGCACTTCATTGTGTCCTTTTTCCCTCACCCTATTTTGAGATTCTTTCCTTCTTGTCCCTTTCCTAAATGAGGGGCGGGGTACACCCGGTGGCGGGCATAGTAATGCCCCCAAAAACCAGGGGTTCTTGGGGGCATTGAAACCGGTGAGATGATGCTAGAAGAAGAGGGTGCGCACCGGCATGAAGAGCAGAACGAGCAGCGCGCCGGTAATGAGGAAGGGCCCCATCGGCACGGTCTTCTCTCCCCTACGGTAGGCAACGAGCGCTACGGGCAGGGCGAGGACGTGCCCAAGGAACAAAGAACAAAAAGCAGCTTCAAATCCGTAATATCCGGTAGCAAGGCTTAGCCCTGCCAGAAGCTTCACATCGCCCAGACCAACGGGGGCGAAGAGGGCAAAGGCGAAGAGCAAACCGGTAATAGCTAGGGCGATGATGAGCATGAGGGCACCGTGGGTAGCAGCCCCCTCGGTTCCGGCACCGGTGAGGCTCAGGATAGGGTCGGTGACCAGCAGCCCGGCAGCCAATCCAGCCTGTGCAACCGCCAACGGGTACGTGTACGCGTTCGGCAGCAGCTTATGCCGCATGTCCCAGGACATGAGGGGCCCTGCGTAGTAGAAGATGATGAGGATCAGCAGCCACGGCATCACTTGCTGCCATAAGCCGGTGACTCCCAGGATAAGGGAGACGGTGAAGCTGAAGGTGGCGGCACGCAAGAGCACGCCCTTGGCGATGTTCGGGGTGCGCGGTGCGGTGGTGTCGTGGCTGCTGGTCACAGTCATCTGGTGTTTCTTCTTTCGGTTAGGCAGCCAAAACCTTGGCTGCTTCCTCAGACGGTTCTACGTCCCAGGATTCCAAGTAGTCGAGGAACTGGGTCTTGAGCTGCTGAGCCTTCTGCAGGTTGTTGGTCAGGATTTCCTCATGGATTTCTGCCATCCAGAAGGCGTCCTGGGCGCTATCAATCATGCGGGCGGCACGGGCAATCTGAAGGATCAGGCGGTGGTCCTGAGCCACACGTGCACGATCAAGCAGTTCATAAGCGACGTCGATAATGCGGGTGCGCATTTTTTCACGGTCGTTTTCAGCCCAGGGATAGTGGGCGCTGCTACCGTCGAGCGGGACGCCACGAACCAGGCTAAATGCTGCCAGCAGGTGCGAGGTCGGGCGCAGAGCCAACTCCCCATCGGTGAGGATCTGGAACAGGGCCCAGTCAGAGTTAATCAGCTCGGACAGGCTGTAGCGGCGGGATACCGCGCGCGGGAAGTACGGCTCGTGATCCTTGGTGGAGCCCAGCCACTGGCGAACCTTACCGGTGAGCTGGTTACGGCGGGTGTCAGCCTTAGTGGAGCTGTGGTGCTCCCCCGGCCAGAACGCGGCGTGGTAATCCTCGGTCTCCACTCCAGGGTGCAGATGCAAGAACGCAGCCACAGCAGCGTAACGGTCCATCAGCACGGTAGACACTTCATTCTTACCCTTGGTCAAAGGTGCCGGTCCCTTCGCGTTGAGCAGTCGCACCGGACCCAGCAGAGCCAGGAAGGGGTGCTCCAGGTTCGTCACCGTCTCATGGGTGAGAGTGCTACCGTCCTTCACCAAAGCATCGTACATGTCGGTCTCACCGAAGAGGTGGGCGAAGACCTGCTGGGTTTCGGCACGGATCTCCTCAGGACTCTTGCCCTCCTCATAGCAGGCAGGTGCGAGCGCGGTGGGTGCTTCCGTTTCGGGTGCGGGTGCTTCGTCAGCGGCAAGCTCATCGGTGGTCTCTTCCGGTGCCGTAGCTTCTGCCGGTGCCGGGGTTGTTGCTTCCTCGGGGGTGGTTGCGGTGTCGTAACCGTAGGAGGTGTCGATGCCGTAACCGGTTGCGGTGTCGTAACCGTAGGAGGTGTCGATGCCGTAGTTGGTGGTCTCTGCCGGTTCGGTGGCAGGTTCAGGTTCGGGTGCGGTTTCGGGTGCTTCTTCTACAGCAGGCTCATCGGTGGTCTCTTCCGGTGCCGTAGCTTCTGCCGGTGTGTCCACTACGACCGGGGATTCTGCCGGTGCGTCGGTGGAGTCCTGGGAGAGCTGGTCCTGAGCGGGGCTATCGGTTGCGGTGGAGGTGACCTCGGGGAAACGCAGAACCTTCTCCGGTGCGTCGGTGGGTTCGGCGGCTGCTTCTTTCAGCAGAGCCAGGATGGCTTCTTCCTCGTCCTTGGTCAGATAACGCGGGATGAGGGGCATACGGACCGGCTGCAGTTCCAGCATGGTGTCAGAGATGTCACCGTGGGGGGCGCGGGTGACGGTCAGGCGGTGGGTTCGGGAATTGGTGTCGAGGTCTTCGACAGCGTCTTCTTCGTGGGAGATGACGGCGATAGCGACGTTAGGCATGTCGCGCACCAGATCGAGCAGATCGGAGCGGTCCATCTCGTCGATGGTGTCGGAGACGATGACGATATGGGCGGGGAAGGATTCGGCTCCTGCCATGCGTGCCTCGTGGACGGAGGCGTAGCCTTCAGATTCCAGGAAGTTCTGAAGGTCCTGTGCTTCAGCGGTGAGGGCGGCGAGGCATTCCTCGCTCTGATCGGCGCTGTAGGTGGTGATGCGGTCAGCAGAGAGAGCGTTGAGGAAGGCGTCGTCAAGGCCGAGCAGGCTCAGGTGCAGGCCTTCTGCCCAAGGGTTGAGCAGCAGTTCAGCGGCGATGGAGCCAATGATCTGGTTGATGGTGTTGACCTGGCCGGTGCCCTGGAAGGGGTCATGCAGCTGCAGGGTGCCAACGTATTCGAGGTTGAGCATCAGAGCTGCACCCTGGGTGTCATCACCGACAGTGATGAGGGCAGGGTAGGGTGCGGAAATGTCCAGCGGTTCGCTGGTGTCCAGGGACCCGAAGGGCAGGTTCCACAGGTTGGCGTCCATGGTGCTCTGGAAGGGGGCGGGCAGGTTCGTGATGTCCTGCTCGAAGTAGAGGTTCGCCTCGGTGGCGTTAAGTGCCAGGTACTTCAGGACCGGGACGGGGGTTTCGGTGTTGCGGCAGTGCTGTGCCAGCAGGCGCAGGCCGTAATCAATCTCAGCCAAGGGCGCTACTGCTGCTTCGGCTTCAAGAGTGGTCAAGGTGGCGGCAGCTTCGGGGGTGAGCTGGATGGTCTGGCCCGGCTGGCGGCGGCGGCGCTGGTGCCAGCGGCGGGCAGCAAAGACCGAGAGCAGGCCAGCGGCCAGCAACGCTCCACCGGTGAGGGGGAGCGTGTAGTTGTTCTCCTCATCTTCAGCGGCGGCTACGGTAGCGTCCTGGGTGCTGCCGGCAGTTTGCACGTCGTGGGTCTGCGCGCTGCTGCTCTTGTCGGTTTCGGCTGCCTGCTCGGTGATGCCGGTCTTCTCGGCAGATTCGGTAGCGATAGTGCCGCCGGGGATTGCGGAGGTAGCACCCTGCTGAGCAGCAAGAGCCGGAGCCTGTGCCGGGTTCTGTGCTGCTGCCGCTGAAGGTGCGGTAGATGCACCGGTAGCAGCCGGTGCGGTAGAGGTGCCAGCTACAGCAGCAGAAGAAGAGGCAGCTGAGGTGGCAGCCGGTGCGGTAGTGGGCGCAGCAGCCGGGGCGGTGGTGTGCTGGCCCTTAGGTGCTCCGTGCGCACTGGAGGAGCCGACGCTGGCGGCAGCCTCATCAGCAGAAATAGCAGAAGATGCCGCCGAGGTGGCAGCCGGTGCGGTAGTGGGCGCGGCAGATGCGGCGGTAGACGCACCAGCAGCAGCGGATGCGGCAGGGGTTGCCGCCGCAGGTGCAGCCGGCGCAGCAGATGCAGACGTAGCAGCAGATGCAGACGTAGCAGCAGAGGGCGCCTGCGTAGAAGCACCAGCAGAACTAGAAGTACCCGAAGCAGAGGAAGAGCCAGCAGCCGGTGCGAGCGCGTCGGAAGATCCCGCGTTGCCGTTGGTAGCCGGGGTAGTCGATGCGGTGGGGGTGCCGGGAATGGTGAATTCCCAGCCGGGCTGGATGAGGTCGGCGTCTTGGATGGTGGTGCCGTCGGGCTGGGTGGTGCGGGAGGCTGCGCCTGCGATGTAGTGGTAGGCTTCCATGTCGCCGTAGTTTTCGAGGGCGATTTCGGAGAGGGTGTCGCCGGGCTTGATGGTGACGGTGCCGGTGCCTGCGATCGGCTGAGGGATCTTGGCGTCTTGGGGTAGGGTGAGTACCCAGCCGTCGTGTAGTAGCTGGTTGGTGGAGAGCAGGGCGGCGCCGTCCTTCTGTACGACGCCTTGGTTCAGGTTGAAAATCTCGACGTAGCGGCTGCCGTCGCCGAGGGTGGTTTCAGCGATGTCCCAGAGGGCCTGGCGACCGTTGACCATGTAGGAGGGGCCGGTCTGGGAAGCCTGGGCTTTCTCGGTTGCTGAGGGTGCGCCGTACTGTGCCTGTGCGGTGGCGGGTGCGGAGATGGTCTGGTTGGGGGTGACCGGTACGCCAGCGGGGCCGGTGGATTCGACGGCGGTTGCGCCGGAGATACCGGCGGTGGAGGCGAGGATCATGCCTATGAGTACGGCGGCGATGTTCTGCTGGAGACGCAGTACGCCGGGTAGCTTCACTGATTTGCCGTGGCGGACCTGTACTGCTGCCTCAATGATCAGGGGGATGACGAGGGATGCCCAGCCGATCCAGGCGATGATGGGGATGAAGACCTGCAGCAGGAAGGTGAGTGCTCCATCGACGGAGGCGATGGCGCCACCGACCATATCGAGGGATGCGAGGGGGTTGCCGGAGACAGTAATCAGCAGTGCCGGGATTCCAAGGATGATGAAGGTCACGGCGATCAGGGAGAAGACCCTGAGAATCTGAGTTTTCACGGGATGAAGCCCCTTTGCGTGTGGTCGATATGGTCGGTGGATGATGCGCCTTAGCGCAGGGCCTCTTCAGAAGGACCCTGCGCTTGGCGGGTGATCGTCATGGCGGGAAGGAAAGGCGGTGCGCCTGAGGCAGTGCCCGTCACGGTGACCGTCGTCTGATCCCTATCCCGCTGAACCTCAACACGTGCGTCCTTCAAAGCAGAGGTCACGTTGAGGCGGTGCTGGGCTTGTTCTACTCCGTCTTCTGAGGTTCCACCAATGACACGGGCTGCATAGTAGCCCGAATCAGCAGCGTTTTGTGCCTCAGCGTTGGCGGTGAAGAGGGCGCCCAGTTGTGCTACTCCAGCAAGTAGAAGCATGAGGATGGGAACGTAGATGAGCACTTCGATGGTGTAGGCTCCTGCTTCTGAGGATTCACCATTGTGCGCGAGGACCCGTCGCTTCATTGTTACTGCTTTCTAGGTTTAGAAGGGCAGAGTCAGCTTGGGCAGCAGGCCGCCTACAAAGGTGTTGAGACCAGCGTAGACAACGCCAACGATGATCAGAATGCCAACGGCCCAGAGCAGGATTTCGATGGTCTCCATACCGGATTCGCGCTTGGCATCCAGTCGTGCGTGTGCCTTGTCGTAAGCGCCCGAAATGTAGAGGCAGAGGTGGGTGTACAGCGCGTTCATGTGCTGATGTTTCCTTTCAGATTATCGGCGTGGTGTGATGTGCTCTCGACACCAGCCCTCATATATCTATGAAGGCACCTGCCCTGGTGGCAGATGCGTCATGAAATAGAGCACATTTTCATTATTCTAAGGCTCCGGGGTGGGGCCCTAGGAATTCTTGGAGGCAGAGTCCTCGGAGACGCGTGCCTTTTTGGCTAGTCTCTGCAGATCTGCGGGTGGGACGTACAGTCCCATGCTGGAAATGTACTGCTGGAGGTTTTCGGCTAAATGCTCCTTGGCAGGGGGCATCATGTCGTGCTGATCCAGCCAGATACGCAGTGCCGTTGCGAAATAGCGGCTTCGAGAAATGCCTAGCTTCTTCGCAAGAGCATCTACATCAGCAACTTTTTTCGGGGGGAGGCTGGGGGCAGCCGGGACCGCGTGCCGATTACCCAGGCGTACGGTGACTTTAGGCAGCTCCGGTACGGTACTGAGGTTACGGCTGTAAGCATCAAGATAGCGCTCGATGTCCTTTAGGGGTACTTCTTCAACAGCTACGAGGTAGATATAACCCTGCTTGTAGACGTACCCTGTTTCCTTTTGGACTGCCCACCTAATGCGGGGAATCAAATCCTGGTCGATGGACAGATTGTACTTCTCGTTGGGTGATTTCCCCTTTACCTTGCTGGCTGAGTCGTCGTCAGTAGGAAGGGGCGGGGACGGCGGGATTTGCTGGGTCTCAGGCTTTTTTACCGTGGGGGATTCCTCCACGCGGGGTTGAGGATCCTTCACCCGCGCTTCAGATGGTGCGCTCACCTTCTGAGGCGGCTCAGAAGCGGCTTCAGGTTTCTTTTTCTTCGGTTCAGCAGCCGAAAGGGTCGGCAGATTAAACGTCAGGGACAGATCGTTCGGCGCGGGCGTCATCTCATCGCTCTCCTATAGGTGGGGGATTCCTCCAGGGGAGGTTCGCTCCCTATTATAAATCTACACATATATGCGAATATGTGCAATGTTATATGAATTTTTGTGGTATTCTTCAAGATAGGAGAAACTCTATTTCACACCACCAACCACGTTTTCCTCGTTAGGAGATGCCATGGCGCTTTCAATGTTCCGGAAAAAAGATCAGCTCGTCACCCCCGCTGCCGCTGATGACTCGGCCGAGAAGTATGAATTCCTGAGCCCGATTCAGTCCAAAAGCAAGACCCGCCGAATCGCCACCTTGGGTGCAACACTGACGGCAGTAGGTGCCCTATGCTCCTACGCACTGGCGACCAATAACGCCCCCGAACAGATTGTGACCGTCACCCAGGACATCCCCCGAGGCGCAGTCATTCAGGAATCCCAGCTAGGCACCATGAACGTGCTGAACCCCCCGGCTCAGGCCGTACCCTACAAAAAGCGCTCTGAACTGGTGGGTAAGAAGGCTACCAAGGACATCTCTTCCGGACAGGTACTTCTGAGCAGCAACGCCGCCCCCAACCTTCCCAGCGCTGAACAGGGCCAGGAGATCGTCGGTCTTCAGCTGCCCTCCTCCAACATCCCGGTCCGCCCGCTCAAAGCCGGTGACCGCGTCATCCTGATTCCGACCAACACCACCAGCGCCAACAAGGAGTCTGCCAACGTAGAAAATGCCATCACCGGCACCGTAGACACCGTCACCACGGTCAACGGGGACACCAAGATTGACGTCGTAGTACCTCAAGGCACCTCCAAGAAGGCATCTTTCATGGATGCCGTCGTACAGAAGAAGGTCGCCGTGCTGATCGAGGGAGCACAGTAAGTCATGGCAATCATTGCGCATTTCTCCACCCACGGCGCCCCCGGCGTCACCACCTCAACCGTAGCCCTGGCCCTTCACTGGCCGCGCCCCATCGTGCTGGTCGAAGCTGATACCTCCTCCCCCTCAGCAGTGATGGCCGGGTTCATGCGAGGCAACGTGGTCTACAACCGCAACATGACCGAGCTGGCCAAGAACTTCGATACCTTCGGCATCACCTCAAAGACGTTCTTTGACCAGCTCATCCCCCTGGCCCAAGACCCTGCACGATACGCACAGGACCAGCGATACCGTAAGCACCTGCTGCCGGCCTTCCCCTCCCCTCGCGCGGCAACCGGACATAAAATCTTCTGGAATAACCTGCTCATTGCCGCACGCGCTTTCGAGAAAGCCACCGGCTACGACGTGCTCTTCGACATGGGCCGCATCACCACCCGAGAAATCGAACGCATGACGCTCATTACCGGCGCTGATCTGGCGGTCACCCACCTGTCAGCAACGTTTATTGACGCGTGGGCAGCCCAGGAGAACGTGAACCGAATCCACCAGATGATGGAACAGCAAGGACACCCCGAAGGGCTCGGCGCGGTCTTCCACCAAAGCCCCGCCGTAAACTTCCCCGCCAACGAACTGGCAACCCTGATTCCCTCAGCCCCGATTCTGACCACCTTGCCCTACAGCCCCGAGGCAGCAGCCATCTACAGCCATGGCGCAGACATCCCCGCCTCTACCAAGAAGCTGGATAAGAAGCTCAGCCTCTATAACAAGGCAATCGCTTCCTACAGCGCCAAGATTCAGAACCGCCTGAACATGGACGCTGAAAACCTGAACATCACCTCCCGATAACCCCCCTCCGCTCACCATGAGCGCACATGACGAAAGAGAAAAACCGCCAATGAGCGCACCTGAGAATCCTCCGCTAATGAGCATCATGAATTCTCCTCTGCTACGTCAGCAGCAAGAAAAGGCCACGGAGCAGGCTCCCGAGCAGGCCCTTCCCCCCACTACCCTTTCGGTAGCGAGCGCGCCTGCTGCTGTTGTGTCGCCTGCTGTTGCTGTGGATGCGTCTGCCGCGGGTGCGGTGGGTATGGCACCGTATGGGTTTGATCCGGCGGGGCCGACTCCTCCGTTGGTGCCGGTGCGTGGTGCTGATGCTGCGGCTGTGCCGGTGTCTGCCGGTGTTTCGGCGGTGGCACCGGTTAGTGTACCGGTGGGTGTTGCGTCTGCTACTGGTGCGCGTAGGACTGCTTCGGGTGAGCCGGTGATTCCTGCGTATCTGCGTCAGTTCTGGGCTGATGTGGAGACGATTCAGGAGCAGGTGTCTAACAGCTTGTCTTTGGAAGAAGAGACGATGAGTCAGATGAGCCTGCAGGATCAGCAGGCGAAGACTCGGTCCATGATTTTGCAGGCGTTAGATGCTTATACCACGACGCTGGTTAATGTTGACGGTGACCGTGACCGGTGGACGGATGAGTACAACGAGAAGGTTCAGCAGGCTGTTTTTGACCATATTTATCGGTTGGGTCGTTTGCAACCGCTGATTGATACGCCTGAGGTGGAGAATATTCACATCGTTGGATGCGACAGTGTGTGGCTGAAGTTTTCTGATGGTACTACGCAGCAGGCTGATCCGATTGCGGAGACGGATGCCGAGCTGATGCAGATGATTCAGAACATTGCGTCCAGTCAGGGAGAATCCTCTCGTTCATTCTCGACGTCACATCCTGATTTGGATATGGATCTGCTGAGCTATGTTCGTTTGGCTGCGATTGCTCCGCCGATTGCGTTGCAACCCACATTGGTGATGCGTATTCACCGTTATGTGGATATTTCTTTGAACGAGCTTGAGGAGCTGGGCACGGTGACGGCTCAGATGCGGCAGTTCTTGACCGCTGCAATTGCTGCGCGTAAGTCGATTGTGATTTCTGGTGAGCCTGGTGATGGTAAGACTACGCTGATGCGTGCGTTGGCAGCGTGCATTGATCCGTTTGAGCAGGTGGTGACCATTGAGAAGGAGCGTGAGCTTCACCTGAACCAGCAGCCGCACCGTATTCTACCGGTCATTGAGTTGCAGGCTCATCCCGGCAGTAGCGAGCGTGATGCGTCGGGTCGGCCTATCGGTGAGTACACGTTGGCGCGGTGTGTGTTGAAGTCTTTGCGTTTGAACTCAGCCAACATCATGGTTGGTGAGGTGCGTGGTGAGGAAATCATTGCGCTGGTTGAGGCAATGCAGGTCAATGGTGGTACGTTCTGTACTTTGCACGCCTATGAGCCGGAGAAGGCGATTGATCGTCTGGTGGGTTTGGCTATGGAGAAGGGCCTGACGCGCGAGTACATGTCTGGTCAGGTGGCTGAGAACTTGGACTTTATTGTGCAGATGAAGAAGATGGAGGACCCTGAGACTGGTAAGCCGCGTCGTGTGGTCACTCATATTTGTGAGGTGTTGCCTGCTGAAGGTAGCCGCCAGGCGACGACTCATAATATTTTCTCGCTGAAGGAAGGGCACCATGACGCGTCATTTGATGAGGCGCCGTCGAGCCCGAAGATGCTAAAAGATTTGAAGAAAGCGGGCTGGGTCTCCCCCACCGCCGTGTAAGTAGGAGCAAAGAAATATGAATCCTATGCTGTTGCCGGTAACGGTGACGATGGTGGGCATTGGTGTGACGCTGCTGGTCTATTCCCGTTTTGTGTCTCGACATGGTCAGTGGAAGCCGATTACGGCACCGACTCTCCTGGCTCGGATGGTTTCTGATGTGCGGGGTCGGTTTGGGGCTATGAACCAGAAGGCGTTGCTGCTTGCAGTGGCGGCTACGGTGGCCTATTGGTTGCTGACGCGGTGGATGGCTGCTCTGGTGGTTGTTCCGGTGCTGATTATTATGGTCCCGAAGCTGCTGTTGCCGAAGGACACCGGTGTGCAGAAGCTCGATGAGGTGGTGGCATGGCTGGGTATCCTTGCCGGTAACATTAAGGGCGGTGCGCATCTGGAAAGTGCCATCAAGACCTCCTATATGTCTGCGGGAGATCATTTGAAGCTGCCGTTGCGTCGTATGGTAGCCCGTTTGAATGCTTCCTGGCCCACGGGTAAGGCGCTGGATGCTTTTGCCCATGATTTGGCGGATCCGACGATTGACCGTGTCATCTTCTTGCTGAAGATTGCGGCTACTCAACGTGGCGAAGGTCTGTCGACGGCTCTGGCGGGTATCACGCAGCAGACCCGTGATGAGATTGAGGTGCGCCGTAAGGTGAATGCGACTCAGGGTTCGGCACGTCAGACGGTGCTGATGCTCAACGTCATCATCTTCTCTGCAATTTTGGTAATGGCTCCTCAGGCTCCGGTGTACCGTACCGGTTTCGGTCAGCTTTTCTTTTTGGCGCTGTTCGGGGTCATGATTGTTGTGATGGTCGTGATTCGCCGTTCGGTTACTCCTCGTCCTGTCCCCCGCATCCTGAGCGATGCGACGGCTGGAGTGCATCCGATTGCCCCGTCTGTGCCTGGGTCTAAGAGTCCGTCTCAGAAAACCGCTACTACTGTAGGAGGTAAGAACCGATGATGCCGCTCATCATCATCTCAGGCATCATCGCCGGTGTAGGCCTGACCTTGCTGATCTCGCCGCTTCTGCCGCACCAGATGAGCGTCAAGTCCGCTATGACGAACCTGAACGCTGACGCCCAGACGATTCAGAAGCATACCCAGAAGCTTAGCAGCGAAGAACGTATCGGTGGCTGGGTGATGGAGCACCTGCCGGAGACGAAGTACCTTACCAAGCTCTTTACCGTCGATACCCAGAACTTGAACATCCTGGCTATCTCTGAGATCTCATTCTGGTATCAGCGGTTTAACTGGGCGCTCATCGGTGCCCTTTTCCCTGTGGGCTTGGTGATGCTCAGTGCGATGAGCGGTCAATCCATTTCGCTTCCTCTGCTGATGATTTTCGTCGGTGCCTTGATTGGGTGGATGCTCTACAGCAACAGCATCGAGTCCCGTGCAAAGAACGCCCGTGAGGAATTCTCCCGCGCTATCGCCACCTATCTGGAAGGCGTCGCCATGCGTCGAGCACAAGGAGCGAACACCTCCACCGCCGCCGCGAGCGCAGCAGAAGTGTCGAACACCTGGGTGTTCACCAGGATTAAGAACCGCATTACCATTGCTCATCATCAGGGTAAGCAGCCGTGGGACGCGCTTGCTGATTTGGGTCGGGAGCTTCAGGTGAAGGAGCTTTCTAATTTGGCGGCGATTCTGAAGCAGGCGGGCGAGAACGACACCCAGATTTATGAGTCGTTGCGTAATCATGCGGAGCTGATTAATGGTCGTATCCTCAATGATCAGCATGAGAAGGCGAATGCGGCCACGGAGCGTTTGAGTATGTTTTTCCCGCTGGTGGCTTTGGTGGCTCTTGTGATGCTGCTGTTCCCGATTCTGATGTCGTTGACTGCTCCCATCTAAGCCCTGGGAGTTGGGTTATGCTTCCCCTGCTGCTTGGTGGGGGTGGGTGTATGGCCTGTCGGGTGGGTTCCTTTGCTGGTTTCGGTTGAGGATTCAGACAGCTCACCCGGTTCTCATCCGCTTATTTGGTGGGTGAGGTAGGTGGTGGTGCCTTGTGCGTCAGCAAGGTGCCGCATGCGCCGAAGAGGGAGGGTTCCGCGATCCGTGATGGATTGTGGGGCCCTCCCTCTTTTTGTGTGCCGGTGGGTTGCTCGTGTGTCCTGTGGCGTCTTCTTCAGGTGGTGGCTCTGGTGAGTTTGGACAGGCATGTCCCTTTGGTAAATGGGGGCGGGGGGGTATAACCTGCTGGTCATACCCCCCCCCCGCCGGGTACCCTCCCCTGGCGTGCAGGGGGGCGGTGTGGGGTTAGGCGGCGGCGTTGGCGTTGCGGGCAATGTGGCGGATGCGGCCCCGTAGCCAGAAGGGGAAGGATTCAGCGGTGAAGATGTCTTCAGGGTTAGCCTTCGGGATGATGGAGCCGGTCGGAAGCCCGTAGCGGCGTTCCAGCTCAGCGGTTGCCCGTTCGGTGATGGCCGGGGCCTGGCTCATCAGGTGCTGGCGGAATTCCTCAAGTCGCTGCGGGTCGTCGAAGAGGTCGGCGGGCACCTCGGCGGCAAAGTCGATAAATGAGAGGTGCGGGCTCAGGTCGGCGGGCTTGCCGGGGCTGAATCGGCGGCCCATGTGAGTGGTGAGCCAGTGCCAGATAGGTTCTTCCTCCGGGGTCTGGATGCACACGCACAGGGCGGCACGAACGACGTAGCGGACGTATCCGGGCTGGTGAGAGGCGGTGGAGTAGTGGGTGGGAATCAGTGCCAGGCGCCAGGTCGTATTTCCTGCTTCGTCAGCCTTTCCTAGCCTCTGAATTGCCTGGGTGAAGTGCTCACGGGCGGGGACGATAGCCAGGTTATCCGGGTCCTTCCACACCGGACGAAGGATGGGAATAATATCCTGTGCGGTGGGCTCTTCCGGGATGTTGAGGGTAACGCCTCGACTGTTTGCCTGGTGGGTGATGGTGCGGTCCAATGAGGCGAGAATCTGGCTCGGGGTGCCGTTCGGGCTCACTTGAACGGTCCTCACTGTGCCGTGGATATTTTCGCCGGTGTAGGTGAGGGCATAGGCGTTCTCAGCCGGTACGGCAGTAGGGTGAGGGTTCTGCGGGTCGGTGATGGGGGTGAGGGTGGGCAGGTCGCTCATGGCGAGCCTCCTTGACGTTTCTTAGGGGTTGGTTGATGCCTTCAGTGTCTCGTTTTTGGGGCGGTACTTTTGGGTTTCGACAACGTTTGTCCCTTTGCTAAATAAGGGTGGCTGCTTCAGGATGAGGGGCACCTGAAGCGGCTCTCTTGACCTGCTTCAGGTGCCCCGGCTCTGCTACCGGGTGGGGGTTAGATGGTGCGTAGGTCTATCCCGGTGTACGAGCGGATGAGCATAATGCTGTTGAGCATGGAGCGGCAATCTGAGCTAGTGGAGGGCACTGTGATGCTGAGCCCGGTGCAGGGTTCGCCTGAGAGCCAGATGCGGGGGTGTCCAGAGCCGCCCCGGGTTATCGGTAGCCCAATCTTTTTACAGCGCTTCAGTAGGTCTTTCGTACTGCTGGGCATGGAGCCTTTGGAGCGGGTTTTGCGGGCTGTCTTGGTCATGATGGGTTTCTCTTTCGGGTTGAGTTTCTTCATGGGGTGTACCGGGTGGGTACGCCCTTATCTTCTAAGTTTTGCGGGGCATCATTTGAGGTTTTGATGCTCTTGTCCCTTCCCTAAATTGGCTGCGCCGGACCCCCCCTCTTGGGGGGCTCCAGCTCAGCCGGTGGCACCTATGCCGCTCGGGGCGGGTATTTGAGGTACACGCCCGCCACAGCGGGGCTCACCTTCAAGTACGCGGCGACACGGTCCACCAGAAGGTGAAGCATCTGAGCTGAGTCACCCGCTACGGACGCTTCCAAACACGCACAGTAGAAATCCTCATGCCCTGCAAGCTCTTCTAGAAGCTTCATACCGTCCCCACAGAAGCTCATCAGCGGCGACGAATTGCCGGGTAGAGGAATGACCTCCATGCGGATAGGGACGGTCACCGGCTCGCTCTTACACGCCTGTGTGGGGGTGACGGGCATATCCATCACGTCGAAGAAGTAGGGCACCGGGTAAAAGGTCTCACCGGCGGGAAGACCCGAACCGGTCACCGGGTGGGCTAGGGGTGTATTAGTCATGATGTGCTCCTTTCGTAAGCGTTGCTGTTGGGTCTATCGTCTCGATTTTTCGGCTGCTCCTTTGAGAAAAAACAAGGCTTGTCCCTTCCCTAAATTGGGCATAAAGAAGGGGGCATCTCAGCTCTGAGATACCCCCTCTCCCCCCTGCAGCGGCGGCGAGCGCCCGGGCGGTACGCCCCCTAGCCTCTAGTCCTTCAGTTCCTTCTGGTATGCATTCAGGGCTGCGGCGAGCTTCTGGCGGGTCTGCTCGATTCGCTTCTCCAGGACCCCGCCGGGGCGGTAGAACTCGTCATATACCTCATGTACCCGTTCCCATTCGGATTCGTAGGTTTCCATATCGCCGGTGAACGGGGGCTGCGTAAAGATAGGCTTATATCCCGGGCGGGGGTCGGTGAAAGGCTCCCGTCGGTGCAAGTTCATAAACTCCTTAGAGCGGTTCACAAGATACGTCATCAGAAGATCCTGGCGGTTATCGTGATCGAACTGGCGTTCAGCTTCTTCAAGATTCGCACCGGCCACATGAGAAACGGGTACCTCGAAATCTCGACCGCCATAATGCAGATTCGCCATGTTCTGATTGATGAATCGCATCTGGTACAGCTGTCCGTTATTGAATCGGACGCTGGCGTTGCAGTCGGTGAAGTTGAGGGCTTCGACCTGTCCGACTTTGAAGTAGACGACCTGGCCCATCACGCTAATATTTGCGCCCACGCGGATAATGGAGCCGACGCGTACCCACAGGGACTTCGTGAGGTACATGGGGGCACCGGTGAGGGTGGGGGTGCCGTAGTGTTCCAGATGCTCTACAAGCTTTGCTTTAAAGGAATCAGCCTCGCCCTTGTACTTTTTGAGCCAGTAGCTGTAGTTGTTTGCCTTAGTGTCACGGACTCTTTGGACGTTGCGGTTGAAGTTTGCCATCATGCTGCGAGCGCGGCGGCGGTTCTCTTCCTGATTATCCTTGAAGGGGCGGGCGGCGTTCCAGCCCTCACTCTGGCGAGGGTCATAGTCCGTGACGAGGGCACCCTGCAAGAAGGTGTCGGTAGCCAGCAAGTGGTTCAGCGCTTCGCGTGCGCTCTGGTGGTTGTCCATGATGATTCCTCTCTCTAAAATTTCAGGTCATGGCCTGTCGGTATCGACAGGGTTATCTTCTCGATTTTTTCGCCACCGCTAGATATATTTTTCGGGTTTGTCCCTTTGGTAAATAAGGGATTCAGAAGAGGCAAACTCTACTCGGGTAAGAATCCCCCCCCCCCCCGGGGTTAGGCATGACCGCTCACGCCTACACTTTTGCTGCAGAACCCCGCCTGAAGATCCTTGATACGCCGTAGAGGGAACCTTCTACCCAAAGGCTGCTATGCCAAACGGGTCAGAAGAGGAAGCGAGCGCCAAGGCCTGCTGATTTGGAAGCTGTTAAACAGGTGATGGCCGCACACCTAGATTGGGTGTGCGGCCGTCAAAGGTTCCCTATAGATTCACGGAGGGATTGCTCTACTGCTTCTTGTAGAGGTCAGGGTTACTCAGAACCTCGCTGATATGGCGTCTACTCATCTTCGACTGCATTTCTCTAGCCTCACATTCAGAGTGCCACTCTGCCTGGCGCTTTGCTTCCTTCTGGCGGAACTTGAGAATCTTATAACGCACCTCAATCGGGGCCTCTTCGTCAAGAGCGATCAGCCTATCTACGGTGTCTTCATACAGGGGACAATTCCACCGTAGGCCCGCGCCTTGCCTTCACTATCCCAGCCGTAGAGCTCGTTATGACCGCCGTAGAAACGGTTCTGGTACTGCTTGACATCGTATTGACGGCTGAGGACAAAGCTCTTTGACATTGCACCGCACATATCTTCAAGGGGAAGGGACACCAGGTGCGGGTTGCTTTCGATGCAGACGAAGCCTTTAGCTCCGGAGTAATCATACACATGGGTAGGGGTGCCACCTTGCATCAGGTAGTCCTTCAACCACTCGTTATAGGAAGTCACACAAGAGCTGTCCTTGATATAGAGTTCAGAATTGCTCAACACCTCTTCAATGAGGATTCGAGCGATATCAGACTGCTTGCGGCGGGATTCACACTCGGCAGCCCACCGTTCAGCGCGCTCTGCTTCCCGTTTACGAACCCCAAAGATCACGTTACGTACCTTGCTCGGGGTCTCCTCATCAAGAGCGATCAGCCTATCCACAGTGTCTTCGTACACAGGAACGAACCCACCGTAGACCTTCGCCTTACCTTCACTATCCCAACCGTAGAGGGAGTTGTGGCCACCGTAGAAACGCCCCTGATACTTTTCGACATCGTATTTACGGCTGAGGACAAAATCCTTTGACTTTGCACCGCACATCTTTCCAAGGGGAAGGCTCACCAGATGCGGGTTGCTTTCGATGCAGACGAAATCTTTAGCTCCGAGGCCCTCGTAGACGTGGGTGGGGGCACCACCTTGCATCAGGTAGTCTTTCAACCATTCGTTGTAGGAAGTCATTAGTCGGTCATCCTTTCTTATATGGAGTCTATAGTGTTTTCACTGGGTTTGTATCGGGTGCGGTCAGGTGAGCCACCAGCGGTGAAGCTCTAGAGCTAGGTGCCTGCTGCTGATGGCTGGATTCAAAGGGGCACCAAATCTGATCTGATTCCCCCTGCTGTGCGTCGGGGTGGTGGATGGCGGTTTCTCCTTCATTGTGTCGTGTTGTTGGTTCCATCATCTTTGATTTTTTGGCCCCTACCCTGAGATTCGACATAGAATGTCCCTTTCCTAAATCCCCTCTCCGTGCTGCTTGAAGCAGCCCCGGCGAGCGCAAGGCGGGGCGGGTGGGTAGAGCCCGCCTACGCGCTCGCCGCCGGTGGGGGTGCCGTGCCGGATGTTTGTTGGTGCGGCACCCCGCGTCTTGGGGTTTAGGCGCTTTCCTGTGCGGTGTTTTCCTGCTCGGTGGCGGGGTAGGTGATGGCGGCTTCGTAGAAGAAGCTGAGCATGTCGGCGGCGGAGCTTACGCCGAACAGTTCGAGGAACGCCTCGGGGGCGTAGCGGATAGCGTGCTCGATTGCTTCGTGCAGGTCGTCGGCAAAGGACGCCCCGAGCAGGCGCATGAAGTGGTGCGGGCTTTCGGGGTCGGTGTTTTGTGCGCGGATGCTGGTCTGGATGATGTGGT
>ERZ1674088.37-NODE-37-length-23217-cov-18.090234_pt1 | contig 23217 bp, 23 predicted proteins | sample MGYA00581117_ERZ1674088 | MGnify/ENA primary metagenome ERZ1674088 (study PRJEB41354, sample SAMEA4873335) | human saliva metagenome | biome: human-associated habitat [ENVO:00009003]; feature: mouth environment [ENVO:08000002]; material: saliva material... | reverse complement strand
CCACCTATTTGGTACAAAATGTCCCACCTATTTGGCCACCTATTTGGTACAAAATGTCCCACCTATTTGGCCACCTATTGGCGACAAAATGTCCCACCTATTTGGCCACCTATTGGCGACAAAATGTCCCACCCTCAAGAAGCCAATTTTTGCTCTCATGTCTGATTTCTAAATCGTCCGACGCGCCAAAAAACGCATCACGGAATCGGTTGCACCCCCGCGAAATACCGTGTTAGGGTGATGGTGAACAAGCACTCAAAATTTCATTTTGGGGTGGCATGAAAAAGCCGCCGGGACAGTTGAACAAGCCATCCCGACGGCATAAATGCTTCCCCCGCAATAAGGAAAAAAGGGGGAAGCCTAGCCTCCCCCTAAACAAGTACAAAGCGATATGGGGGAAGCCTAGTCTCCCCCTCCGCATTCCAGGAAAAGAGGAGGCGACTGTGAACCAGTCTACCAATAACCACATTGTCCAGTCGAGTACTTCGGCACCGCAGCCGAACCCCGGCGTCTCATACTTCCCCGAACTCTTCGTCAATTTCTCCCTGCCTGTCCGCGCACCCAAGATGCGCGACGCAGAGGGTACCAAAACTACCCTGCCTGCTGTACAGTGGGAGCGCCGCAACGGAAACCGCACCCTGACGCTCACCGCCGGAAAAATCATCCTGCCCGGCACCAACGAATCCCTGACCATCCTGCCCTCTGGCAAGATCGCAGTGATGCTTCTGCATTGGATTTGCACCGAAGCAGTGCGCGCAGGCGGACCGAAAATCAACCTGGCAACCAGCTGGCGCGGCTTCCTGCGAGACGTCAACATCTCATGGAATCCGCGCAACGCTCACGAGACAGAGCGTCAGCTGCGCGCCATGCTGGCCACGCGTATCGACACCACCACCCTCGGTTTTGACGAAGATGGCGAAGAAATCATTCATACGACCAGCTGCGTCATCGGCGCAGAAACCAAACTGACGTTCACCCGTGACGGCGACATCCACGATCGAAAGTCAACAGTGGTTCTCAGCCAGGAATTTTATGACAACATCGTGTGCCGATGGGCAATCCCCCACGGCACCCGCCGCTGGGAACAGCTGGCAGCATCCACCAAGTCCGCGCAGACTTTGCTGCTGTGGCTGTGGCTCAAGAGCCGACTCTACGCTGTAGAAAGGTCTGGCGTGAAGAACCTTCCTGTGATTTCCTGGGAGGAGCTAGCGGAGCAGATGGGCCCTGATTTTTCGAGTATCAGTAATTTTAGGAAGTCGTTTATCGAGTCTGCCCGTGAAATTGCCGCCGTTGACCCGCACCTCATCGCCCGAGTAGAGCGCGTAGACCAGCGCGGAACCGGCACCCTTGTCCGCGGCATCAGGCTGCACCCCAAGAACCCCAAGAGCAGTGACGCTCACTATAAGAAGATCACCGATTAACGTCACTCCAGTCCTACTACGCCTGCAAGCAACAGCGTAAAGCACGTGTGCTACGGTGAAGGCACCGATAGACGCCGATACCAGGGGACACCTCGAAGGAGAAACCATGAAGACCACGAAGTACCGCAACACCCTCACCGCCCTCTCCGCAGTAACCCTGCTCCTGGGCTTGTCGGCTTGCGCAGGAGACGCCCAGGGCAGCTCCCAGCCTTCAGCTTCACCTACTACCTCCGCGAGCGCGTCAGCATCTCCTAGCGCCTCGACTGCGGCTTCTGCAACGAGCTCTGCCTCGCCTGCGGCGTCCGTGGTTGCAGAGCCTAAGGGTTCGGAAATTATCGAAATCCGCGCTGCCGATGACACTAATACTGATGCCACGATTGCCAAGGAAGCGGCAATCGCAGCTGCTAAGCGGGTTGTTGCTCAGGATAACCGCTTGCTTAATGCCTGGATGCATGGGGACTTCGAACACACCAGCGACGAAGAACTGGCCAAGTACGTCTACCCAGACACCATGAGTCAGGTTAAAGAAGATATTCAGTCTGCCCGTAACGACCTCAAGAATAATGGCGGTTCATTCACCGGTAACGTAACCATGCGCGATGTGGAAGTCTCCGATATTTTGACTTACAAATATCCGGATGGGTCTTCTCATCCTTACTCGGCACTGCGTGTGAAGTACTGCATGGACTGGACGCAGGTACACACTCCCGATGGTGAGCGCGCCGTGACCGGACCGGACTCCACTGCCACCGTTGAGGTCTCGGTGATGCGCTTGCAGGATGGTCGCTACACCTATGCAGGTACGCGTCAGATCAACAGTGGTTGCGCTTCGTAAAGAGAGATACCATCATGAGGAAATCCAAGAAACACATTAGCTCGATTGCTATTGCTACGATGCTTCTGGCAACCGGAGCTATTGGTCCAGTGAACGCAGATAACACGAGCGTTGATGTTTCAAACTCCCGTGCCTCAATCCACCAGAGCAGGGTCAAGAAGTCTTCTGATAATTCTGCTCCGGTGAATGAGAACCGTGACGCATCTGATTCGCCTGTCGTTCAGCCTGTGGCTTCCATGAAGGACCAGACCTGTATCGCTACCGGTGGCGTCGAAGTGCCCTGTGAGACCGACAATGAATGGTTCTATGCTCCGAAGTCATGCTATGCCTCCAAGGAGGCAAAAGGCCCCTACTACCGGAAGTACCACACCGCCTTTGAATGCAGGCCCGTTGGCAATAACGTTTCAACTTTGGAGCAGGTCTCATCAAAGGTGGTGATGGTTCCGACCAGCGAAGCAGACGCCCTAGCCACCGCCACCAAGAGCGGCGCACAGATGGCAGAAGACGCGCTCGCGGACTACGACTTCGAGAAGCTGGTGCTCAAGACGCAGCCTTCTGATGCGAACATGCGCCCGGACGCGTTCGTTTTCACCCAAGGTTACGTCTGGGCTTGGTTGCCGGATTCTAAGGCGCGTTCCTCCAGTCAGAAGAACCCTCTGGTTTCTGAAGCGACGGACGGCGACACTCACGTGCAGCTGAAGATCAGCTTCCTGGCCATGAACGTTCATTTTGACGGGCAGAAGAGCGGAACCCAAGGATTCATCCAGTGCTCGGCTCCTGGTCAGGTGTACGGTGGTGAAGGACGCGGTGGCTCCAATTGCTCCTGGAAGGCTAAGAAACAGGACGTCTATAAGGTGACCGCATCTGTGCTGTATAAGGTGGAATGGGTCGCCGGGGACGAGTCTGGTGTGCTCATTCATGAGGAGCCGATGGATGGGGTTCAGATGATTCGTGTACAGGACGGTTACGCGGTCAACGTGAAATGATTGTGTTTCTCCTTGTGGGGGACACATAAAATAAAAGATGCCATAAAGTTTGACATGTCAAACTTTATGGCATCTTTTTTATATCTTCTGCGCGCTAACGCATTGCCGCAAGACCCAACCCTTCCTTCAACCGATTACGAATGCGGCGCACCCGGCATTCCAAAGCTTTCGTCGAGCATCCCTCACGCTGCGCGAGCGCAGCAGCGTCGCTGTAGTAGTCCATCAGGAGGTCGGCTTCTGCGGGAGTGAGGATGTGCGCATTGAGGGCGTCGCCGAGGAGGCGGTCGACGGCTTCGGTGGCGGCGGTACGGTTGGTGGTGGTGTCGGTGAAGGTGATGGGGGTGTGGTGGTTGGTGGGGTCTTCGGTGTCGATCGGGAGGGTGTGGGCATCCTTCAGGCGGGTGACGATGCGCAGGAGACGGTAGAAGAGGGTGCCGCGGACTTTCTCAACCCGGTGGGTGGGGTATTTGCGGGTGGCTTCGAGGGCGGCGCCTGCCAGGATGCTGAGCGCGTCTGCTGCTTCGCCGCGGTTGGTGAGGATGCGCATGATGGCGTTCTGTCGGTTCAGGCGCAGGATCCAGGGGATGGTGGCTTGGAGGAGGATGCGTTCGATGGTGCTGTCGCCTGCCTGGGTGCGGGTGATAGCTTCGTGCCAGATGGTGTCCTGCGCGGAGCCAGGTGCGGTGGTGAGCATCAGGTGCAGGAGGTCGGCGGCGAGCATAGGGGAGTCCTGAAAGAGAACCATTGTGTGCTGGCTGGTGGTGGTCCAGTCGTGGTTGAGGGTGTCGATGATGGTGGGGGTTGCTGTGATGCTCATGGTGTTTGTTGTTCCTAGTGGTCGGTGGTGTGCCTTCTTTCTCTAGGAGACAAAAACGGGTCTGGATTTTTGCCTGGGTGTAGGGTGGGCGGTGTCTGGATACAGCTCTTGGGTCGGTGGGTGTTTTGCCTTGTCAGCGCGGGTTTTAAATTTTTTTAATTTTTTTGAAGGTCCGTGAGGTTTGAGAGGTTTCAGGGGGTGCCTTTATAGGGGTGAAGCGGTAAGGTACCGGCTTCTGCGAAGTTGTGAAGGATTTAGATTGATGCCCGCATCGCGTGATTCGCTGCCCACAAGCATTGAGGATCTGTCTGTCATGGTGGCTGGTGAAGATGAGCTGGTTGAGCACATCATCACCTTGCTTGATTGCCCCTTTGATGAGGCAGCTCAGCGCCGTGCGGCGGAGTTTTTGGCAGGCGAACAGCTGCGGCAAGCCAATGCTGCTGCGGCACGCATCATGGGGCAGATCGACGGCAACGAGGAGGAGGTGAGTGGTGATGCTGAAGAATCTTCTGCGCCGTGATTTTCAGGAGCCTGAGGAACAGGATCCCCAAGGCGGTGACGAAGCTACCGGTGGGGATGATTCCCCGAAGAGCTTCTGGAGGCGTCGGGGAGCGAAGGACCGCCCGGCTCCTCTGGACCCGCCAGCAGGCGGCACTGCTGCGAACAGGCTTATGACCTACGGGGTGATTGGCTGCATCTACGGCGTGATCGGCGGTGCTCTTTTGCTCTCGTGCACGGCGATGGGCGTTGCCTCGGATGCTCGTGATGCGGCTCAAAGTGCTCACCCCACAGCAATCTCGCATCTGAGCATCACGGACACCAGCGGTGAAGCGATGGCTGTGGGCTATGTTTCGGCATGGCTGGAAGCAACGAGCACTGATCACACCAGTCTGGATGCTTATGCTCCGTCTTTGACGGTGAACGCTCAGTCGCCGACGGAGTCCCGTAACCTTCGGGCTGCCGGCTTCGTGAAGGAAGGCAACCTCATCACGGTTCGTGTGACCGGCGAAGTAAAAACTACCCTTGCGGCAGCTTCAAAGAATGATGAAGCCAAGACGGTCTGGGTTCAGAGGTGGTGGCAGGTTGTTTTGCGCACTGACCCTGCCTCTGGTGGTTTGTCGGTGCTGGGTCTTCCTGCCCCGATTGCTGCACCGGGTGAGGCGAAATCGGATGAGCTGTTTGCTTATCCGCAGCAGGTGACGGACGCCGCCGCTTTTGCGACGGTTCAGGAGTTTTTATCGGCCCTGCTTGCTGGAGCTGGTGAAGTCAGCCGCTACACGTCTCCTGGTTCTTCCGTGAGCGCGGTGACGCCCGCCCCGTACAGCAAGGTCACCGTCCAGAGCCTGCGGTCCAGTGATGAGATGAGCGTGAAGACTGCCGCAAAGGATGGCGTGGAAGTGCATGTTCTGGTCACGGCTCAGCTGGAAAACGGGGCGACCGCGCAAACCACCACCTACTTTTTGACGGTGACTTCTCGTGCGGGGAGGTGGGAGATCAAGAGCATTGACACTGTCCCGCAACTCTCCTAACTAACACACCACATTCCCTGAATTTGAAAGGACTGACCATGAATCATTTGATGGAGTTCCACACACTGGCCATGACATCACTGCCTCTGGGGGTAGGTGACATCTTCAGTTGGGCTGCCTCGACTGCTGCCAAGATTGACTCCACATTCAAGCTCATTGCTGGCGTTGTTGTTGGCATCATCGCCTTTTTTGCAGCTATCAAGGGTGGTTTCACCTTCGCCAAGGCACTCGGTGCCGCGGTTATTGCCGGTTTTGTCATCTGGCTTGTCGTCTTGGGCGGTATCACCGACATCGCCGGTTGGTGGCAGAGCGCGTCTAAGGGCGGCTAAACCACCCCGCACACTTGATGCTCACCACCTGCCACTCTGAAAGGAATCACCATGCAACTTGATGATGATCTGCGCGTCGGAAAGTTCTACACTCGCGGTCTGAAGATTCCGACCCTTGTGGGACGTCTGACCGACGGCACCCGCATCTGGGGTGGACCCTACACGATCTCGCAGCTGGTCGTCGGTGTCATTGCCCTGATGATTCTGTGGCAGGTGGTGAGCCGGTTCCTCTCAACTGGTTTCATCATCACCGATGCGGCGCTCATCCTTGCCGGTGCCTGGGGCATCACCATCGCAGTGGGCAAAATTCCCGAGACTCGACGCAACCTCTTTTACATGTCCGCGTCTTCTGTCTCAGCGGTCTCAGCAGCCAAAAATGGCACTTTTCGGGGAACCCCATTCAAGATCCGCCAGCCGCGTTTGTCTCGTCCCTTCAAAACGGAAGAGGAAAGCGTCAAAGTCTTTGACCAAGCGCAGCAGGCACGATTCCGTGCTTGTCAGCAGTTCTTAGCCTCGCAGGGGTGCTCCCCCCAACCTGCACCGCAGGAAAACCCGAAACCATCCACCACGACGAACCGTCGTTCCACCCTCGAAAACATCATCGCCGCACGGCCCAAAATCTAACGACAGGAGAGCGAAACATGGCAGCATCGACCCGGAAAAACCCCCTGCTGTGGGGTCGTGAAAACATCTTCGTCACTCAGCACGGTATCGCCCACGCCATCTTCGCACTGACGGGTCTTCCCTATGGGTTCGCGCTCAAGGAAAATAAAATTTTCGCCCGCGCCACCCACCAGGCGTTGTACCAGCGACTGCACGGCGAATTCACCATCTACTCATTGATCGCTGACACCGACCCGCTGTCCATCATCAAATCCATGACCGAAGGCATCCACCTGCCCGATCATCCCGGCTGGGTCAACGAGACGAAGCTGACGATGGAAAAGCTTGAGAATAGCCCTTCTGGCGAGCGCATGTTCTTCATCACGTTCCCTCTGTCGACGTGGTCGCAGCCGGTGAACCGGGTGAAGGATTCTGTCTGGGCTGCTCATCAGCCGGTGCAGTCGCATTTGGGTCTTCCGGTTGTTCCTCCTTCTGATGAGATGTTTGGTCGGTGGAAGAGGCGCGCGCGTGAGCTGTCGATGCGTATTCCTGTCGCTTTCAATCCGGTTCCGGTGTCGATGAAGGCGGTGCAGTGGATTTGGGATCATGCGCAGATGCGTGGAATTGGTACGGAGGATCCTTACCCGATGGATGCTCGAATCACTGCGGAGAACCGTGCTGATGGGTGGGTGAATCTTCGGTCTTTGCCTGAGCCACTGTTGGACGAAGGCGGCATGTCTGATGTGGATGGTGTCTCTGGACGTGTTGAGGCGTTCAAGCGTCGCTATGTGAAGGTGGAACATCCCTTGGGTGCTCCGACTTATCAGACTCAGATGATTATGTCGGCTACCCCGGTCGGCGGCTTTGTGTTCCCCGGCGGTGAATTTTTGGAGGCGGTCAATAAGCTACCGGTCGATTGTGAATTTGTTCTGCGAGTGAAGGTTCAGTCGAGGCACAAGGCGAATCAGGACAGTGCCCGCAGTGAGAACAACATCGAGGATCAGCTGTTCCAGCAGGATGGGTCTGGAAATAGGATTTCTGGTGGTCTGTCGCAGTTGGCTCAGGCGAGCAAGCTGTTGGAAGAGTTTGTGGAGAGTCTGAATGCCTCGGAGCGTGAGGTGAAGGTCAGTGCGTCGATGATTTTTTCGGTCAGTGGTCCGACTCCTGAGCTGGTGGAAGCACAGGCTAATGAGGTGCAGACCTTTTTCGGCGGTAGTGAGTTCGTCCTTGACGCGCCCGTGGGAGATCAGCGGAGCCTGTGGTGGGACATGCTGCCGGGAACGATGGCCTCCAGCATCACGAATGAGCTGACGCAGATTACTACCGGCTACGATTTCAGCATTGGTGTGCCGTTGGTTGAGACTCAGCTGGGTGAGAACCACGGTTTCTTGATTGGGGAAAACTTGTCCTCTGGGCGTAATACCCCAGTGTTCATGAGTCCTGGTGGGAATGCTGAGGCTAACCGTTCGGGTTCCTTCGGTGCTGTGGGCGATCTCGGCTCGGGCAAATCGGCATTTCTTAAAACTGTTGCGGCGCACACTATTAACCGCGGTGGACAGGTGATTGCTGTGGACAACTCGGAGAATCAGGAATGGGCCAAACTGGCTAAGGCAATGACCGAAGTCGTTGTTCTTGATTTTGAGAACCCCCAGTATTCTCTTGATCCGATCCGCAATGGTGATTCTCCCGAAGAGGCGGCACAGCAGGTCATGGACTTGCTTTCGATGCTTTTTGGGTTGAACGCGTTCACTCCGGTGGGTGCGGCTATTGACAGTGTCCTCAATCCTGAAACCAACCCGTATTTTGAGGAAATCACGTCCATGTCAAAGCTGCGTGATGCGCTGGAAGAAGGTCGTGGTGTGCCGGATAACCTCATCGAGGGTGCACAGGAGGCGGCGGTGAAGCTTGCCATCTTGTCGCGCAAGAGGCACATGCGGTATCTCTTCGATGACTCTTTGCCTGTGCTGGATTTGGATGCCCCGGCAATCATCTTTGCGACCCACGGCATGGACCTGCCGTCAGAGAATGACCTTTCCACCGCTGAGATGCGTGCTCAGATGACACTGACCAAGAAAATTGGTTATGCGACGTATGGCCATATTGCGGCTATTTCTTATCAGCTGGCAACGCACGATGATTCCCGTGAATCAATTTTCATTGTCGATGAGGCAGCCCACTTGACGGCTTCTCCTGAGGCATGTCATCGAGTGGAACAGTTTATTAGCCGCGGTCGAAAGCACAAGGCTGCTATCGGTCTTGGCTCGCACTCGGCTCTCGACTTTGGGTCTGCTAAGCTGCGTAGCCTGATCCTGCACCGCTTCCTCTTCCGCACCGCGGACCAGGACTTGGCCAATGTGAATTTGTCCTGGTTGCAGAAAGGCTACGATACGGCTGAGTATCGCGACCTTCTGGCTGGCTTGTCTCCAGAGGAGGAGGAAGAGCGTCACGGTGAATGCATTTATCGTGACGTGAAATCGCGCATCGGAAAAATTAAGATTCAGCTGCCGTTGGATCCGAAGACTCGTCAGGCAGCGTTGACTACTCCCCCTAGCACGATGAAGAAAAAGCAACAAGCATTTGACCGTTCTCTCGTTGAGGCGTAGGTCTTCAACATATTCTTCTTTATTCTGATTGGAATTTCCCATGGTTTTCTCGTCTTTGAAGGCTTACCGGAGCCCTTCTACTGTGGTGGCGCAGTGGTGGCTGTCCTTTGCCGCGCGCAGGCCTCGTGCTGCTCTGGCAGTGAAGATCATGGTGATTTACCTGCTTCTTGCGGCGGTCACTGACCCTGTCGTGCATGCAGATGAAGGGAAGAAGAGCAGTGGCGATGCGTTCACCCTCTTTCTGGACACCTCGAACCTGAAAGATAAAGATGGCATCGAGCTGAGCCGCTACTCGACGTTGCCTCTGGACCGTGGCGACGCCATGACCTTCAACAAGACGGTCGTGGCTTTCTTCATTGATTTTCAGTGGGGCGCGCACTTTGGAATGATTGCGTTGGCTCTGTCCCTGCTGCACTATGTCCTGTCGTTCCAGTGGTTGGATTGGATCCTTTCACCATTCATGTTCATTGGGGCGCAGGTTTCGCCTCTGATGGAGCGGATGCACATCCAGCCGATGATTCTGACGATTGTCGCGGCATTCTTCAGTCTGTTCTTTTTCGTGCTGCATATGCGCGGGGCAGCCACCGCGGAGCTGGCAATCATTCTGACGGTCACAACGCTGATTTCTGGGTCCGCCCTAGCGAACCCTACGGCGAAGCTGCGTGACCATCAGGGTGATGACGGAACGCAGCAGACAGGTTGGCTTCTGAACGCAACGACGTGGGGATCAGACGTTGCCAAGGACATCTATTTTCACGATAAGAAACGGCAGGAAATTGAAGCTAGCGGCATGGGAACAGGGCTGACCAATCAGAAACCTGAAGACATCATCACCCGCTCGTTAGCGTCGGTGCTGGTGCGTGAGCCGTTCCAGGTCGTCAGCTTTGGCCAGAACCTGGATGGCAAGTGCAAAAAAGAATTCGACTCGATGCTGCGGGATAAGGACTACAAGGATGTGTCCAGCAATGATCGACGGGATGCCATCACAGGATCTAGCGGATGCTCGGACACAAAGAAATGGGTCGACAACCCGAATTTCTACCGGGCAATTCTCCTGGCCACCTACACTTTGGGCGCGTTGGCTCCGCTTTTTCTGGTTGCGGTGTTCATTGTGCTGATTTTTAAATCGGTCTTTGATGCCTGTGTGAATGGTGTCTTGGCAACCGTGCTGGCTTGGCACGCGATGCTGCCGATGGTTGACCGAACGAAGTTCTTCTACCGAGCTGTGGGTACTTTTTTTGCCGCCATGCAGTGCGGTGTCCTCATTGGCATCCTCATCCTGTATTTGTATGTCCTGGAAAAATACTATGAGGCCACACGGGATTGGGCACCCATCCTTCGGAGCATCATCATGGCTGTCTTGGTCTTCATCCTGGCGAAAAAGACCTGGGCATATTTCAGGGATCACGGGCTGGACGGCAGTGCGCTGGCAGAACGTCTCTCTCGGCTTGGTCTGAAAGGTGCCAGCGCCGCTGCCCCGGTGAAGTTCGCTGGAGCTGCCCCGGCATTCTCCGCCAAGGCAATTCAGGCCACCGGAATGGGTGCTGGTGCGAGCGCTTCACACAGCGGTGCTGTGGAGAAGGCTTCCTCTGGCTCTCAGAAGCGCGGCTTGCTTGGGCTCGGCCCGACCCGGTTTAAGAAGGGTGCGGAGCAGCCGGCCTACAGCCAGGGCGGTGTTCCGCAGAATCATGCCGCGATGCGACGCTACATGGGTCCTGCTCACTCACAGTACTACAAGGAAGGTAAGAGGATGCAGCGTCGGGGCAAAATGCTCAAGCGGGCAGGAACTTTCGCTGCTTTTGTCCCTGGCTCTTTCGTCCCCGGTATGGGCATGCGTGTGGCGGGCACGGTGATGGCTCGTCGAGGTCAGCGCCGCATGATGACCGTCGAGCGACGCTATGCGTACCCTTCCTTCAGCATCAATGATCAGCTCAGGCATGCAGAGGAGAGCTCAAAGAAGGGCGAGAAAGAGAAGCAGGACGCATAGTCCCGCTGAGGGTGCAGGTGTACGGATACCTGCACCCTCTTTCGCATACATGTACTAACTATTTATACTAGGTGTAGTAACTCTGTCAGATTGGATTGCCGTGACAACACATCCTCGCCACCGCCTTACGTCGTGGATTCACGACGAGGAAGGCTCTGCTCAGTCACTGATGCTGACTCTGATTGTGCCGGTCTTCATCCTTGCCTTTGGAATCATCCTCGTGGATTTTGGCGCCAAAAATTCGGCAGAATCCCAGGCCACTGCTGCGGCTCAGTCAGTTGCCCGAATTGCAACATCAGCTGGTGCTACTGATTACGGCACTATTGATCGGGGGCGCATGATTTCTGAGGGGAATGCGGCGTTGGCTGCGTTGGGTATGACCGGTAGTATTTCGGTCGATGATGCCAGCGGTACGGTGACGGTGCGTGCGTGTAAGAGTGCTCCGACGAAGTTTGCGTCGTTGGTGGGTGTGAATGAGGTGCAGGGTTGTTCAGAAGCGCGTGCTTCGATGTACACTTTGGGTAACGACGGACAGAAGATTAAGCTGTCGTAGTCGTGTGGTTGTGGTGGCGTGCCATGTGTCCTGGTGAGGGTCATGGTGCGCCGCCTCTTTTTATGCTCCATGAGTGTGTGGAAGGCCCTTGCAGGTTGAGCTGCAGGGCCTTTTTCTGTTAAGGGCAGTAGCGGTGTGCGGGGCAGGGTATTGGGTATCAAATGTCCCCCTGGGTGTGTGAGCAGATTGTGGGGCATAAGGGGTGGGTATAAAGAAATCCGGCTAGAGCTTTGAAAAGCTCTAGCCGGATTGAAGATTCCTAAGATATGTCTTACCGACATGTGGTTTCCAGTGTACCGGCGGGTGGTTACAGGGGACAAGGGATGGGCTGGAAGGGCGCGCTCCATCCTGATTTAGGAAAGGGACAAGACCTACTTTTCGTCCGTGGTAGCTGGTACCGGGAGCCTACAGTAAGGGGCAGAGCAGAAGCTGATTGACCAGTTCCATCTGAAGCAGGACATTCCCAGTCTGGATCTGACCTAAGGGTGGTATCGTAGAGAGCGAGTTATAAACCGTTTAGGAGGACCCTTTCAGATTCTGAAGGGGTCCTTTTTTGCACACGCAGCAGATGACCGCCAGCACCACATGCGGCGGCTTCAGCTGTCACACTGAAGAGGAAGAAACACCATCGAAAGGAAAAGCCATTATGGATGTCACCTCAGACTTTGAAGTGAGGCTGCTGCACCACGTAGAAGAAGAGCCTTACATGTTCCGCCCGCACCTGGTGCGCAGTGATGATGCGTTGCGGCGGTTCTCTCATGCACCTGAAGGGTGGATGGACAACCTTGCCTCGGTCATTGATCAGGTGGAGGGAATTGAGCTGCCGCTACGGGGCAGTCTCATGCAGGCATGGAAGGCGTCTGAGGAGCTGATGCGACAGGTTGCTGAGCGTTTCAGGCAGCTAGGATTTCATGTCGGCTCGCATGAGATTCAGGACTATGACGGCGTGCCTTTGGGGTTTAGGGTCTCTTTGGATCCCACGGATGAGTCGGTCCGTCAGGGGCATACGGTCACGACACCTCAACGCCCGGAAAAGGACGTGATGGTGCAGTCACGGAACCCCCGAAGTGATGAGTACATCCCGGCAGGTCAGATCATCGTGGATGAGAAGGCAGCCTGGAAAGTAGAGCGCGTGGAGCGCCTGTTCGTTGATGAAGATTTGGCCTGCATCGGCTACCTCTCCCAGTGGGAGCACAAGCATGTTTTTGTCCTTCATGTTTCGTACCTTCAGGAGCTAACCGCCGCGCAGATTGATGAGCTGCAGCGCGCCGTCAACAAGGTACGGTTCCCGGATGGCGGGGGCATGATTTCACCTAATCCTTTCCGCAAGCTACTGCTACCCCCGGGTGTTACGCTGCCTGCCGTGAGTAAGGCGTAGAGAACCTGCGCCCTTGTGGCCGCACCCCTTCATCGGGTGCGGCCACACCTCTTTAATATCCCCTTCTGTAGGGGGTATTTAGGAAAGGGACAAATAGGGAAAAACAGAAAAGTGGGGCGGCAATCAGCGAGACGATAAAGGCACAACAACACGACTGAATGAAAGGAATGATGCCCCATGCGTACCCCCTGTCCGAACCCCGTTGAGAACCTGCTTGCTGTTGAGGTTCACGCCCCCAAACTCTGGGTGGCATCCGCCCACCTTTCCGGGCGTGCCGCCGCCGAACTTTTCCCCCTGGAGGGCGGGGCATCCACCACCGTGTGCACCGCCTCCGGGCTTGCTCACCACATGGCAGAAAAGCTCTACACCCTGGGAATCCTGAGCCTGGAAGAGCTTCATGATGTGCCGGTGCGCACCGACTGGAGGATTGGCTACGTCCTGTCCTGGGTGCGCCGCTTCGGTGTTGAGGTGAACCTGCGTTCCATCATTGCCGCCATGCCCCCGGTGACTGCTGATACCGACGCTCTGAACCCCCGTGGCGTCTTCGACAGCATCCTAGAAGCCGTACCCGCCCCTGGCTTCGCTTACCTTGTTGAGCGAATCCAGGCGAATGTACGCGGCGACCTGGGAGATGCACACGTACGCTCCGTACTGATTCGAGAGGGCTTCATCCTCCAGGAACCCACCGCCCTCTCATGCGGCTACCTCATCGGTGACGTGCTGGAAAGCTAAACCCGCTCAGCCAGCCGGTGCTAGAGAGGGGAACCCCCCTCTCTAGCACCGCCGCAGCTACCCCATTTACCAAAGGGACAAACAATGTAAAACCTAAAAAGGCTGCCGCCCATCTTGGAATACTGAAACCATCACCGGCACTATCTACCCCTTATGAAAGGACTGAGATTATGAAGGCTTCTTACTACACCGACCCGGTACGCGGTAAGGTCTACCGCCGTAGCTACGACACCTTGGAAGAAGCTAAGGCGTACCGTGACGAATTCTACGGCTGGTATCAAGTAGAGGTACCCGCCCCGGATGCACACCTCATCAAGGATGGGGAGGGCTGGGCGGTCGAGATGACCTCCGCTGAGCTGGCACAGCTTCTAAAGGACCTCTCCACAGACGTTCGAGCAACCAACCCCGAAAAGGTGCGAGATATTCGCTTCCTCTGGGCACGTGAAACCTACGCCGACCCCGATAACGGCATGGAACGAGACGGTATCGTCTACGCTTTGGGGTTCCTGTGGAAGAACTTCTATACCGCCGGGATGCGTTGGGAGCCTATCGTCTCAGACGTCTATGACGCATGGAAGGGCCCGGAATCCATTCCTGACGCTTCCACCCGTGCCACCTGTGAACAAACCCTCATGGATTGCCTGCACGACGGGATGCGCCGCCACACCCTGCACCCCGCAGAAGTGACGCTCAGCCCGCAGTACCGCCGCCTCATCATCAAGGAAAAGGAAAACACCCTCTCGCTCACCTACCGCTACCCGGACAGCGAATGGGTCACTGAAGACTGGAACTATCCGACCCGCGAAGCCTTCGCCCGCCATCTTCTGCTTCTGGGCGAAGAACTCGCATACGGAAACACCGCCGTTCCTGACAGCTCACCCTTCGCCCGCCGCGTCAGCTGGCTCAGCGAGCGCGGGTACTTCACCCCCGCCATGAATCCGCTGGAGCCTGGAGACGATGACGTGGCACGGTTCTGTTTCGAGGTTCTGACGGGTGTGAAGAAGGTACACACAGACCTGTACGTGCTTCAGGATGAGGGCGGGCGCAATGTTCAGCGTGTCGCTCAGAGGGCGGTACAGCTTGGTGATGGTGCAGGGGTGAAGATGACCTGGGTGAAGGCACGCCGGGTCATGGATGAGGCGAAGACGGGACCGTGGCCTCATGTGTTGAAGATGGTACCTGCTGAGTCCTAGCCGCCGGGGGTGACCCGGGGCGGGCGGCGGTGCTAGAGAGGGGGTTACCCCCTCTCTAGCACCGCCGCAGCCACCCTATTTATGAAAGGGACATACCTGTCAAAACTTCAGTAGAGGGGTCTAAAAATCGGGATAGTAGAGGCATCAGAACACCACCGAACATCAGGAGGAAGAGCTCATGTGCCGCCCCGAATTCACCCCCGAAACCATCGGACGCACCCCACGCCACAAAAGCGGCGTTATCGCCACAGGACCCTGGAAGGGAGAAAACTACCGCGTCAACGTCTACGATTCCCTCAGTGACTTCGTCGAAATCGACGGCACCGCATGGGAACCACAGTACGCTGTAGCTCTCCAAGGCGAACCCCACAGCTACCTGGAGGGCTGGTGGAAGACCAAAGCAGAGAGGGAACAGGTGCAGGTTGTGCGTTCGCTGATCCGTGAGTGTGGGCTGGAGTGTGCGATCCGTGTTGTGCGTGATTTGTGGGATGAGCAGGCGGTCGGGTTTGTCGCTGCTGATTCCCCGTGGGGTGAAGTACGCGGGGTGAGCTTTGGCGCCAACAATGAGGATGAGCACCGGATGCAGGCACGGGATTTGCTGGAATTTCTCAACGGCGATTGGGCAGATGTAGCCCTGGAAGTGCAGAAGGACGATGACTGGGTGCGCTTGAAGGCTTCGGATATGCCGAACAGTGAGTTCAACGACGGCGAGGATGTGTGGCATCTGATGGAGTCCTTTGAACAGGAAGTGACCGGGGAATGCTCCCCTGAAGGGTTCCGACTTGCAGAAGCCTGCACGGTGGCTGCTTAGCCCTCGCCTCCAGTGAAAGCCCCCGCCCCCCTTGCTTGTGTCTCTGAAGAGCAGCAGGAGAGGGGGGAGGGGAGGGGTGCTCCCCCTATTTATGAAAGGGACATCCCTGACCAAACCGAGTGCAGCCAGGCGATTTAGAGGCCATACTGAAAGCACAACACAGATAGAAGATTCCTAAAATTGTCCACTACCCGACAGAAAGAAGGAGGACCCATCATGGCACTGATGGATCAGGCCCCCGTGGCCGAATTGCAGAAGGATATTGTCACCGACGAGCAGTACGTGCTCACCCGCACCGTGCGTGACGGCTGGAAGAACACTACCTCTGAGGAGCTGCTGATTGACGGCTATCAGACCCTCAGCGACATCCTGGATTGGCTGGAGACGGATCCGCGACCTTCCCAGCAAACCTTCATGGAGGATTTGCAAGATTCTGGATTCACCGCCTTCTCAGAGGAGACCAAGCAGCAGCTGGAAGGCCCGTACTACCGCTATTTCACTGACGACGGCCAGTACTGGGACGCAGAAGAAGGCACCATCACCGCCCTGTTCGATTCCAACTGGATGAAGGGGGACGTCGCTGATGATGACGACCTGGAAGAGATGGAAAAAATGACCTTCCACACCCGCCCCCTGGAGCTGACGGTCGAGAACGTGCTGGCCTACGCCCGCTACGCATTCGATGATCAGAGCGTGAAGCTGATTCCTGCTAAGGAGCACCTGGCAGAGATGATGCAAGAATACGGCTACCTTGAAGAGGATGGCACCGTATCCTACCGCTGCCGCTTCACCCCCATCATGAAGGCCGCTTCGCCCGCCGGTCTGTTCCGCATCGGCCTGGAAGCAGCCCTGTGGGTCTGGGCCCAGGTCGAAGATGAAGAAGAACCCACCTGGCACCGCTTCCGCGACGTCTACACCGGCGACGAAGCACGCTACGATGCCGTCGAGTACCTGCTGGACGTCCCCGAGAGCATGTGGAAGTCTCCGACCCAGCGCATCGGCATCTCCCAGATGATTACCAGCGACTTGCCGGTTCAGGGTGCACTGGCTGCTGCTGAGCTGGAACGCCGCTACGGGCTGCCGGAAGATTCCGTGAAGCCTCTGAGCCAGGATGAGCTGGACCGTGAGGTTGTGCTGAGCCGCCGGATGGAAACCCGCTAACAGCCACCACAAAAGACCCCGGCACGAAAGAATCCCTGATCGTAACGTGCTTGTGGCACCGGCACAGGTGGAGCTGATTCTCCACTTGTGCCGGTGCCTCTTTTTGTGGGTGGCAGCCTGTGATGTAGCTAAGGGACATGAGTACCGAATCTGCTTCAGAGTCCTCTGATGTGTCTGATGCTAGAAGCATCTTAGATCAGTACGTCAGGAGGATATGATGCAGAAGAAGAGCGCCGCGTACCGGCGTGTCTTTGGCTCCCTCAAGCAGGCACGAGAGTTCAGGGATGATTTTTACGCATCCTACGGGTTGCAGTCTTCGGAGCCGGGTGCCCACATCCACCGGGAGGGGGAGGGATGGGTCGTTGAATTCACCGCCGCTGAGCAGCTGAGTTTCGCTCAGGAAGTCTACCGCCGTCTCATGCTCAATCCAGAGGGGGAGCCCACGTGTGCTTTCCGGTTCGTGTGGGTGAGGCGCCCGGTACCTCAGAAGGACGGCATGAAGGAGCAGGACTGCATCTTGTTTAACATCATGATGCGTCTACGCACCTTCACCCCACAGCAGATGAGCTGGCAGCTGCTGGCCCTGTCTACGTACCGTGCATGGGATATGAACAAGATCCCGGGGCGTCAGGAGCGGGCTGATTATGAAGCGCAGGTCGTTAAGGACTTGCGTATCGGCTCCCACAGGCTTGCCCCTACTATGGTTGGGCTGTACCCCGAATATGCAGAGTTCACGGTTGATCCTGAAATGATGAGCATTTCCTCGCTCCGGTACCTGATGCACTATGAGGCGCAGCAGGAACAGGAAGATCTGGTGGATGAGGGCGATGCGCTGCGGAAGGATACGTGGGTTGCCCGCTCCCGCACCCAGTTCAACCGCCGCCTGGTACAGATGGCTGAAGAATTGAGGGCAGGAAACGTGCTCATTGCCGATACGTCGTCCTTTGCCCGCCGGGTTTCCTGGCTCGATGACAACGGCTATTTCAGTCAGGATACTGGAGCACTCAGCAGCCAGAAGGAAGACTACCCGGGTTTCTATGGTGAAGTGCTGAGCGGTCAGCATCTGGTCAGCATCCAGCTCTACGTGATCCAGCGTGCAGACGGGAAGTTCCTGTCCAAGATCAATGACCAGGCCCCGGTGGACCTTGGGTTCGGGGCGTGGTTTGGAGACGTAGGGTTGCAGATGACCTCGCTGCGTGCCCGGCAGGTGATGGGTCTGCTCCAGTGTGAGGATGTGACGCTCGTGCCCTTCGGCGACGTTGAAGACTAAAAACGTGGTGAGCTTTCAAGGCGCCGGTACACGGGGGCTTTCCCCTGCGTACCGGCGCCTTGTGATATGGACAGAAACCCGTATTTAGCAGTGGGACATCAACTCCCGAATATGGGTTAGACCCTTGAATCTGCTGGGAAAATAGCGGCATACCCCACAGATTGGAAGGATTAGACCGTGAAGGTTTTTAGGCACCCGGCTAGTGTGCAGAACTTCCAAGGGGGAGTGAATGTTTTTTGGGAGAAAGGATTGAACGATGACTGAATGGATCAATTCATCTTTTATAACGCTGGTCTTTATGCTGGGTCCGTTCGTGGCTATTGCTATCGGCTTGGTCATTTCGATGGTTGTAGATGAAGTGGAGACAAAAAAGCTGTTCAAGGAGCTGAAGCAGCGGAATGAGGAGTACCGCCGTGCCCGTCAAGAAACGGTGGTTGTAGAGCCTGTAGATCAGAAGCTCAAGATTGATACCAACCTCTATACGTACAACGAATATCTTCGCCGCAACGAGATTAAGCACGGTACGACCTTTGAAGATGTGCAGCACCGTAAGCCGAGAGTTGATCTTTACTCGATGGTGGAAGGGGCCAGGGAAGGTCACGAGACGGCCCTTTACTATCATCCCGATAAGGACTACTGGACCGCTTCAGGATGGGACGGAGACCCTACCGGCTTGAACGCAAGAAGCAGAAGCGTGATTCATGTGGTGCCTTCCGATCAGGGCTACTCGTACACGACGGTAGAGTATTGGCATTACTACCTGTGCCTCAAGAAACAGCTGGAAGAAGAAGGCGCAGCACACAATCACGAACGGTGCAATCATTTCAATTCGGTGAAGCACATTACCTGGCACATTAAGCAGAACTAGAGCGTGAGTGAGGTGGCCTATCCCGTGATGCGGGATAGGCCACCTCGTACTATCTCATGGGGTAGACCAGGGATGCAGGTATGGCTGCTAGAAGATGCCCTGAAAGGGGACGCCAACCAGACATTTAGGAAAGGGACAAGCGCCCTTCTTTTCTCAATAGCTGCCTCGATGGGGGAGAGGATAGGGGTAGACCTAGCCCCTAGAAACAGAAAGGATAAGGGCAATGGAAACGATGACCTGCGGCTCTGTAGATTACGAGCGTGTGCGTGCCTCATGGCGGTACGAACGCACCGGTGCGGTGTGGAGGATGCGTGCACGGCGTGCCTGGGAGAGCGAAATCAACAGCCCAATGTTCGACCCGATGGCAGGCGCCCAGGCAACGGTACTAATTGCCGATAACCGCACTGAGGAACAGTCATCCTACGGTCTGCGTCATTGGTCCCATTGCCGCGCACAAGAAGCACTGCTGAGCCTGGGCGCTGAGATTGCGGCTCGCTGGGCACGCGTATTCCTTGGAAGCCGGTGCGCGTACGCCTTCGAGATTGAAGAAGATGTCGAAGGCATCGTCTTTGGCGGCGAGGAAGTACTCGATGCCTCCCTGGACGGCTCTGTACCGCGCATCATGCTCTGCGATGATGCCGATTCAGCCCGAATCCTTGAACGGTACCGCCGGGCGGCGGCGCTTGCCTCCTGCCTGGAAATGGGCAAGGTGGAACACCTCTTCCTGGAGCGTTTCGACACCACCACCCGCTCCTGGGCGATTGAGGAAGAGGCGATGCTGACCAGCTGGGAGGTACTGAACAGCTTCGAGGGCTGGATGGAAGATTGCGACAAGGCACGTGAACAGGTGCAGTCATGGCTGGATGGCGGACGAGAAACCGGACCGGTCACCCTCTTTGACATTGCACACCCGCAAGGTCTCACCCTGGAAGATGCCATCACCCAGGTGCAGGACATGGCACAGAGGCTCTACCCTTCCACCCAGACGGATACCGTCTTCTTCAGCGATCACGAATTTGAGGAATGGACCCGTGACATGCAGGCATTTTTGAGCACCCACGGGCACCCCCTGCCCTCTCCTACCGTGCGTGCCTTCTGCATCTGGATGAGCCGCTACGCCCCGCTCACCTCCCGCATGCAGGGCAAGCTCAAGGATTGGCGGGTGGACAAGCTCGCGGCGGCGGCTCAGAACTTCGCATGGGTCTGCCCGGTCATTGAGGATGCCGCCGTCATGGAAGCATGGGCGCAGTACCAGGCACACCTGACCCAGACCGCATAACCCCTGCTACTCTTTGGCGAGCGCCCCGCCGCCGCCCCGCTCAGCGGCGGGGGCGGGGCGGGGGTGCCCGTCGGATAGCAGGGGGCGCTCACCGTGCAGCTGAGAAAATCCCCCAAGACCAGGGGAGGGCATAAGGGGGGAGCTGAAAGGAATTTAGGAAAAGGACATACGAGGTCGAATCCCCGTACCAAGGCCCTCATATGCGATTCTAAAAAGAAAAACACCCAGCCGCTCACCACAGAAGGAAACACCCGATCATGAGCACAGCACGAATCCTCGTCCACGACGTCCCCAAACACCTTCACGAAGCCACCGAATACTTCGACCCTGAACACCCCGCGCTCGCCCTGCTCAAAGATCAGCAGAACAACCCCACGAACCTGTTCTGGGTCTCCGACGAAATGGCTGCTATCGCCGTTGACGCCGCCCAAGCCGAAGACTTCCCCCTCATCGAATCCACCAACAACCTACCCCGGTGGGGTGAAGGAGCGAGCGCCCTCGTCCTCTTCGAGAAAGGCACCGGTATCGAGATCCTAGATTTCTCTGCCGGTCTACCCACAGACGATGACGAAGAACCCGACACCCTGGTAGCTATCGGCTTTCTGCGTATCCAGCAGACCGTTTACGTCATCGTCAGCTACAGCCCAAAGACGGACGATAACTACTACCGGGTAGATCGAGTCATCGAGCTAGAGCAGTTTGCTGCCGGGTTCAAAGGCGCCGCCCTGCTGCTTCAAGCGACCTTCCTGCTGATGGGCGATTCCTCTATCACTGAAGCCACTACCCAGAAGGTGAAGGGCAAGACCCGCCGCAAGCACGGCAAACGCTACGACATCTACCCAGCCGCACAGGTGCGATCAGTACGGGTCACCTCCCGCCTGATCCAGGAGAGCACCCCGGCGGCGGTGCTGGAGGATGAGGCGCCTGCTGATCAGCGGCAGCGCTCGCCTTTGAGTCATCAGGTGTTGGTGCGGGGGCATTGGAGGAATGTTCCGTATGGTCAGGGGCGTGCGTTGAGGCGGCATCAGTGGATTATGCCGTATGTGAAGGGGCCTGAGGGTGCCCCGTTGGTGAATCGTCCGTTGGTGAAGACGTGGCGTTAAGTGTATAGGTGTAGGTGCTTTTGGGTCCTGCTTCTCTGCCTGGTGAGGTGGAGGGGTGGGGCCCCTTTTTTTGTGTGTGCTGCTGTGCGGATCTGGTGGGGGAGTGGAGAGGTTGATTTAGGAAAAGGACAAACAGGGGAAATCCTAAAAATTGAGGTCGAAAAATCGAGAGGATAACCATGTCAGCACAGATGACTGACAGCCCCTAATCCTTGAAGGAGGAAGCCATGAGCACCCTGAGTCCCGTATCCGCATGCCGCGCCCTGAATCACACTGATTCGACGGTGACCTACCCTATCCCCGCCCTGTACCCGTGGATAGCACAGCAGGGCATCCGGGACGCTGTGAAGGACATAGCGCCGGTGCACGGTGAACCATGCTCTGCATGTGTCAGGGACATCACCGAAAGCTTTAACGCTTTGGTGCGCACCGGTTCCGGCTCTGATGACACGCTCGCTTCAGACATGGCGGCTCTGCTGGGTCTGGAAGCCTCAGAGGTGACCGTGACCGGCTGGGATGATGCCCCGCTTGAATCGGTCACCGTCCCGGTCTCTGTGTCATGGAATGACGCTCTAGAAGCTATGCACAAGGTATTCCGCGGTGAGGTTCCCTCAGGCGGTTACAGCTGGGGCGTTGCCTACAAGATGGCGACCCTGGAGATGACCGACCGGGTCTGTGAAGAATGCGGACACGGCAAATAGCCCGCCCGCCCCGCGTCCGCCCTGCACCGCCCCGTAGAGGGGTGCAGGGCGGCGGGACACCCACCCCCTAGAGGGGGGCGGGGCGCAGCTCTTTCAGGGGGATTTAGGAAAAGGACAAACGAGGTCAAACCCCAAAAACGCCGCCCCAAAAGTTAGAAGATGGTCACGTCAAACGTTGAAGATTCGATTCTCTGAAGGAGAGAGATTATGGATTGCACCTGCACCAAGTACCGCCACCCGCACCTGAAGGTCACCAACGACAAGGGGAGCGTATGTGTGCTCGTCCGCTCGTCCACAGGTGAGCTCATGGACACGGCGGCTATCCGTCGAGAGAATGAGCGCCGCAAAACCGTGCGGTACCGCATGGGGGCGCTCGCACGCCGCATGTACACCCGCCTAACCGCCCGCCTAGAAACCATGCGATAGGCGGGACAGGCACCCACCCGCCCCCGCCTGGAGGGGGTACCCTCCAGGCGGGGGGCGCAGCTTGAAATTTAGGAAATGGACATACCTGTCAGAATCCCAGAGGCACCCACCTCACCCACGAGAAGATGAACCCACCACCAACCCCCAAGCCCTGAAGGAAAGCAGCCATGAGCCCCCACAATCTGATCAAAGCCGCCATGACCGGCCTCAAGAAACCCCGGGTACCCCACCTCACCGCCCGCTCACAGCAGAGCACCCCCACCAAGCAGCCGGCGCCCCCGGCACACCCCGGAACAGAGCCGCCCGCCGCGCTCGCCGTGGCACCCTGGGCGGCCCTTACCAGGTTCCTGCAAACCCTGATTGAGATGATGGAAGATCCGCAGGTGCATACCTTGAGCGGTGATGAGCTCATGCAGAGGCTGCTGAAGGACCCGGCAACGCGTCATATGGTCCGTAGCTTCCAAGTGGTCATGATGAGCTGCCGGTGGGTTTTGGAGCACAAAGAGGAGATCTCTGAGCTGATTGCCCTCTGGAGGCAATGCCTCAGCACCCACAGCCAGGGCAAAAACCCCGCTGAGAGTAGCCCCCGGGGTAAGCCCTAATGATCCTCGATACGGGCTAAAAAGAGAGGG
>ERZ1674088.32-NODE-32-length-24304-cov-27.068127_pt1 | contig 24304 bp, 18 predicted proteins | sample MGYA00581117_ERZ1674088 | MGnify/ENA primary metagenome ERZ1674088 (study PRJEB41354, sample SAMEA4873335) | human saliva metagenome | biome: human-associated habitat [ENVO:00009003]; feature: mouth environment [ENVO:08000002]; material: saliva material... | reverse complement strand
AGCCGTAGTACTAAGAGACTTTTTCTATTAGTGAGCGAGAAGTTTTTCCTATAGTCTTCAATATAAAGAACCACTATTTAGAGATTGAAAAGATATATCTATATTTGCTCTCGAAACATACTAACAAACAAACCTAAAGCACATCACAAGGTATGAAGAAACTAATACTGCTGAGTGTCCTCAGCCTGTCTCTAATCCAATGTACTTCTTCCGACATGGGAGAACCAGTACTTGAGAAGAACGAAACAACCAAAGAGAAAACAGCAAATCCCTTTGAGCGAAGCCCAGAAGAAGCCATTGGCGCAGTACAAGAGTTTCTATCGCAGAACTCTGGTCTTAGAGGCCTGGGCGAAGAAGCACGCTCAATAGATAAATTGGTTCGATTAGACCAATTATCAGGATTCAGATCAACCTCTGAGCAGGAAGACTTCTCAAGTAAGTTCTATGCAGTCCAATTCAAGGATGGAAAGGGATATGCCGTCGTATCAAAGGATATAAGAACCTTCCCCATCTTTGCTGTCTTAGATTCAGGTAAGGCCGATAGCAAGAGCTTAAATACTCCCGAGATGCAAAGACAGAGAGCAAATATGCTTGAAGGTTTTAACTCCGAGGTGGATAGTTTTAATGTAGCGACGCAAAAACACCATAGTGAATTCAGGTCTAGCAAAGTAAAGGCTAGTGATAATGAAGAGGATGCAATTCTAACATTCCTAAAAGATGGGTGGAAGCTGACAAGGCAAACAGATATTCGACTAACATCTAACTGGGGACAACAGGTAATGAAGCCAACCTTATTCATGAATGCAGCTGGAGCAGCATATTCGGACGTACATGAAAGAGCTAATTATGACGACTACATAAATCCATATTGGGAAGGTCTGAAAAAGGCTACTAAAGTTACACCTCCATCATTCTTTGGATGTACGCCTGTTGCCTTTGGCCAGGTTATGTATGCACTGAGAAATGAGAAGGGATTTCGTGACCTGAAGTATACATCGGGAGAGCCTATACTATGGAATCGCATGAGTGATAATAAGTCTCAAGATAACGAAGAGTGTAACCGTTTCTTAGGTTGGATTACCATGAACTGTTCACCTGTAGTATTCAGTGAAGGAACCATGGTGTTCAATATAACTGCAACGAAGTTCTTAAGAAAAGTTGTAGGAGACAATATAAAGTCAAGGTATGACAACTGTATTGTCGGTGACGGTGACTTTAATGGATACGGCTGGTCAGAAGATAAGCGAGTGGCAGAAGAGTTCTTCCAATATCCCAAGTGCTTTGTCATCATGACGGCTTCTTCAGGGGCATTTAACTATATAAACTACCATACGTTCGTTATTGATGGCATGGTGGAGTTCACGAAGAAAATGAAGGGAAGTGGATTTCTCGGAACAGGGCTTTTTAGGAAGACTCGCAATGGCGTAAGGCATCTATATCATGTCAACGCAGGATGGAATGGTGTATCAAACGGATATTACCTGTACGTTCAGAGTGTTAATAATGAATTTGAATATACGGGAAAAAATAGAGCAATGGACTATCGCTCTAAACCCGCCTATTTGATTGTTAGACCTGCTTAAACTTACTATTATGAAAGTATCTAAGCTCCTTTGGGCAGTCGTCATGGCCCTCACCTTCGTACTCATATCTTGTGATAGGGTCACAGATGAGCCTACTATTGAAGGTGAAATGAAAAAGCTATTTGATAGTCAAGCCCAGCGAAAGTCCTTCCGTGTATTGACGGCCTCGGGAAAGCCATACAACCACAAAGTAGATTGGCATATCGTTGGTATCATGGTACCCTCCTCAGATACCTACTTGACTAAAAAGGTGGACACCCTATCCAATGGTGATCTCAAGATATCTTACGACTGGGTATCCTTTACCGTGAGGGAGAATAAGTCCGTGATCGATGTCGAAGTACAGAAGAATGAGACGGGTAAAGTACGATCAGTTTACTTCAGCACTAGAAATTCAGATAGGCAGATAACTCTTCCTGATATGAGGGTGACGCAGCGGGCTGAGTAAGCCTCACTTTATCTCCTCAGAATGATATACTCCTCTCCGTGCGGGACGCTTTCGGCTAAGCCGAGGGCATCCCGCACGGGCGTTTATCTGGGGCGTATGGTAGGGCTACTTCGGTACTCAGAAGAAGGCCAATTAGGCATCTGAAAGACCTCCAGCTTATTGATGAGGCGCTGACTTCTATATGGGCAAGAGTCACCCGCCCGAAGTGCGGCCAGCGAGCGTGCCTTGGAAGCCCAGCTGAGGTGGTCAAGTAAGTAGAGGAGAATGTGTAACTTTGTGGACTGTGCGCACCTCGCATCGGTGCGTCGCAGCTATCACATCGATACAATCCAAATAGATAATAGAATAAGCAACTGCTCTCATGGCACAGCAAGAAGACCTCTTTAAGAAGGTGATCGCCCACTGTAAGGAATACGGCTTCGTCTTCCCCTCCTCCGAAATCTATGACGGCCTCGGTGCTGTCTACGACTACGGACAGCTCGGTAGCGAACTGAAGAACAACATCAAGCGCTACTGGTGGGAGGCGATGACCCTCTTGGCTCCTAACGTCGTAGGGATCGACTCAGCGATCTTCATGCACCCCAAGATCTGGAAGGCCTCTGGCCACGTCGACGCCTTCAATGACCCCCTCATCGACAACAAGGACTCGAAGAAGCGCTACCGCGCTGACGTCCTCATCGAGGATCAGCTGGCCAAGATCGAGGAGAAGATCAATAAGGAGGTAGCTAAGGCTGCGAAGAAGTTCGGTGAGAGCTTCGACGAAGCACAGTTCCGCTCGACCAACGGCCGTGTACTCGAGTATCAGGCTAAGTGGGAAGAGCTGCACAACCGCTTCGCTGCTGCTATGAACGATACGAACCTCGAGGAGCTGCGTCAGATCATCCTTGACTACGAGATAGTCTGCCCGATCAGCGGCACGCGCAACTGGACGGAGGTCCGTCAGTTCAACCTTATGTTCGCCACCGAGATGGGCTCCACGGCCGACGGTGCGATGAAGGTCTATCTGCGCCCCGAGACGGCTCAGGGGATCTTCGTGAACTTCCTCAATGTGCAGAAGACAGGCCGTATGAAGGTGCCCTTCGGTATCGCACAGATCGGTAAGGCCTTCCGCAATGAGATCGTCGCCCGTCAGTTCATCTTCCGTATGCGCGAGTTCGAGCAGATGGAGATGCAGTTCTTCGTCCGCCCTGGTGAGGAGCTCAAGTGGTTCGACTTCTGGAAGGACCTGCGTCTTCGCTGGCACAAGGCCCTCGGCCTCGGCGACAAGAAGTACCGCTACCATGACCACGAGAAGCTGGCACACTACGCCAATGCTGCTACGGACATCGAGTTTGAGATGCCCTTCGGCTTCAAGGAAGTAGAGGGTATCCACAGCCGTACGGACTTCGACCTGAAGCGTCACGAGGAGTTCAGTGGCAAGAAGATGCAGTACTTCGATCCCGAGCTGGGTGAGAGCTATGTGCCCTACGTCATCGAGACCTCTATCGGTGTCGACCGTATGTTCCTCAGCCTCATCTGCGGCTCCTACGAAGAGGAAGCCCTCGAGGGTGGTGACAAGCGTACGGTCCTTCGCCTGCCCGCAGCTCTCGCTCCTGTCAAGCTCGCTATCCTACCCCTGGTACGTAAGGACGGCCTCGATGCCAAGGCACAGGAGATCTACGACGAGCTGAAGTTCGACTTCAACTGCCAGCTCGATGAGAAGGACTCTATCGGTAAGCGCTACCGACGTCAGGACGCTATCGGTACGCCCTACTGCGTCACCATCGACCACCAGACGATGGAGGATGGTACCGTCACCCTGCGTCACCGCGACACGATGCAGCAGGAGCGCGTCGCTATCAGCGAGCTCTCCCGCGTACTCTACGAGGCTACTTCGCTGAAGAGCCTGCTGCGCAAGATCTAACCCCCACCCAAGAGAGGTGCCCACCACTTCATCTAAGAGACAATGATGATAAGCAAGATCACCACAGGCCTCGCCCTGCTTATGCTCCTCAGCCTCACGAGCTGCAATAGCACTATCGACGTCGCCCAGGAGCGCCGCGCCACGAATGAGCGGGCCTTCCGCGCCTTCGCCGACAGCACGGACTTCCAGCGCGTCACCGTACCCGGTATCACGGGTAGTGGCTTCATCTATATGAAGGTCACCAAGGCAGGCGATGCGTCTGTCGGGGTGGACTATACCGATGCCGTCACGCTCTTCCGTGACGCCTACTCGACGAGCGAATGGGTCAAGGACAATCTCAAGGCTATGCGTGTGCGCCAGACCCTTGACCTCAACTCCGTCCAGCAGGAGACCGTAGCCAGCCTCCCCGTAGGCCTGCAGATCGCTGTGCAGAACCTCCATCAGGGAGCCGAAGCCTCTATCGTAGTGCCCTGGTACCTCAATACCAACAATATGCTGGAGCGTACCGAGAGCTATACCTCGCTATATTACCGTGTCCGCCTCGGGAGCGTCATCAAGCCCTCCACGAAGTAAGGATCCTATACCCTATAGATGCATATACTCCTCAGCAATGACGACGGCTTCCGCGCCGCAGGTATCCAAGAGCTCGCTCAGGCGATGCTCGCCTTCGGTCAGGTGACTATCGTCGCTCCAGACGGGCCCCGCTCGGGCTTCTCTGGCGCTATCACCACGACCCAACCCCTCCGCCTCAAGCACCGCACCACCGAAGGCAACCTCGCTGTATATAGCTGCGAGGGTACGCCCGTGGACTGCGTCAAGCTCGCACTAAATACCCTCTTCGTAGACCAGCGCCCCGACCTCATCATCTCGGGCATCAACCACGGGAGCAACGAGGGCATCTGCGTGAGCTACTCCGGCACGCTCGGTGCTGCCCGCGAAGGCTGTATCTACGGCATCCCATCGCTCGCCGTGTCGCTCGATGATACCGCTTGGCACCCCGACTTCTCCGACAGCATCGACTACACGGTGCGTGTGGTGAAGATGATGCTTGAGAAGCCCCTACCCTGGCAAACGATGCTCTCGCTGAACGTCCCCAAGACAAAGCCCAAGGGTCTGAAGGTATGCCCTATGACTGTAGGGCGCTTCGTCGAGGAGTTCGTCCACTCAGAGGACGGTAAGGGCAAGCGTATCCACTGGCTCACGGGTCGCCAAGATCCCGCCGAGGATACCAAACAAGCCGACTGGCACTACCTCAAGGAGGGCTGGGCGACACTCACGCCCCTCCAGCTCGACTGCACGAACTATCAGTGGCTCGAGGAACTCGAAGCCCTGGCCCAACGCTCAGCATAGCACTATGCGCTACTTCTTAGTCGCAGGCGAAGCCTCTGGCGACCTCCACGCCTCGGCGCTCATACGGGCGCTGCGGGCTGAGGATCCAGAGGCTTCGTTTGCTTTTATGGGTGGAGATAAGATGGAGGCCGCAGCAGGCGTCGCCCCCATCGTCCACTACCGTGAGGTCGCCTTTATGGGCATCGTCAACGTCGTCAAGAACCTCGGGAAGCTCACCCGCATCGGCCGGCAGATACAGGCCGCTATGCGTGACTTCGCCCCCGATGTGGTCATCCCTGTGGACTACGCAGACTTCAACTTCCGCTTCATCCTCCCCTACGCCAAGAAGGAGCTACGCTGCCCCGTCATCTACTATATCCTCCCCAAGCTCTGGGCGTGGAGAGCAGGGCGCATACGTCAGCTCCGCCGCTATGTAGACCTCGGGCTGAGTATCCTGCCCTTTGAGACCAGCTACTTCAGCGACAGAGGCCTTCGCACAGCGTATATAGGCAACCCTTGTGTCGATGCTAAGCTCACCTACCTCGCTGAGCATCCCGAGCCCGTAGAGCGTGAGCAGATACTCCTCCTCGTACCGGGGAGCCGTCAGTCTGAGCTACGGGACAACCTCCCCGAGATGCTTGCAGCCACCGCTGCTTATTCTCAGTTGGGCTGGCGTGTCGTCATCGCTGGTGCTCCAGGTCTTACCGCTGCAGACTATGCCCACCACCTCGGTAAGTACAGCGATACCCCCATCCTCTTCGGAGATACCTACGGACTCATGCGCCGTGCGCACGCTGCCCTCGTCACCTCGGGTACAGCGACGCTGGAGGCAGGCTTATGGGGCATCCCTATGGTCGTCTGCTATCGTATGGGCGGTAGGCGCATCGCTCGCCTCGTCTTTGAGCGCCTCTTCCGTGTGCCTTACTTCTCGCTGGTCAACCTCATCTTGGATCGCCCTGCCGTCCCCGAGCTCCTCGCTGACCGCGCCCACTCCGTACAGATCCTCTCGATCCTCTCCCGCCTCATCCCCGAGGAGGATCACCGCCGCACGGACCAGCTACAAGCATTCGCCCAGCTGCAGGAGCTGATGGGTACGGAGCCCAGCGCCCCACGTGCCGCAAGAGCTATCCTGAGCTACCTCCACGAAGCGCGATAAGCACCCTACTCCACCCCCTCTGTGAGCTGGGGAAAACGAGTGGGTAAGCGTGGGATAAATACGGGACTCATCCCCACCCCTCCAGCGACGACCTCACTCCCCTCTCCCCCCTTCCCTCGGGGTGTAGATAACTCACGAGATTATCCCACCCCAATACACATACCGAGGGATGCAAGAAAAGGGAAAGCAATCCCCCGAGATGTGGATGCCTTCCCCTCGACTGCGCCCAAAGCCCAGCTATAAGTGGGAAGTCACTTGTGAATACCCTGTGGGCAGGAAGCGCAAAGCATTAGGATAAGTCCGTGGAGGAGCCGAATGGAGGAAGTGAAGACATAAGCAGATTACCCACGATTCCACCGACTATAATAACAATAGGAGATAGAGAGAAAAAATTTATTCTTCCTCTATATACTTCACTTATATTAAGCACTGGGGATAAGTCGAGCCGTCGGGGTCGGTAGGCTTGGATGTAGGGTGAGCTACTACCCTATGCTGGTTTCTTATGGTACCTACTTCTGGGACTCCACGCGGGGAATGCGTGGGGGGGCGGAGTCAACTGATCGGTGAAAAAAACTATCTTTGTTCAATAACAAGAATATCTCACATCATAGTACACAAGCACAGCTAATGGAAAAGCCCTATGTAATAGGTGTAGACCTCGGTGGGACGAACACCGTCTTCGGTGTCGTCGACGCCCGTGGTAATGTCGTCGTCAACGCCTCGATCAAGACTGGTACGCACATCGATATTGAGCTCTACCTGAATGACCTCGTCACAGGCCTCAATATGCTCATCGAGCAGGTCGGTGGGAAGGAAAAGATCCGTGGTATCGGTGTAGGTGCGCCTAACGGTAACTACTTCAACGGCTCTATCGAGTTCGCACCCAACCTCCCTTGGAAGGGTAAGATCCCCTTGGCTCAGATGATCCAGGATCGTATCGGTATCCCCGTAGCACTCACCAACGATGCTAACGCTGCCGCTATCGGTGAGATGACCTATGGTGCTGCACGCGGTATGAAGGACTTCATCGTCATCACCCTCGGTACGGGCGTCGGTAGTGGTATCGTCGTCGGCGGTCAGCTCGTCTACGGGCACGATGGCTTCGCTGGCGAACTCGGTCACATGATCGTCCGTCGCAATGGGCGTATGTGCGGCTGTGGCCGTCAGGGCTGTCTCGAGACCTACACGTCTGCTACGGGCGTAGCACGTACGGCTCGCGAATACCTCACCATCCGCTCCGACGAGAGCTCGCTCCGTGAGCTGGATATCGACACGATCACGAGTAAGGACGTCTTCGACGCTGCTTCGGCTGGCGACCGTCTCGCGCTCGAGATCTTCGAATCTACGGGGGCTATCCTCGGCGAAGCCTGCGCGGACTTCGTCACCTTCTCCTCCCCCGAAGCGATCATCTTCTTCGGTGGTCTCACCAAGGCTGGTGACCTCCTGATGAACCCCATCCGCCACCACATGGAGAAGAATATCCTCAAGATCTACGAAGGCAAGACCAAGCTCCTCGTCTCTCAGCTCAAGGAGAGCGACGCTGCCGTCCTCGGTGCCAGCGCTCTCGGCTGGGAAGCCAAGGAAATCTAATCTCCTTCGATCCCTATGATGACAGACGAGCCGGCGCACTGCCGCGCTCGTCTGTTGTCTTTCCCCCACACGACTTCCCTACCCCTTATTCCCTATGCACACACATCCACTATCGAGCTTTAGCTACTGCCCTCGCTGTGGGCAGAAGGGGCTGGAGCATGTACATGGCCGTGCTATCCACTGCCCGAGCTGTGACCTCACTTACTTCCACAATGTAGCCTCTGCTGTCGCTTGCTTCGTCCTCGACGAGGCGGGGCATCTCCTCACGGTGCGCCGTGCACGTGATCCGGAGAAGGGCACGCTGGACCTCCCTGGTGGCTTCGTAGACCCCGAGGAGACGGTGGATGATGCTGTGCGTCGTGAGCTGCGCGAAGAGACGGGCCTCGAGGCAACGGAGGTACGTCTACTCTTCTCGATCCCTAATGTCTACCCCTATTCGGGTGTAGATGTCTATACGGCGGATCTCTTCTACCTGACACGTGTGAAGAGTTTCGACGGGGCGACGGCTATGGATGATGCCGGTGAGCTGGTCATCGTCGACCCAGCAGACCTCCGTCCCGAGGCCTTTGGTCTGCGCTCTATACGTGCCGGTATAGAGCGTATCGTAGCCGATCCTAAGCTCATCGGATAACGTACCTATTTGTCCTATGCTCGGTAGCCTTTGGAGTCGGCTGAAGGGCTTTGCACCGCTCTTCTTCATTGCGGTGGGGCTCTTATCGTGGCGTATCACCGCACCCTATGGTTGGCTGGCGCCGTGGATCATCTCAGCGATGCTCTTCTTTGCTGTGCTGAATATGCCACCCAGCGCAGCCGCTCCTCGACCGAAGCACCTCCTTCTTTTTGTCCTCCAGGTAGCTATCGGGGGGACGCTCTACTTCATTCTCTCGGCATGGGATCACGTCATCGCTACGAGTCTCTTTATGTGCTTCCTCGCACCAGCTGCTGCAGCTGCGGGAGCGATGACGAGCCTCATGGATGGTGATACAGGCTTCGCTACGGGCTACACCATCGTCACACACGGGCTGATCTGCCTGGTGGCACCCTTCCTACTCCCCCTACTTGATTCGCACAGCCATCTGCCCTTCTGGACGCTCTCAGGGCAGATAGCGCTCCTGGTGATCCGTATGGTCATGCTACCTATCGTGCTGGCATGGCTCGTGCGCGGTGTGATGAAGAGCATGGGGAAGACCCCTCACCCACCGAAGAAACTCACCTACCTCTTGTGGCTCTCCTCGCTGCTCTTTATCTTGGGGAAGAGCGTCTCCTTCGTCTTGAAGGAAGGCTCGGAGCAGGTCGGGCTACTCATAGCCTCCTTCGCTGTCGGGCTCTTGGCATGCGCTATTCAGTTCACACTCGGCAGTCATCTGGCGCGCCGTATCGGAGTCGAGGAGGTCGCATGCCGTCAGTCTATGGGGCAGAAGAATACCGCCCTGACGCTCTGGCTCTGCATCACCTTTATGCATCCGCTCGTCGCTCCTGGTATAGCGGGCTATATCGCTTGGCAGAACTTCTTCCTCACCTACTATATGAATCGTCGAAGCCGTCTCAAAGGCTGAGGCCTCACACCACTACGCACTACTATCTCTACCACTATGAAACGCTTCCTTCTCTCCCTCCTTCTTCTCCTCCCCTTCGTCGTGAGCGCACAGAGCCTCCGTGGGGATTGGTCGGGTAAGCTCTCGCTCCCTATGGGCAAGCTCCGTATGGTCATTCACCTCACCGAAGAGGCTGGGCGCTGGTCGGCTACCCTGGATAGCCCAGATCAAGGTGCCTACGCTCTACGTGCCGATGAAGTGCATGTCTCGGGTGATAGCCTGCGTATGGAGCTTCGCAGCCTACGCCTGACCTATACTGCCGTACGCACGGCAGATGACAAGCTCTCGGGCAACTTCCAGCAGGGAGGTATGAGTCTCCCGCTGGATATGGAGCGCTCGATCGAGAAGCAAGACGCTCCCCAAGCACCTGCCTCCTATACGGAGGAGGAGCTAAGCATCCCCGTCTCGGGCTCGTCTGTTGTGCTTTCGGGGAGCCTTGCCCTACCTAAGACGGGGCAGGCGCCTTATCCTACGCTCGTCCTGATCACGGGAAGTGGCCCGCAGGATCGTGATGAGACGATCTTCGGCTGTAAGCCTTTCTTGGATATCACCCGACGACTGACCGAGGCGGGCTTTGCTGTCTTCCGCTATGACGACCGTGGAGTGGGGAAGAGCACGGGTGTCTTCCTCGCCTCGAGTATCACGGACTTCGTGCACGATGCTGAGGCTGTCGTCGCTGCCCTCAAGGCGAATAAGAGCGTCCAGGCGCAGCGTATCTTCCTCGTCGGGCATAGCGAAGGGGGCTATATCGCTGCGAAGGTCGCTGGTCAAGACCGCTCGATAGCTGGGGTCGTGTCCTTAGCGGGCCCTGCCTTCGCGATGGATCGTATCCTTCTGGATCAGATGGATGCCCTCAATATCCTCGCGGGGAAGAGCGAGAGTGAGCGTGCCACGCTCAGCAAAGCCAACCGCGAGATCTATCGCCTGATGCAAGATAAGCGCCTCTCGATAGACGAGGTGAAGACACGTGCTGCGAAGGTGATCGATCCACTCCTCCCCGTCTTCAGCCCCGACAAGAGCACCCACGAGGCGATCCGTACGCAGATCATGAGTCAGCTCACACCCTACCTCCGACAGCTCCTCAGTCTGGATATCGCAGGGACGTGGCGTGCTGTCAAGTGCCCCGTCATCGGGCTCTTCGGCGAGATGGACAAGCAGGTCTTACCCACCAATGCGGCCGAGCTACTGCGTCTCCAGCCCAAGGCTCAGGTGCAGGTCTTCCCGAAGCTCAATCATCTCTTTCTGCCTTCGTCTACGGGATCTCCCATGGAATATCCTACGCTGAGAGGGCACTTCTCTGCCGACGCCCTTGACTTCTTGGTGCGTTCGCTGACCGCTTTGAAGTAGCCTCCTCCTATACAAGCCAAATCATAGACGGGCTGAGCGCCTCACATCTCCTGCGTGGGATGTGGGATGCTCAGCCCGCTTTGTATCTGTACCTTTCTACGAGATAGAGTGGGGGAGTATAGTCCTTCTTTGCCTCAACAATAGGATGGGAGTGGTATGAACTTATATTGGTCGACGGGCTGACCTATATAGGTTCGCGTCACGACCTATATAGGTCGTCGTGGTGACCTATATAGCTTCACTCAGCGACCAATATAGGTTTGCAAAAGCGGGGGAGTATGGATGCGTAGGATGCACCTCGGGAAGGACTTCACTATGCTTCATCTGGGGGAAAGATTGTGAATTATTAGCTATCTTCGCAACCTATATAGGACCACATTATAGATCATAGTTAGTAGACGATGCAAACAGTAGTCAGCGGGATCCGTCCCACAGGTAATCTTCACTTAGGTAACTACTTCGGTGCTGTACGTGCCTTCACGCAGATGCAGAATGAGTATAACTGCTATTTCTTCATCGCTGACTGGCATTCGCTGACGACCCATCCGCATCCCGATGATATCATCCGTAGTACGAATACCATCCTCGCTGAATACCTGGCGTGTGGTATCGACCCTGAGAAGGCTACGATCTATGTGCAGAGCGACGTGCGTGAGGTACTGGAGCTCTATCTCTACCTCAATATGAACGCTTACCTCGGTGAGCTGGAGCGTACGACCTCCTTCAAGGACAAGGCACGCCAGCAGCCCGACAACGTCAATGCTGGTCTGCTCACTTACCCCTCCCTCATGGCTGCTGACATCCTCATGCACAAGGCTGTCAAGGTACCCGTCGGTAAGGATCAGGAGCAGAATATGGAGATGGCGCGTAAGTTCGCCCGCCGCTTCAATACCATCTACGGCGTGGACTTCTTCACCGAGCCTCAGTCCTTCTCCCTTGGAGAGCGTGCACTGAAGGTCCCTGGCCTCGACGGCTCAGGGAAGATGGGTAAGAGCGAAGGCAATGCGATCTACCTCATCGACGACGAGAAGACCATCTCCAAGAAGGTCATGCGTGCCGTCACGGACGCTGGTCCTACGGAGCCAAACAGCGAGAAGCCCGAGCCTATTCAGAACCTCTTCACGCTGATGGAGATCGTCTCCACGCCCGAGGTCTACCAGCACTTCGACGGGCTCTACAACGACTGCGCTATCCGCTACGGCGATATGAAGAAGCAGCTCGCTGCCGATATCAACGCCTTCTGCGCGCCTATCCGTGAGCGCATCCTCGACATCCAGGGCGACAAGGAGCTCCTCTCCCGTGTAGCTCGCATCGGTGCTGAGAAGGCTCGTGAGTCCGCTGCGAAGACCATCGATGAGGTGCGCCACATCATCGGCTTCCGCCCCCGCTAAGCAAAATCATTCAATTTAGATAAGATACTCCCCATGGAATTAATCGGTAAAATCGTCCAGGTACTCCCCCTGCGCACGGGTACCAGCAAGGCTGGCAACCCCTGGCAAGTACAAGAATACATCCTCGAGACGCTCGGCACGCAGTACCCCCGCAAGGTCTGCTTCGAAGTCTTCGGCGACAATGTGAATAAGTTCCCCATGCAGGTGGGTCAGGAAGTGACGGTATCTATCGACGTAGAGAGCCGTGAGTTCAATGGCCGCTGGTACACGTCTGTCCGCGCTTGGAACGTAGTCCAGGGCATCCAGCTCCCCGGTGTAGCTGCTCCCGCTCCTGCTGCTTATAGCGCACCTCAGCCTCCCGCTGCTCCCGCAGCGGCACCTGCCGCAGCTCCTGCTGCCCAGCCTGTAGCTCCCGCTGGTGCTGCAGATGATCTGCCCTTCTAAGCTACTGGTGGTAGACTACCGCCTGTAGACGCCAGACCCATTAGACGATCCCGTCGAGCCCTGTGCCCAAGAGTGAAGTCTAATGGGTCTGGTGGATATAGACACTTACCCCTCGCCTTACCCCCACTACTTCATAGCCGATGCACCTCCTTCTCCTCGCTGTGGGCAAGACCGATAGTCGTGCGATCGAAGAGCTGACGAAGCTCTACGCCGATCGCCTTGGCCATTACCTGCCCTTCACACTGCAGATCATCCCCGACATCCGCCGCTCCAGCAAGCTCACCCCCGAGCTACAGAAGCAGATGGAGGGAGCGGAGATCCTGCGGCAGACGAGTACGTCGGATAGGGTAGTGCTCTTCGATGAGCGCGGGCGAGAGTTCTCAAGTACCGCCTTCGCCTCGTATATTGAGCGGGTGATGGTATCGGGTGCGCGCCGTCTGGTCTTCGTCATCGGTGGCCCCTACGGCTTCTCGGAGGAGGTCTATAAGCGGGCGGATGACCGCGTGTCGCTGAGTCAGATGACCTTCTCTCATCAGATGGTACGTCTATTCGCTGTGGAGCAGCTCTACCGTGCGCAGACGATCTTGAGAGGCGAGCCTTATCACCACGAGTAGGGTAGTGCCTATGTCTTATCTCTACACATATCACTAAGATTTTATTTCTCTCTATATGCGTATATGGGATCGGCTTCAGGCTTGGGTAAGCCGTGCTGACCAGCGATGCTACTACTGGATACTGACGCTGGCGCTCCTCCTGCCCAATGTCGTGCTCTCCGTCGTCATGCAGCAGCCTGCCGTAGGGCGTGTGCTGAATATCCTGCTGATGCTACCGGTATACATGCTTCTCCTGCTCTCGGCGAAGCGTCCTGGGCGTGTCTACTGGGGGCTCTTCGTGCTGGTCTTGCTCCATGCCTTCCAGCTCGTACTCCTCACGATATTCAGTGGCTCCGTCGTCGCGGTGGATATGCTCCTGAATATCTTCACCTCGGAGCCTGATGAAGCGGGCGAACTCCTCTCCAACATCCTCTGGCCCATCCTCGCCAGCGGGGGATTCTACGCCCTGACCTTCGTCGTGGCGACGCTCTCAGCGCGTAGCCGTGAGAGCCTCTCGCCACGCTTCCGTCGCCGTATGGCCCTCGTCTCTGCGCTCATCCTTCTCGTCGCCCTACCTATATATATAGGGGCGAAGAAGCGCTTCCCCTACGTGCATCTGCGTGCTGAGGTCTATCCGATGAGCGTCTTCCATAATATGTATCTGGCGACGACAAAGCTCTATGAGGTGCTGCACTACGACCGCACCAGCCAGGACTTCTGCTACAAGGCTACCTCCGAGCGTGCCAAGGACGAGCGTGAGATCTACGTCCTCATCCTCGGCGAGACATCACGTGCACACAGCTGGAGCCTCTACGGCTATCCCCGTGAGACGACGCCGCATATCGATTCGCTCCACCGTGATGGTGGGCTTATCGCCTTCGCTGACGTCCTGACGCAGTCGAATACGACGTATAAGAGTATCCCCATCATCCTCTCGCCTGCCGATGCGTCTTCGGCGGAGAATCTACCCCATGTGCAGGGGATCCTCTCGGCCTTCCGTGAAGCGGGCTTCTATACGGCCTTCATCTCCAATCAGCCAGGGAACCACAGCTATGTGGACTTCTTCGCTATGCAAGGGGACGAGCATCACCCCATCCGTAAGGAGCTTCGCCGTGAGAAGCGCCGTCTCTACGATAGCGATATGATCCCCTATCTGCAGCGCCTCATGGCGAGCGAGCACCCGAAGCTCTTCGTCGTGCTGCATACCTACGGTAGTCACTTCAGCTACCGTGACCGCTATCCGAAGGAAGATACCTTCTTCCCTGTGAAGGGGCATTACTCGGGTTCGGAGGCCGACAGTCTCGTCCTGCGCAATGCCTATGACAATGCCGTGCGCCAGACGGATAAGTTCGTCGACTCCGTCGTCCGCGTCCTCGAGGGAGGCGATCGTGCCGCTTCGATGGTCTATATCTCCGACCACGGGGAGGACGTCTATGATGACGAGCGCGAGCGCTTCCTCCACTCCTCGCCCGACGTCTCCTACTACCAGCTCCACGTACCACTCCTCATCTGGGGCGACAAGCGCTGGAGAGATGCCCACCCACAGCTCTTTGCTCAGGGGCGCTCCAATAGTCGTGAGGCCGTCTCGTCGAACTCTGTCTTCCACACGCTCCTCGAGCTGGCAGGCATCCGTACACGCTATCGCCGTGATGACCTCTCGGTCGTCAGCTCGCGCTTCAAGGGCGGTGTGCGCTTCTACCTCAATGACCGCTACGAATGCGTGCCCATCGAAGCGCTGGAGCTTCCCGAGGAGGATATCCGCCTCTTCCGTGCAAAGGGACTGCACTTAGGCCCCCTGCCGAACGAGTAGCCCCACACGCTACATATACTACTCCCCCTGAGGTAGGTACGCTCCGCTGCACCACCTCAGGGGGAGTCCTTTAATATATGGGCTAAAGCGACCAGTACTACTTCGTCGGCTGACCAGTACTGGTCACTATTACCAACCAGTACTGCTTCGCGCGGTGACCAGTACTGCTTCCGTCAGCGACCAGTAGTGGTTACTTTTTCACTCCCCGTGGAGCGGGGAGTGGACGCCTATGGAGTGGGGTAGCGTAGCTGGTGCTAAGGCATAGCTTCTCGGGGGAGAAGTGTGGGGTGAGCGTGCCACCTTGGTCGTGCGCTTTGGGTAGGGTAGTGGTCGGTCTATTAAGGGGGTAAGCCACCGAGCTATAAGGAGTTGGGTATCTTCCTTAGGGATTAGATAATTGTATTCATTTGTAAAGTTTTTAGTTATAGGTGATTACGCCATTGCTTTATTAAAAGAATATCTACCTTTATAGACCTTTTATCACTAACACGATATAAGCCTATGAAACGAATGAAGACAGTCTGCAGCGTGCTCCTTGTGGGTCTTTCGCTGCCAGGACTCGCCTTAGAAAATGCCTATGCCACGCCGGTAGAGACCGCCATGACACAGACTCAGGATCGTAAGGTCGCCTTCACAGGGACCGTACAAGACTCCAAGGGCGAGGCAATCGTCGGTGCTACTATCCTGGTCAAAGGCCAGGCTAAGGGCAAGGGGACACTGACCGACCCCAAGGGACACTTTGTCCTAAGCGGACTCAAGGTAGGGTCCGAGCTCGTCATCTCCTGTGTGGGCTATAAGACCCAGACCGTCCGCTGGACGGGTACGCCCCTCTCCATCACGCTCGAGGATGAGATGACCCAGCTCAGTGGTGTCGTCGTCACCGCACTCGGTATCCGCCGTGAAAAGAAAGCCCTCGGCTATGCCATGCAGGAGGTCAAGGGTGACCAGCTTATGGCTGTACGCGAGCCTAACATCACCAACGCACTCTCGGGTAAGGTATCTGGTATCCAGATCATCAAGGGCTCCAGCAGCCCCGGCTCCTCCTCGAAGATCGTACTGCGTGGTAATAGCTCGCTCTCGGGCAGCAACCAGCCCCTCATCGTCGTCGACGGTGTGCCTATGGACAACACGACAGGTACTACTAACAATGACTTCTGGAATCCTGCAGCCGACATGGGTAACGGTCTCTCCGATATCAATGCCGAAGATATCGAGAGCATGACCGTACTGAAGGGTGCTTCGGCAGCTGCCCTCTACGGCTCACGCGCTGGTAACGGGGTCATTCAGATCATCACCAAGAGTGGTCGTAAGAACAACGGCCTCGGTGTCACGATCTCTTCTTCAGTAGGTGTAGAGCGCCTCTTCATGGTGCCCAGACTGCAGAGTCAGTTCGGTCAAGGTACTGACGGCGCCTATAAGAACGACGTCTCCTCCAGCTGGGGTCCTCGCATCGAAGGGCAGGAGTACACGAAGTGGGACGGCACGAAGACCAACATGCAGGCCTACGACAACGTAGCTAGCTACTTCAAGTCTCCTGGGGTCGACCTGACGGAGAACATCGCCTTCTCTCAGATGTACGACCGCACGTCGATCTACTCCTCTCTGACACGTACCGACAATAAGAGCCACATCCCTGGCGCTTCGCTCGGCCGTACGAATATGACGCTGCGCGCCACGACGAAGTTCGGCCCCAGCGACCGCTGGAGCACCGACACGAAGGTCCAGTACATCCGCTCCTTCGTGCAGAACCGTCCGCTCAATGGTGCTAATGCCTCCAATGCCTTCTATACTATGTACTCACTGCCCCGCAGTATGGACATCCGCGACTTCGAGGAAGCCCGTACGCCTCAGGGTGCTATGCGCTGGTATGGTGTAGGTAATCAGACGAACCCCTACTGGGCAAGCAAGTACAACCTCAACAACGATACGCGTGACCGCTTCCTCATCAGTGCAGCGCTGAAGTACAAGATCACCGACTGGCTCAATGCTGAGCTGCGTGTGGGCTCTGACCAGTACTCTACGCGCATCGAGCGTAAGACCTACGCTGGCTCGCCTATCGCAGGTGGTGGGGGTAAGTATGAGACGGAGCAGATCAAGTTCTATGAGAACAACTATAGCTTCCTCGTCTCGGCACAGCGTGACAACGTCTTCGGTAAGCTCGGCCTCTCGGGCTCCGTCGGGGGTAACCTCATGGAGCGCAAGCACAATGGCCTTCGTGCCAGCGTCAGCCAGCTCATCGTGCCCAACCTCTTCTCGCTGACCAACGGTACCGACAAGCCCGACAACTACGAGTCATACAGCCACAAGAAGATCAACTCACTCTACGGTACGGCACAGCTGAACTGGGATGGGTACTTCTTCCTCGATGGTACGCTGCGTAATGACTGGTCGTCTTCGCTGGCGAAGGCTAATCGCTCCTTCCTCTATCCTTCTATCAGCACGTCGCTGGTCATCACCGACATGCTCCGTAAGATGGATGTGAATGCTCCCTCATGGCTCTCCTTCGCTAAGGTACGTGCTTCGGCTGCTCAGGTGGGTAATGACCTCGAGCCTTACCAGCTCTACAGCGCTTACCGCATCGAGAAGGATCCCCTCGGCGGTACGATGGCCAACATCGACAACGTCCTCTACAACGACAAGGTCCGCAGTGAGCTCATCAAGTCCTATGAGCTGGGTCTGGAGATGCGCTTCTTCGATAGCCGCTTTGGTGTAGACTTCGCTTGGTATCGCACCAACGCTACCAACCAGCTCATCCGCCTCGGCATGGACCCTGCCAGCGGCTACGATGCTAAGATGATCAACGCAGGTAATATCCAGAACGAAGGTATTGAGTTCATGGTCACCGCTGACATCATCCGCAGCGAAGGGCTGAAGTGGAATGCCCAGCTGAACCTCTCGCACAACGAGAACCGCATCATCAAGCTCTACGATGGCGGTGGTATCGAGTCCCCCGTGACGGAGTACAACCTCGGTACGTACGACAACCTGAAGATCCTTGCTCGCGAAGGCGGTAAGTACGGTGAGATCTGGGGCTCAAGCTACAAGCGCGTCGAGGACAAGACGAGCGAGCTCTATGGTAAGATCATCACCGACGAGAACGGTCTGCCCATCGCAGGCGATGAGAAGAAGCTCGGTGACCAGCAGCCCGACCTCCTGGCTGGTCTTACGAATAGCTTCTCCTTCGCTGGCTTCGACCTGAGCTTCCTCATTGATGCTCGCTTTGGCGGTAAGATGTTCTCCGGTACGAACCACGCCCTGCAGGCTGGTGGTGCCGCTGCTGCTACCGTCGTCAACGGTGCTCGTGATAAGTTCGTCGTCGATGGTGCCGTCGAGAGCGAAGTCGCTGGTAAGAAGGTCTACAAGAAGAACACCGTCGAAGTCTCGCCTCAGGACTACTGGGGTGCTATCGTCGGTCGTAGCGGGAACCTCGGTATCAACGAGGCAAACATCTACGACGCTACGAGCGTACGTCTGCGTAATATCGCCCTCAGCTACACGCTCCCCAAGAGCCTGCTGAAGAACACGCCTATCACGAAGGCTAAGCTCGGTATCTCCTGCAACAATGTATGGATGATCAAGAGCTATATGAACGGCATCGACCCTGAGTCGGTCTTCGCTACGGGCTCCAACGCTACGGGGTATGAGTTCGCCTCTTCTCCCACGACCCGCTCCTTCCTCTTCAATATCACCCTCGGCTTCTAGTCGCTAAGCCATGTATGTCATGAACAAGAAGAATATTCTCCTCTGGGGTCTGTGTCTGTGCGCCACGATGGGTATCGCCTCGTGCCGCGACTTCGACGAAGTCAATACCAACCCCACTGCCGCTTCGCAGGATCAGGTGCTCCCCGAGTACCTCATCAACCGCGCGATCATAGCTGCTCAGCAGAATCCCCACGTGGCGGAGCGTGCCTTCGTCCTCTACTGGAAGACGGGCGGCCATCAGCACCGTGGTGGCGGTCTTGCCGTAGGTGGCTTCAGTGACGGCTGGAGCTCCGACTACTACAGCCGCATGGCTGAGGAATGCCTCAAGCCCCTCACCGACGCTATCGCTATGTGCGAGAAGCGCATCAAGGATGGCACAGCACGCACCTATGACAAGAGCCTCCAGCAGGTAGCTCGTATCTGGCGTGTCTATATGCTCTCCGAGCTCTGTGACAACTTCGGTGTCGTCTCCATCGATGGCTATCAGGGTGCTAACCCCACCTACGTAGGTGCTAAGGAGGCTTATGCCTATATGCTCACCGAGCTGAAGGAGGCCGCTGACATCCTCGCTACCGCTCCCGGCTCGGACAACGGCGAGACGAACAAGCTTGACCGTGCCTATGGCTACAACACCGCTAAGTGGCGTGCGTATGCCAACTCGATGCGTATGCGTCTCTCGATGCGCCTCTCTGAGGTCGACCCTACGACGGCTAAGACGCACTTCGAGGAAGCTGCTGCCGCAGGGGGGATCACCTCGGCAAGCGATCGCTTCGAGGTCCAGGAGAAGGACGGCTGGGATGACCTGACAGGTGTCATGAGCCGTCAGTGGAATCACCAGATCCTCTCTCCTACGTACAGCAACCTCGTCCTCGGTCTGGGTGGTGTCAGCTCTGCTACGCAGCTCACCGACAGCCGCTACTCGAGCCATATCAAGCCTGCTGACTACCTCGGCGTGCGCTACGATAAGCACTTCCCTCTGACGACGACCGACCCCTCGGCTGGCTTCTATATGGACGGCCTACCAGGCATCATCGACCCTCGTGCCTATAAGACCTTCATCATCGCTGGTGACACGGAGAACCCCGACTTCTGCTTCTATCCCTCGTGGAGTAAGGCCGCTACGACGACCGAGTACAAGCTGAAGGATGCTACCGACAAGGAGAAGGACTTCAAGACGATCAATGCTAAGTACACGTGGAATGCGTGGGTAGGTGGCTCTTGGGGTGACCTCAATGCCATCAACGACCTTGTGCAGGTCGGTACGATGCCCCGCCTTGGTCTGAAGTACCGCAACAGCACGAATAAGCGTGTCTTCTTCGGCGAATGGGAGACTTACTTCCTCATTGCTGAGGCTGCTGTACGTGGCTGGACAGTGCCTCTGACGGGGAAGGATGCCTATGAGAAGGGTATCCGCGCGAGCTTCGCCTATCAGGGTGCTGGCTCCGTCGATAGCTACCTCACCTCGCAGACCTACAACCGCGTAGGGACGTCCGTCGCTTGGGATCACACCACGGAGCCCGCAGCTACCGTGACGATGAAGTGCACGAACGGCTACACGGGTCAGACGGAGAACTACACCTACCGCTATCCTGAGATGAAGAGCCGCCTCTATAAGGCAGCTATGAACGACCACCTGACGAAGATCATCACGCAGAAGTTCATCGCCAACACGCCTTGGCTACCTCTCGAGACGTGGAGTGACCACCGTCGTCTGGGTCTTCCCTTCTTCGAAACACCTGCGGTAGAGAAGGCGCTGGACAATATGCCCCAGCTCACTGCCTCTACTTACTCCACGGTGTCGGTCGACTACTATCCTCAGCGTCTGCCCCTGCCCAGCAGCATCGTCAACGGCAATAAGCCCGGCTATGAATCTGCTATCAAGGCGCTCGGTGGCGAGGATAAGGTCTTCACTCCCATCTACTGGGCTAAGAAGAAGCAGTAAGCTCGCTTCCTCCACCCCTTACCTATAAGGCAAGCGCCTCCCGCCTACGAGTCCGAGGACTCAGGCGGGAGGCGCTCTGCTTTATTATTGGCTTCGCTAAGGCAGGAGCAGCGAGCTGTCGCCGTAGCTGAGGAAGCGGAAGTCGTGGGTGAGTGCCCAGTCGTAGACGCGGTGCCAGTCGTCACCGATGAGGGCAGCGATGAGCAAGAGGAGCGTACTGTGGGGCTGGTGGAAGTTCGTCACCATACCACGGATGACGCGGTAGCGGTAGCTGGGGGCGATGATGATGCTCGTGGGGAAGACGAGCGTGTCCTCTCCCTGCGCATCGAGATAGCTGAGGAGCGTATCGAGGGCTTCCTCTGTCGTCAGCTCTTCGTCCGCCGTCTCTTCGTAGGGGAGCCACTGCTCTACGTGTAGGGCGGTCGGGGGCGTGTCGGGCTGACGGCGTAGGGCGATGGCCAGATGGTAGAGGCTCTCCAGCGTGCGGACGCTGGTCGTACCCACAGCGATGATCTGGCCGATATGCTCACGAAGGGCGAGGAGCGTCGAGCGGCTGACGCTGATCAGCTCGGCGTGCATCTCGTGATCGCCGATATGATCGGCCTTGACGGGGCGGAAGGTGCCAGCGCCTACGTGGAGCGTGACGTCCAGCACGGGCGTGCCCTGAGCGCGCAGCTCTTCGAAGACTGCGGGGGTGAAGTGCAGGCCCGCTGTGGGGGCTGCTACCGAGCCTTCGGTCTCGGCATAGACCGTCTGATAGGTCGTCAGATCCTGCTCCTCTGTCTCACGGTCGAGGTAGGGTGGGATGGGGAGGATACCCATCAGCTCTAAGAGTTCGCCGAAGGTATAGGCATCATTGTCCCAAGAGAAGTGGATGACGCCCTCCTCGCCACGCTCTGCCGTCAGCGTCACTTCGCCCTGCCCCTCGCGGTGGAGGAGTCGGGTGAGCTGTGTGCCCTCCTTGAAGCGCTTGGCATTGCCGATGAGGCAGTGCCAGGAGCAGCGGTGGCGCTCCCCGAGGGAGAGCTCGTAGGAGGTGGGGGCAGCGGGGTCGAGGCAGAAGATCTCGATGCGCGCTCCTGAGTCCTTGTGGAAGAGGAGGCGGGCACGGATGACCTTAGAGTTGTTGCGCACGAGTACGGCACCCTCGGGCAGGAGACGGGGTAGGTCACGGAAGGTAAATTCCTCGATCTCGCCAGCTTGGTAGCGGAGGAGCTTGGAGCTGCTGCGGTCGGCAAGGGGGTACTTGGCGATGCGTTCGTCGGGCAAGGGGTAGTCGTAGTCGGCTATCTGGATCTCTTGGGGTCGTATATTCATCTTACTCTCTTAGGGGGAAATATCCCTGATGTGGGTGGCACAAAAGTACGCAAAAGCGCCCCAAGTGCCTCTGCCTCGCACGGTCGCCCCGACTGCCGAGGGGTGGATAGCGGGAATACCTAATCATAGTGCCTCGTAGATGAACAACTACTCGTCTGCGTACGAACGACTATAAGTACGAGGTGCGAACAACTATTCGTTTGCATCCAAATAACTACTGGTTCGCACCTCGTACCACTATTGGTTTGCTCGCAAACGACTATTGCTCCGCACTCGTAGTGTCTATCCTTAGTGGACTTCGGGAGCGGGTGATGCGAACCTATATTGGTCGCTGAGTCAACCTATATAGGTCATCACGCCGACCTATATAGATCGCTTCACGGACCTATATAGGTTGGCTCAGCGATCCATATAGGATGATTTATCCTCCTGTACAGCTTCCTCCAGCTCGGCTCTATCAGTAGGGGCGGAATAGGTAGAATATATATCTTTGACCCTCAAGGAGAGGCTATGCCTATAGCTCTCTCTCCTCGATATGCACCGTGAGGTGCATAAGCGAGGCGCATTCGATCAGGTTCCCCAGCTTCCCGAGGAGGGAGCCTTTTACTTTTAGATAGCCGAGTTATGACTGTACGCAAACTCTTTAGGAAGCTCCATCTGTGGCTCTCCCTGCCCTTTGGGCTTATCATTATGACGACCTGCCTCACGGGGGCTCTGCTCGTCTTCGAGAAGGAAATCACCGAGTTGGTTCGTCACGATAGCTATACGATACCCGTGCGCAAGACGCAGATCCTCTCCCTCCAGTCCCTCCTGGAGCGGGTCGCCCGCGAGACGCCCGATAGCGTGCAGATCACGAGCGTCACCATACCCTCTGACTTTCGCCGCGCCTATACCGTGGGGCTCTCTAAGCCTCGTCGTGCGGGAGTCCTTGTCGATCCCTATACGGGAAAGATTGTGGGGCAGAGCGGGCGCCTCCCCTTCTTCACGACGGTACGCGAGCTACACCGCTGGCTACTCGATAGTATGAAGCCGGACAGTGAAGGGATCTTCTGGGGGCGCGTCATCGTCGGGACAAGTACGCTCCTCTTCGTCTTCATCCTCCTCACGGGGCTCTTCCTCTGGTGGCCGAAGAAGCTCAAGGGGATAGGGAAGCGGCTGAAGATCTCGCTTGGTCACGGGCGTCGGCGCCTCTTCACCGACCTACATACGGTCGGCGGGGTGTACGTCTTCGTACTCCTCTTGGCGATGGCTATGACGGGGCTTACTTGGTCCTTCGAGTGGTATCGCACGGGCTTCTATAAGGTCTTTGGTGCCGAGATGGCTGAGGCGGGCAAGGGTGATAAGAGCCCCAAGAAGGATAAGCGTAAGGATGCCCCTCGAGAGGAGGGTGCCGAGCAGGCCAAGCTCCCTGCCTCCTATATCTATTGGGAGGAGGCTGTGAGCTATGTCATAGAGGCCTCCGAAGCAGACTATGCGGAGATCACGGTCAAGGATGGTGAGGTCGAGGTACCCCTTGATGGGCTGGGCAATATCCGTGCTGCGGATAGCTTTCGCTTCGACAAAAAGACGGGGCAGATGACCGACTACAAGGCTTATCGTGAGGCCAAGCGAGACAAGAAGCTCCGCGGCTGGATCTACTCGATCCACACGGGGGCTTGGGGCGGTCTCTTCACACGTATCTGCTACGTCTTAGCTGCGCTCTTCGGTGCATCGCTCCCGCTGACGGGGTACTATATCTTCTACCAGCGTAAGTGGGGGAAGAAGCGTAAGGCTAAGGGCGGAAGTAAGGCTTAGGAGATCTGGCTTCAGAACGGGCGCTCGTGGTGGATCTCGTGGAGACGATGGCGCAGGATTAGGAGTGAAAGCCCTGGGTCGGCGATGTGTAGGTTCAGTTGTAGATCCGATGTATTCAGCTATGTCAATCTCCTTGTCAGGCTAACTCGAATGTTCGCCCCTAAAATATCATTCTTGCAAGAAAGCATATCTTCAATATCTTTGCGTCGGAAAATCAATCTCAGGTATTTACAACCGATTATTACTCAATATTTTATAGATAATAAGTCAGAAATATGGTTGTTATTTTTAATTGCACATTCTAAAAAGAAAATTCGACAAACTGTTATTTTTCTATCTATTTATTTGGGTGGGAAACTT
>ERZ1674088.15-NODE-15-length-32861-cov-14.622356_pt1 | contig 32861 bp, 26 predicted proteins | sample MGYA00581117_ERZ1674088 | MGnify/ENA primary metagenome ERZ1674088 (study PRJEB41354, sample SAMEA4873335) | human saliva metagenome | biome: human-associated habitat [ENVO:00009003]; feature: mouth environment [ENVO:08000002]; material: saliva material... | reverse complement strand
GGGGCGGGTGGTGTTTGCTTACCGGCGGGGTAAGGCGAGCGCGAGCGGTGGTTGGTGTTGCGGGTTGGTGCTGGGTGGTCGCAGTCCAGGAAGCGGTACTGCAGGGAGTGGGGGGTTTAGCCGCGTTACGGGGGGGGCGGGTAGCAGAGGCGAGGAGGCAGGCGCAGGTGTGGTGGTTTACCCCGGGGTAAGTCGGCGAGCGCGAGCGGTGGGTGGTGTAGATGGTATGCGGGGTGGCGAGCGCGGGGATCAGGTGGCGGGTGCAGGGGTGCGGTTTGGGGGTTTACCCCGGGGTAAGAGAAGGGAACGGGTCTGGGACGTTTAGCCGCGATACGGGGTGGTGCTGTGTGCTGCTGGTGGTGGGTGCAGGATGCAGGGTGCGGCGCGGTTTACCCGGGGGTAAGGCGAGCGCTCGGGTGATGCTCCCCTGCTGCTGGTGCGAGCGTGCGGGTGCGGTTTACCGGCGGAGCAAGGAGAGGAAGGACCGGGTGGGCGGTGCTCCTCTGGTGTTGATGCGGGCAGGGGCGGGTTCGGAGGGCGAGCCCAGCGGTGGGGAGACCCTAGAAACACGCAGAAGGCGCTCGCCAACTTCCCGACAAGTTGGGAAGTTGGCGAGCGCGGGGTGGTAGCAGAATGCAGTTATAGCATCATGAGTTCAGCAAGCGACACATCCTCTGGCTCATCGAAATAATGCCGCGCCAGACTGTAGATGATCAGCACACCGGCGACTGCAAACAGGGTGATGAGTGCTGCTTCCCATCCGAAGAACGCCGCCGCCGGAACGGTGATGCTGAAGGCGTAGGTGTTGATGCGGCGCATCAGCTGAGCTAAGCCTGCCGCCGCAAATATCGCGGCGCCCACTATCAGCGAGGGAATGAACCCGATATTCACGCCAAGGGCGGGCCCACCCATCGCTAGAGCCAGACCTCCAATTGCTGCCATGAAACACATATACGCTCCAGGCTCCAGCGATACCGCGTATTCTTCCATCCGATACGACGGCTTGTCGAGGCAAAGACAGACCAAGACGCAGACCATCATCATAAGCGCCACATACCCGATTTCAGGCTCATTATGGCCTAAAACGTGGTGAAGGATATCCGACAGGAAAAGCCCTGTTGCAACCCCGGCCACAGTCACCTGAACTTGCTGAAACCGTCGTCCAGGGCGTGGACGGGGAAGCGGCACCAGAAATGCTGCTGGAAGAATCAGGCCCAGGGCAAGAAGCACAGGGATTCCCTGACGCCACAGCCCTATCGCACCGAGCATGAGGGCTACCGAAGCTCCAGCGGCAAAGAACCCGGCGAGAATCTTCTCCGAAGCACATAGATATTTCTCATAGTCACGCCAGTGTTCCCAGTACCAGTTTTTCCACCGGCGAGCTTCCGACGGACTGAACACGACTTTCCCTCGGCGCAGCTCTGCCGCGTCAATCAGGTGTGCACGGTACATCTGCTGCACCAGTTCCTCATTGCCTCCAACGAGAGAGCTAACGTCTTCGGCGGTCAAATATTTCTCAGGCCTCAGCTGAATATCAAGCATTATTCTCATCCCTTCCCACGCTACGTGTGCAGATGATGACTCCGGCAATGATTAAGCCCACCGGAACACCCAAAGGGAGTTGTGCACAGAACCAAGTGCCCGCGTGGCTGAGCACCAAATCCACAACACTGTCAGCAGTGCCGTTTTCATGCATGAGCTTCAACGCGTTTCCGCGCATGAGATCCACAATTTCTAGAACCGGGGTGAGATAGGAATACACCGCATCGAAAAACCCTACCGCCACGATTCCAGCCAATAACCCACAGATAACAAGCCACCGCCCCCGCAGCTTCTTTTGTCCGAAGAAGACGGTGACCAACACAACCAGCAGCACGACTGGGTTCAGGCAGCCTAAGAGGAAGCAGTAGGTGCCAAGCACGAATTGAAAGTCGTCTTCTGGCTCTTGGCGAATAGTGTTCTCCCTTCTGGGGTTTAGAGCTTCTACCGCGTGCTCCATATCAAAATACTTTCACTCTTCTTCGCCTCCGCATTTAGAGGCTCGGGTCCAGCGGAACCTCGGCGCCGTATTTTTCCTCCAGGATGTCGAAAATCTGGCTATAGATCTTCTGAATGCTCACCCCTTCCTGCTCTGCTGCGAAGGCGACAAGGCGCTTCTGCTGCTCGGTACCACGCAACGTGTAAATCGTGGACTTAGTGCCCTTGCGACGCTGAATCGCGCGAGCCTTCGCAGGCAGAGTACGGGTGTATTCGACGGCGTCGATGGTATGCTTCTCTGCGCCATTCTCGAAAGCCTCAGCGGTCTTCTTCTTCTGGCGGGTTGCGCGGGCGTCGGAATTAATTGCCTGAGCCATGTTCTTACTTCCTTACTGAATTAGGCGGCGATGTATTCGATGATTTCCTGGGCGAGGTTCTGGATTTCCTCGCAAGCCTGAGAGGTACGTGCCGGTGCCTCGATGACACTCATACCGTACTTCAATGCGTCCGGGTAAACCTTGCGGGTGAAAATGACAGTGTCCGCCAAAGCGAAATCCTCCGGGGTGTCACGAAGAGCTGCAATAGCCGTGTCACGGAACCGGCTCTTGGCATGAGTGGGTGCACGCGAGATAACCACAAGAATCTTCAAATCCTCGTTGCTGTCGCGTGCCTCATCCATGCGGGTGATGAACTCGGCGGTACTGTCCAAATCAGCCACGTCTGCGTTCGTCGGGGTCAGTAGCACGTCCGAGACGAGAGCCGCCGAACGAAGCTCCACCGAGTCCTTACCAGCAGTATCAACGATAATGACGTCGTACGCCTGCTGAAGGTCACGGAGGGTCGAGGCCAAACGCCCCGTCTTGCGCAGAACAGTGACAGGCTTCAGCTCGTCGTGTTCTTCACGGCGGGCTGCCCAGGTGGAGGTCGTGGACACCGAGGGGTCTGCCTCAATGACGATAACACGCTGCCCCTGAGCCTGGTACGCGGCAGCCAGGTTCGTCGAAAGAGTCGACTTTCCGGTGCCGCCCTTGTGGCTTCCGATAGTGATGATCATAGGTCAATCCTTACTGTGACATCAAAATGTATTCACTGCATAATGCTATCATATCATTTTGCTATCAATCTTGCTACCCTCTTCCCAGCTAAACCGCCTCTCTATCTGCCTCACGCCTGCACCACCTCCAATCTATCCACCATAAGGAAACGAGCACGCCAAAAAGAAAGAGGGAGCACTTCAAGCACCGCGCATTGAAAGAAGGCAAGAAACATCTGAAGCCCCGCTCAAGCTTTCTATGCTTGAGCGGGGCTTCAAAGTATCCACACCAAGAGTAAAGACAGAACCAGCGAGCGCAGGCAAGGGGACGCACAGTAAGGACGGCAGATGGTTAGAGCCTGAAGGTGGCGACGTCTCCGCATGGGTGGCGGAAGTAGAGTTCGGAGGCCCACCATTTTTCCTCGAACTCTTCTTCGGTGGGTTCGTAGCCTTCTTGTCGGCGGATTGCAAAGTTTTCGAGATCATCGAGGGTACTTGGGGTGCCTTCGGGTGCAGGTTCGATGGTGAGGGTTTCTATCTTGTGGAGGCTGAAGGCTTGGGTGAGGAAGTCGTAAACTTTCTCAACGGTGAGTGGTTCGGTGGGGGTTTCTATGTCGTCGCGGGTCATCTGGCCCCATTCGATGAGTCCGGCGAGGGTGTCGGTTGCTTGGGCGGCGGTAAGTAGTACGTTGCCTTCTGGGTCGATAATTGCGACGGTGGCGGTGTAGGTGGTTGCCATGGGGTTCTTTCTGGGTTGGGGTGCTGGTTTTGAGGATAGCATTCTGTGGGCGGCTGATTGGATACAGAGTGATGATCATGTAGGCGCTTGGTGTAGCTACCTGATTTGTGAGAATCAGCCACAGTACATAACGCATTAGTACCTCCACAGGTAGCCGTCAGAGAAGACGCAGATCGACCCCAAGAGTGGACCGGATCTGCATTACGGCGTTTAGTAGACCTCGATGGTCAGAGGCGGTTGCAGGAATCGTTACGCTCAGTCCCTGTCCTGAAGTGCCTGAACCCCATATCTTATGGTGTCCTGAACCGGCTACGGAGACAGCGAACCCTGCACGGCGAGCGCGGTTGAGCAGTTCGGTGGTGCTGATTGGCATGGAGCCGGTGGGTGTTCCTCCTGAGATGCGGCGGATGCTTTGCTGGTCGGTGCTGGTGAAGGTTCCGGCTGGTTTGATAGAGACGATTTGGTTTTTGGGTTCGTTGGCTAGGACGTCGTAGGCGCCACGGTAGATGGTGCACATACTGGCTGCTGGGTAAGGTTGCGCGTCGTCGATGGAGTCTACGACAGCGGTAGGTGTGGTGTTGAGGTGCTTGCAGTCGTCAATAGCTTGTGGGGTGAAGTACCAATCATCCAGAGCGTCAGGGTCTAAATCGTACTCGACGCGCAGCACCGTGCATGTGTGGGTGTCGATGGTGGCTCTGATGCCCTGATCGACGTAAGCGTAGATGGGATCGGAGACGCGCTCGCGGAAGGCTGTAGGTGATGTGAGTATTGCTTGGATGTCGTCAAGGGTGAGGCCGAGTTCTGTTGCGTATTCTTCGGTGTAGCTGGTCCAGGTAAGGTGCATGCTGTGATTCTTGGGCTTCCTGTTTCTGGTGGGGTCTATATCTTTAGTGTCTTCGCTGCTGCTGCTTGTGGTGGTTCCTTAGCTTAGTCAGCGGCTACTGTGTGTTGCCCTGGGTGTCGCCGTGCTTTTTGTTGGGTGAGCGTCTGGTTTTACTGTAGGCGCTTTTCGTCTATATCTGAAATGTCTTTCGTATCTCGATACTTCTAACCTTCAGGTTTTAGCTGAGGGTTACTTGTTGTGCCGTGACCTGTGCGGCGGTTGCAGGTGCCCTTTCTTGGGGTGGATATTCAGCCGCCATGTAAGTGGGGAATCTTGTCTTCAGTATGTCTTGTGAACCGTCTATAGGACGGGCTGAGGGTACCTCATCTACTTGTGCTTCTGGATGTCTGGAGCATACTGCTGCTCTTATCGGTAGTCCAAAAATTTTCTTCAGCGACCATCCCGCTATGGGAAAGGTAGAGGCTGCACATCAGAGTGTCAGCCACCTACTTTGAAGGAAAAAGCATCATGCTTATGACTTGTTGGAAGACTACTGTTCACCTAATCGCTGTGGCTCTGAGTATCACCCTGCTGGTAGCTCATCAGCGGTGGTCGTTTCTCAGTACTGAGGATGAGAACATCATGGCGTATATGGCCTCTTCTGCGATCTGGTCTTTGTGGGGTATCGCTCTTGATGAGGCACATACTGCACTGAAGGGCTCCTCGCACCAGGGGTACTGGTTGACTGTCCGGTATGGGCAATATCTGGAGACAGGGCAATACCTACTGGCGCATCCTGCCGTGTTGTGTGCCGGTGTTTTGGGTGCGGTACTGGTGGTGGTGTGCCAGTACCTTGCGTATCGCCTGGTCTTTGGTACCGATGTATGGTGCCGGTATCTGGGCATGGTCAGCTTGTATCTGATGCAGCTGAAGCTGGTAAATGCTGTGCTGGTGTGCCTGAGTCTGGATATGGCACTGCGTTAGGTACGCTGGTTCTCTTACCTATACCTGTCTAGGGTATAGAGGGTACGCCTAAGCCCTGGAGCCACCTCATGTGGTGGTTCCAGGGTTCTGGTTTGGGCTATGAAATTGTCCCGCCGAGGGGGCGTCCTCTCATGATGATGACGGACAAACACAACTTAAGATTATCGGCGGGTGCCTGCCGGTGGCGGTGCCCTGATACGCACAGTGCTGTAGCGCAGGTGGCTGGTGTACGCGGCGGCAGTACGGGCGGTGGGCTGGCTAATGCTGGTCGAGTACGGCAGCACCTGCTGGGCTTTACGGCTGATGATCCAGGCCCTGAAGGCTCGGGTGAGCTGCCGCATCAAAGCCTCTTCCAGCTGGGTGCGGCACAGTGCGATAGCCTCTGCAATGGTGTGTTCAGGGTAGCTATCGAGAGTAGCGTAGGGTCCTTCGGGTACATCACGTCGTGCCGTGGTGGTGATGATGCGCCCGGTGGCAGCCCAGGTGCGGTCGCCATAGGTGCCGGTGACGGTGACTTCTTCGCCAGCGTTGGTATCCCAGGTCACCGGGGATGCGAACTTGCCCTCGGTGGCGCCGATATAGCGGCGGTTGAAGTCAGCAGCCAAGGCAGGAACGATATTCGGGGTCAGCTCCTTATTGGCAAACGTGCTCTCCTGGGAGAAAGGCTGGAAGAAACCCTTGGTCGCACAGTAGAGCGGGCTTTTACCCGGGGTCTGGTCGTTCAGCTCGATATGGCGCTTGTACAGGCTGAAGTCGGTGACGTATTTGAGGCAATTGTAAGCAACCGTCGTACCTGCAACGTCAATGTTTTTGAAGATGTACCAGCCGATGTAGTCGGTGCCCTGTTTGAGCTCTTCGATGCTGGAAATTTGTACGTGCACGTCAACATTGAGACCAGCAGCAGCAAGCGCGGCGCGGATGTGCAGGGCGAGGATGCGTTCAGCGTCGGTTGTGGTGATGCTGTCGGGAACATCGAGAGGGTTAATGAGGTGGTAGTGTAGCGAACCCCGGTCGTTCTCTTGGGCGTAGTACATCGCTTCGGTCGTGAGGCCATTGCGGTGCGGCTCAATGACGCCGATGCAGTGGTGTCCCTTGGGCATGTTGGCGGTGCGGATACCCTTAACCACTGCCTCCCAGATCGGCTTGAACTGGTGGGCACCCATGATGCCGGGAATGGTAATCATGGCGCTATGGGTATTCATTTCCATACGGCGTGAGGTGGCCGCAACGTAGCGGTGATGAAGAGAATTCTGGCACGTGAACTTGGTGCAGCGGGGGTTATAACAGGGGCGCGGCGAGAGGAAAACACCGTACTTGTCGACAAAGGCGAGCGCTTCGCCCTGGAGCGCGCACGAGGTATCACGCAGCGGGTGAACGCCAAAGGCACCAGCGGCAGCAGCAGTATTCAGCAGGTGGTTATAGTCAGCCTCTGCCTGGTTAAGCAGGGTCAGCAAGGCGCGGGGGACACCTGTGTTGGGTGCGTTGTAGTATCCCAGGATGCTGGTAGGACCGATCCTGGTCAGCCTCACGGAGTAGGTGTGCCCGTCGTGGTGGTCTTGGTGGGTGGCTAGAAGGTAGCCGCCTTCTGCCATGCGCTGCCGGAAGCGGTGCAGTGCTTTGCGGGTGGGGCGCGGGTGAGTAGCGGAAAGCAGATTTAGATACGGCAAATCCTCCCCATGACTCATGGTGTGGGGAGGTGCGACGTATTCGCTGTTGTTCTTACTTTCGAGTCGTTGAACGGACAGGGACTGTATATACATAATCTGGCCAGGGGCGGAGCCCCTGGGTCAGATGCTGTGTGCGTCATATGCATTTCTGCAACGCAACGTGCTCTGACTACCTTCATGCTACCACGCGACCCCTTTGGTGCGGCGGCTGGTTGTTACAGCTGTCCGTGCGTGCGCGTCATGGCTGAAAAGGGTGGTTCAGGCTGGGTTTGGTGACTATTTTTCACGAGAAACTGAGCAACGTGACGCAAATCATAGACACTTTTTTCTTGCACCCGAAAATACCTTGCACCCCAGGGTATTCTAGCTTGTCAGGCGGTTTTTAGAAGCTCATGAGGAGATTCAGAGGACTCTTGAGTGTTTTTGGGCACCCCTACAGGCCTCGGGGTTCAGAAAATGCTGGATTCCTCATTTATAGTATAAATTTCCTATAGTCACTTTATATAGTTTGATGCCATTAAATATCTTTTAATCTGGGCGAAAATCCCGAGCAAAACCCCTGGGTGAAAAATGGTCCGTCCCGACTATACGCACGCTTTCAAGCTCTGACAAGGAGCTCCGTGACACGTTTCCGTAGCACCAATGAAATCATGCTGTACATTGGATGGCACGACGGAATCCTAACGTCGAAAAAATCTTCTACCCGCCTTCACGCGAGCGTTACTTCCGGACCCCCGCCTGAAGCTCGGCAGAAAAATACAGCCACGAAAGGAAGCCTATGCTTTCCATGCAGCCCCCGGATGGTCCGATCAATCTCAACAACTTCCCCACCTTACAGGTCGGCCCTGGCACCGGCTTCACGACGGTCCACCGCTCACACGATGCGTACAACCCCGACGGCACGCTGCGTGACCCCCGCTTCTTCTCACCCATGCACATCACTCCAACAGGACAGCGACGGGGCGGGCGCTTCGATCTACCGCACCCCTTGGGTACCTGCAATACCGGCGCAACAGCAGCGGCCGCCCTACACGAACGCCTAGCCCACAGCTACGCCACCCTCTCCTCAGAACTGGAAAAAGTGCGAGTGTCTAAACTACGTATCCGCCGCACCCTACGCCTATTGGATGTTCGCCATGATGGGCCCGGGTACACCGCCCGCGACATCAGCGACCGGCACCACAAGGACACCGGCTACTACCGCACCCAGCAGGTCGCCCAGAGGGCATACGAGGCTGGACTTGGCGGCATCATCAGCAGATCCAGCGTGCGCCCGGATGACAACATCTACTTTTTCGGGGAGCACGGCGTACACGAAGAATGCTTTGACGTCGTTGAATCCCGGCCCGCCTTGGAGGTCTACCACGAGCTGAAGCAGCAGAACATCCTGCTGCCCGAACTGTTCGACATCCCCGGCACCTTCGGCTCTGCCTTGCGCGAGACACTGGAGGATGACTAACCGTAATTCAGGAGTACGCTCTCCCCTACCCCACCTGGAGGGCACACTCCATATGGAGGGTGGGCTCCATCGAGAGCCCCTAACCCACTACTGATTATGTAAGCCTTACTTTACACTTAGGCTTTACATGAAATATGATGGTTGTATCCTGTTGCGCTCACCGCCTGCATCCTAGCGGTGGTGACTGCAACGGGATACAGCCATCACTTGTCTAAACCACCGATCTGTCACACCAAGTCTCCATCATGAATACCGAAACTTTCCTACACCGCGTCCTCAAACCGGTCCACGAGCACATCGAAGCGCTCCTCAAGACCGGCAACATCACCGCTGATGAATCCCGCGCCCACGACTTGTCCTTCACCCTTCTAGCAGCAGTGCAGAAGCACCTGAAAGACTACAAGGAACCGAAATCAGCCCTATCCATCATCGGTGACCTCTACTCCACCGCCGCCACCTGCGAATACTTAGGAGGCATCACCCGCCAAGCCCTCAACGACCGAATCAACAAGCACACCATCCTGCGTCTGAAGGACGGTGCCGGACGTAACGGCTACCCCATCTTCCAGTTCTCCAACGGAACCGTAGACACCAACATCCAGCAGATCATCCAGACCCTTCTGGACGGCCACTTCAGCGAATGGCAGACAGCCTTGTGGATCACCAGCCCCTCCCTGATGTACAACGGAGCTTCCCCTCTGGAATACCTCAGGACGTCACCTAAGCACTTCGGGCAGGTTCTCGCGCACGCAGAAAACGACGTGAACGACCTGTACGCCAACTCCTAGAAGAGTGGAGGAATCATGACTCTCAGGACCTTTTTCAAGAACCTTTTCGCACCCGATTCGGAGACAAAACGCCTGTACACCCCGCTGGATTTGCGCCTGCTGGAGCACTACGAAACCTGGCAGAAGGACCGCGAGGAAATACAACGAGCCAGCAAGAGAGAAGCTGAGAAAAAGCAGCGATATTATGAAGAACTCGGCAAAGAGATCGATCGAAAAGAGGCAAAAGCAGAAGCTGAGCGGCGACTCTTTGACCAAATCATCACCCAGAGCACTTGCCTGCGTGCAGCAACCGTTGAGGACTACAACGAATGGCTGACTGACTGGCTCCATGCCGGTGAAAGCATCACCGACTACAGCGACAATCCCTTCTCCGGCTGGAAGCTTCACTATGTGCAGGACCCTGATACCTGGGTCAGCACCCAATGTACCTGCTACGGTACTCCTTTCCCGAAAGACAGTCGCTACCTGTTCATCATCCCGAAGCAGTACGACTGCACCCCATACCTTTCCGCATTCTGCGTAGAAAATAATGCCGTCTACGGCTGGAGCAACAACGAACCCGGGTTCTACAGTAGCGACCCTCAATACAATCAGCGCAACCTGCATGTTCCGGCTTTCTCCGATACGGTAGACCAGCAGATGCGCCAGCGAGCGCAGGCTGCGTTGGAGCACTGTGCCGAGGGTGAGCACCCTGAGGTGGATGCTCTGGATCTTCGGGTGTTCCAGGAGAAGGATGCGTATATGCGTCAGCAACGCGAAATTCAGGCTCGCGGTATGGCTCAGAGGGCAGCTAATGACCTGGAGCGTGCACAGCGTATTGCTGCGTACAAAGAGGAGGAGCGGTTAGAAGAGCAGACGCTGAGTAAGACTGACCGTGTTCGTCCTGCGACCTGTGCTGATTATGATCGGTGGCTTGAGGCGTGGGTGCGGGCCGGGAACGAAATCTCGTTTTATTCCGATGATGATTTTAATAAGCCGTGCCCGAGCTTCTACTACGTGATTGATCCTGACGCGGAGTTCCATATCGGCGATAGGAGCATGTGCTATTTCATCATTCCTAAAGAGTATGACTGCGAGGACTATCTGTATAAGTTTTGCGTCTCACCTCTGACGGTGGTGTACGGTTGGGCCGATAATAAGCCGGTACGTGCACAGGATCAGTTGTTTAGGAGTAGTGACCCTGTTGTTGGTTATGCCAATACGGTGGATGCGCGGTTGAGGAAGCAGGCTCGGCTGAAGTACCGTCAGGAGCAGTAAGTAGAGGGCTTCTGTCTTTTGGCGCTGCTGTTTTATTTGTTTTACCGGCAGGTTGGTTCTCGCGCACGTATGACGTGAACGACCTGCACGCTAAATCCTAGAAGAGTGGAGGAATCATGACTCTCAGGACCTTTTTCAAGAACCTTTTCGCACCCAGCTCGGAGGCGAAGCCCCTGCCCACCCCGCTGGAATTACGTCTGCTGGAGCACTACGAAGCCTGGCAGAAGAACCGCGAGGAAGACAAAAAGAAAGAACGAATCGAAAGAAGTGAACGGTATAGCGCCCTCTTTCAAGATACTGACCATGAGTACGCACGGAAAGAAGAGGAACGGCGATTCTTTGACCATCTCATCACCCAGAGCACTTGCCTGCGTGCTGCAACTGTTGAGGACTACGACGAATGGCTGACTGACTGGCTCCATGCCGGTGAAAGCATCACCGACTACAGTGATGATCCTTTCTCCGGCTGGAAGCTTCACTATGTGCAGGACCCTGATACCTGGGTCAGTCTCATTCAAGACCGCCGCTACGGTGCCTCTTTCCCGGAAGGCAGCCAGTATGTGTTCATCATCCCGAAGCAGTACGACTGCCGGGATTACCTCTCCGCATTCTGCGTCGAGAATAATGCCGTCTACGGGTGGAGCAACAACGAACCGGGGATCTACGGCAACGGCTCTCCGTCTAACCGAGACAATCCCCATGTTCCTGCTTTCACTGACACGGTAGACCAGCAGATGTGCCAGCGAGCGCAGGCTGCGTTGGAGCACTGCGCTGAGGGTGAGCGCCCTGAGGTGGATGATCTGGATCTTCGGGTGTTCCAGGAGAAGGATGCGTATATGCGTCGGCAGCGTGAGATGCTTGCTCGTCATACGGCTCGAAGGACTTTTGAGGACCTGGAGCGTGCGCAGCTTATTGCGGCGGATGAGAAGGTAGAGCGGTTAGAAAAGCAGACGCTGAGCGAGGCGGACCGTGCTCGTCCTGCTACCTGTGCTGATTATGATCGGTGGTTGGAGGCGTGGGTGAAGGCCGGAAACGACATTGCGTACTATTCGGATAGTAACTTTAATGAGCAAGACCCGGACTACTTCTACGTGATTGATCCTGATGCTGATTTCTATATCGGTGATAGGACCGTGCGCCGCTTCATCATTCCTGAGGAGTACGATTGCCGGGAATACCTGTATAAGTTTTGCACCTCGCCTCGTGCGGTGGTGTACGGCTGGGCCGATAATAAGCCGGTGATGCATACGCAGTATATGCATAACCTTGCGGATTACCCGGATGGTTATGCCGATACGGTCGATGCGCGGTTGAGGCAGCAGGCTCGGCTAAAGTACCGTCAAGGGGAGTAGCTATTGGACGGTTTCATCTTACTAGCAGTGCTTTTCTATCTGATCTATCGTGCACGGCATTAGCCGCACCGTAGGGTACGAGGAACGGGGGCTGCCTGACCATTCATCTGAGTGGTCCGGCAGCCCCCGACTTTTATCTGGGTAAGACAGCGGTAGGCGTTAGGACGGTGGCGGGCAAGGGGATTTTTGCGGCACGGACAAAAAATTTTTGGAATCGTACACGCGAAAGTCTCGGAAGCACGAGAAACCCCGCTAGGAGCCAGTTCTAGCGGGGTTAAAGATCTTGAATTATTGGAGGATTCGAGACGAAAATACGGCTTCTGGGTGACTTAGATACAGTAGCAACACAAAAACCCCGTGCATGACGGGGTATCGTGTGTTACAATTGAATTTGGACTCGGAGTTGTGGTAGGCCGAGAGTCCAAATATTATTTCCCTCACTGTATGAGAGTGGCATTTCTGCCACTGGAAAGGAGCTAATCGGCAACCTAAAACTTCCCCTGCCCTACTAGCTAAGGAGGTGAATCCGCGACGATGAAAATCAAACGCGCGACGAAGTTCGTAAAGTTTATCGGTTGCGTTATCGATGTAATCGCAGACCTACTGGACCTGCTCAACTAGTACATCTATAACATCGGAGAGGCTGTTGTTGGTCATAAAACCTTCAGCAGTCTCTCTGCATCCCCTTTCTGAGGAACACCTTTAGTGTACCACATGTTTTTAATGGTTCGCAACGGTGGCACCCAATAGAGCCCCTACCCTCTGGTCCCAGTGCGCGCACTGCCCCGGGGGCTAGGGTCCCGCGTGCTTCCTCTTCCCCGCTACGGCGGGTAGGGGACAGAGCAGGGGCTACCGGCCTGCCCTCACCAGGTCAGGCCGGTAGCCCCCATCTGCTATGCCCTCTTACCCCGTCACCATTTACCTACGGCGTGCGCGGCGGGCACGCTTCACCTTTGCCGTGTAGTCGGCAAAGGTCAGCAGCAGCGCGATGATACAGAGCAGGAAGATGATACGCGGGGTGTCCAGTGCGATACCTAGCTCGGGGATGCTGAATACGGCGTTCGTGTTTGAGGCTGCTTCGGTGACGTCTCCAGCTTCTGGGTTGCCTTCTGCCGTGGGGATGGTGGGCAAGAAGATACCGAGGGAGAGCAGCCAGTTCTTCACGCTTTCTGCCAGTCCGCTTAGCCATGCGCCAATAGCGCCAATAGGGGCCACGAAGAAGATGACCACAAAGGTGAGGACGTTCTCGAGATCGTTATTTGATGGGCTGTTTTGGCTCATGGCGCCTATTCCTCCTCTCGGGTGCGGGCTTCGATTTCTTCTTCGCTACGAGCGCGGCGGATGTTAAGCGTCTGGTTCGGGCTCATGGTCAGAGAACCAGATTCACCGTAGATGGTACGGTAACCCAGAATCGATTCACCACCGGAACCAAAGGGGTTCTTCAACAAGGAAGTAACGACAACCCACTCTCCATCGATTTCGACCAGATCGCTTTCCTGAAGAGTCTCTGCCACCCCGTGGTGTTCTTCTTCCCAGATAGTCTCATCAAAGGCGTTTCCGCCAGGCTCCTGGTGAGAGACTTCAGGTTCCATAACCACTTCAGGGGTGACTACAGGCATGGTCAGCGTGTCCGACTCAGGCTCGTTCTTCTCCTGCGCTTGAGCTTCCAGGTGCTTGAGCTCAATTTCAAGAGCCTCAGTGCGGATGAACTCCACATCGATCGGCTCATCGTCTTCAGCGAGAATGGGTGCTTCAAGGTAGTCATCCCAGGGGGTAAGTGCTTCCTCAAACTCATCCGTCTTCTCGTTATGGACCTGAGTCTTTTCTTCCAGCTCCTTCACATACTTCATGGTGTACAGCTGATGCTGCGGAATGACCTGCTTGAGCTTGTCAATGTCGTAATCAGGGTGCTCCGGGTCAGGGTTAGGCGCGTACACTGTCTGAATCATGGTCGGCCTGCCATTATGGAAAGCCAACGCGCGACCCTTCACCGGCGGAACAGCACATCCCACAGACGCATCAGACCACATCATCATGGATGATTCCTTACTAATCTGTCCCAGCGTCATACGAGCACCGTAGTTCTCACGGGTTTCACCACCCATGATTTCTGCGTTACCCTGCTGCAAACCAGAGACCATGTGAATCATGGACGAGCGGGACAGACGGGCGATGGAGCCAAGCCACTTGTCCACTTCTGACTTCGCGGGCATGCCCTTGACCTTGTGGGAGTTGTAGAAATCGGTGATGTTTGCCTTCAGCTGCGCCAACTCATCGCCGATGAAGAAGATCGGGTCGTAGTCGATGACGCGGTATCGCTTTCCGCCGTTCTTGGCGGCGCGGACACGGCGCTTGTCGTTGCGTTCATGCATGATGTCGTGCAAAAGCTTGATAGCGCGAATCTGGGAGGGGACGGTGTCTGCAATCAGCTCAACGTTGGGCCAAGATTCGTAACCCATGAGCTCAAACTGCTTACCATCACACAACCAGACCCTGTACCCAGCCTGGGTGATCTGCTGAATGATGTTGTGCAGGCTAATGGTCTTACCTGAACCGGTACCACCAACGATGAGCAGGTGGGGGTCACTCTTGGGGTGCCAGGTAACCCACTCACCATCCTCCGTCAGACCAAGCATAATCTTGAACTTGCTGTAGGCCTCGTAGCTTGCCATCTTATCGGCACGCTGACGTAGCGGCTGGGCATGCGCAGGCAACGTCACGATCGTCGGCATTTCCTTCCGGCGGCTGAAGGTCAGCGTGTCGTTCGGCAAATCCCAGCTACAACGGAACGCGCCAGGCAAACGAGTCAACAGCCAATTACTGGTATTGACCCTCAAGGAGGGGCGCATGCTGATTTCCATGCTCTTGGTGTGATGAACAGTGACCTGCGTGATGGTGCCGTCTTCGTTGCGTTCAAAGTCGACAGTCGCGGTATCGCCCAAGGCTTTCTGGACGTCCTCGGTGAAGATGCGCTCGCTCTTTTCGGCTTCGGTTTCGTTGAGTGCTTGCTGTTCGGCGGTGGGTACGGCCTTGAGGACGAGCTTCTTGCGGGTGTTGTTGACCGAGTCGATCTTGAATTCTACGGTGCCGTCGGAGAGCTCACGGTTAGCAACAGCGAGCAGCTTAGCGACCCATTCGGGGTTGGTGGCATCAACGGTGCGGCCATAGTGCACGGTCAGGTTTGAGGGGTGGCCTGGCTCGGTGAGGTTATGGCGCACAACGGCGCTGGCTCGGCAGGCCTTCGTCCAGGAGGCAGCAGAGAGGTTCTTGACCTTCTGGGCGTTCAGACGGGCGGGCGGCTTGACGGTTTTCTGCGGTGCGGTATCAGTGTTATCTGCATCCTCAGCATTGGAGGTATCAGGAGCAGACGCGCTCTCGGGTGCGGGCGCGTTATCGGCAGCAGCCTCCTGGCTGGCTTCCTGACTCTCCCCCTTCGTATCTGCCTGGCCAGAGTCTTCAGCAGCAGCCGGTGCTGGTAGCGGGGTGCGCTTCCATCGTCCCATGTTGACCAGGTTGCGGCTTAGCCCCTTGACGCCCAGTAGCTGGTGGGCGGCTTCGATGAAGTTGTCGGTGCGCATCTCTCGCTCATCCTCATGACGTGCCGAAGCGCTAAAGGCCAGGGCGATAGCTGCAGCTACGGCACCGGCAAGGATGATACTGATCAGCGGGGTTCCGGTCATGACCAGCCAGTCCACCACCATAATGGCCACAATGATGGAGGTAGCACTGACGTGCTTGCCCTTGCGGACCTTAGCGGGCAGGGCATGCTGCACCTCGGTAAGCAGCGGGTCCAAAGGTTCGGGGGTGTTATCCCACCGGGCGGGCGGCCCATCGGCGGGACGCTGCGCAGTACGTCGTGCCCACATAAGAGGGGGCTCCTTTCACAAATATCTATCCAGCAGTTTTCAAAAGATCAGCAGAGTTAGTGGTTGTTGTTTCCCAACGCGTCGTAATAATCAGCGACCTTCCACACCCCGGTAAAGTCACGAACCAGCACAATAGTCTTCACCTCACGCACCGCCTTCACAGCTTCCAGGGGGTCTTGTGCATCACGGCCCACCATCAGCGTGGCGGTCAGCTTCACCATCGGCGCGCCCGAAGCGTCCGTACCCTGGCTGAAGAGGATGTATTCGCCCTTATCCTGCACGGTCATGGCGGTCTTCGCCTTCACAAGGCGCTTCCACTCGCGGTCTTCAGCCTTCTGCTGCTGGGCCTGATCAATCATCTTCTGCCTAAATTCGGCGGTACTGAAGGCTCCGGCGCGGAAAGCCCAGTTCGCAGGGTCCGGATCCTTCCACGACTGCGAGTAGTAGGCGGTGACGAATTCGTGGGCGCGTTCGCGGGCACGCTGAATCTCCGCATCATCCAACCCTTCAGTTGAGGCTGAAGGTGAAGCCTGCGAGACGGCACCCTGGCTTGCAGGAGCAGAGGTCACAGCCGGGGCAGAGGTAGCCGGGGAACCTGAGTGTGATGCAGGCTTAGGCATCATCATCCACACAGCGAACAACCCCAACCCGATGGCGCCAACAATCAGTGCGATAGTCAGCCAGTCCACTGAACGACGCGCACCAGCAGCCTGACCTGCGGGCGCGTCGGTTGCGGGCGCGTCGGTAGAGTCGCTAGGGGTATTGGTGGGTGCGGTGGGGTGTGCGCTCGCGTTCTGGTGTTCAGGGTTGGGGTTGTTGGGGGTGGTCATGGTGTTCTCCTTGGGAATGGTTGGTGGGGGTTGCCCCCTCCCCTATCGTTGGTGCCCTTGTGCTGGTTGGGCTGTTGTGTTGTTCAGGGGGTGGGGAGGGGGCGGTTATCGGTGGTGGTGGCTATTTTTTGGGGTGGACGATGCGGATGTATTCGGTGTCGCCTGCTCCGTTCCAGTTGACGTCGTGTTCGACGGTGCCTTCGTTTTGTCCCATGACGGAGTACATTTTGCCGTTTCCGGCGTAGATTCCGACGTGGGCGTAGTTGCCTTCGCCGTCTCCGACTTGGGCGACGAGGTCACCTGGTTGGGGGTCGGTGGTGGGTTCACCAACGGTCCAGGGGGTCTGGCGGGGCAGCTCGATTCCTGCTTGTCCGTAGACCCAGTGCACGTAGCCGGTGGCGTCCCAACTCTTGAAGTCGTTGCGGCCTTGGGCGTAGGAGCCGCCCAGGCCCTCGCGAGCTTTGGCGAGAATGGTGTCGCGTACCTGCTGTTCCTTGTCGGTGTGTACGCCGTCGGCTTCAACGGTGAGTTTCTGGGGCTTGTCGGCTTCCTTGGAGTCCTTCGATTCCTTGTCGTTCTCGGAGCTCTTGTGGTTGTTGGGGCAGGACTGCTTACCGTAGGTGGTGTTGCCGTCTACACCGGAGAGCACGGAGTAGAGCTGACGAGCCGTATTCTCCCACTTGGAGTACTCATACGGGTACGCTGAGATCTGCACCATCTGCGCAGCTTCACCCAAGCCTTTGGATTCCCATCCGGGGTAGTCCAGCAGGCCGGGCGGGTTACCGTGGTTTGGGCCCTCGGGCCCACCGTAGAAGGCAGCCGCCGCGTACTTTGGGTCGTGCACCTGCTCAGCGGTACCCCAACCGGCGGAGGGGCGCTGCTGGAACAAACCGACGGAGTCACGGTCACCGTCCGGGGTGTTCTCCAGGGCGTTCTCCTGTAGTGAGGTCATCAACGCGATGATGATGCCTCGCTCAGGAACACCCATGCCCTTACCGACGGCGATAATATCGGCCGCATTAGATACACGGTTCATATCCCACGTGTACTTGCTGCCGCTGGGCAGGTCGGTCTCAATCGGGGTGATGTCTACCTTGGGGGACGGCGCTTCAGTCTTAGGTGCTTTCACCTCCGGGTTCGCTGGTGCGTCGGTCTTCTGCGTATCCGACACCTGATCCGGTGCACCCTGACCGAGGGTGATACCACGCTCAAGCATGTAGGGTTCCGGGTCGGTGGGGATGCCCTTACCGTCAGGGTTGTTCGGGTCCGGAAGCATGATCTGGAAGTGCAGGTGAACGCCGGTGGCGTAACCAGTCATACCAGCACCTGCCAGCTCCTGACCAACTTCTACATGGTCGCCGGCCTTAACTTTCGCCGTACCAGTTGCCGCATGCCAATACCAGTATCGGACGCCGTCATCACCCTGGATAATGATGCCGTTACCACCGGCAGCACCACCAGAATCAACAACCAACACCGTACCGGCAGCCGCCGCATAAAAAGGCGTACCCTCCGCCATACCAGCAATGTCAGTACCCGGATGATCCGTCAAATCAGAAAGCGTCGCACCCGGAATCGGGTTATCACGCAAACCAAAACGCGAGGTAATCGTACCCACCGCCGGGTTCGCATACTTACCATTCGGCGCCACACGATTCACACACGAATTCTGGTACTTGGACTCACGCTGCTGAACCAAAGCATCATGACTCGCCTTACCCATCACCATCATGGACGTAATCACAAAGACACCAAACACAGGCACAGCAAGAAGCAGAAGCAAGCAGCCACATCCCATAAACCGGGTACGACGCTTCTTCTTCTTCCGCTGCTCCTTCACCTCACGCGTGGCTTTAGCCTGCGTCTTCTTCAGAAACTCAACAGCACGGCGGCTGGCACTATCACTCATCAGGGGCATCTCACTCTCCCCCACCCCACAACACCGGGGGGCCATAAAGGCAGGGGGACTCAAAAGGGGGGCGGGTAGATCAGGTAATTCACTCCTATAAAGGCACCCACCCACCCGGCTTTCACCTCACCAGAACAAGAAAATTTTTAGAAAAAAGACCCCACCCCAAAGACACAGCTCCCACCTAGACAGAAGAGGGAACACTCGCCACGAAACCAGCACCCCCCTGATACCCAAAACCAGACACCCAAGCACCAAGCACCCAAAGGACACACAGCACCTACCCCTTGTGCGCTCGCCGCCTTCACCTGCTGATAAGAGGACACACAAAAGGGTGGGGTGTCTGGTGGATTCACACCACCAAACACCCCACCCTTATGGGACCCCAAACAAGGGAGAAAATAGAACCGCTAGTCGCTGCGGCGGGTATCCACAATACCCTTACCCTCAGCCGTATAAGCACCCAACTCAGGCACCCACGAAGCACCCCACGGGTTAGCCTCTACACGACACGAAACACGAACCGTAATCGTGTTACTCTCAGCCGCCAGGTCAGGGCGACGACTACCGGCAGCATCAGCATTCAGCACCGTCACCTCAGACGGGCTACACCCGGTATCTTCCAGGTTCTTAGCGACCGTATCTTTCGCTACCTGCACAGCTCGTGAGGGTTCCGAGGTCAACGCCGCATCACGGGCAGCAGCAGCCGCTGCAGCGTCTACTGACGACTGCACATGGGCACGTACACCAAAGAACCAGACCGCTGCAACGACCATGAGCAGCAGCGGCACCATGAACAGGAATTCAACGGACGCACTACCATCCTGACCCCTGCCCTGGGCCTGGTTCTGCTTACGATTGAGCATGTACGCCCTCCTCTCTACAACACTAAAGACCTATACCGAAGCAATAAAGGCGGTGGTGGGTGCGGCACACTCACCAGCCACACCCACCACACACGTCTACTTCACGTTGACCGCGTAACCATCCTGCACACGAATCAACTGCGTACCATCCATCGGCTCCTCATGAATCAACACGCCAGACTCATCACCGGCGACCCATTCCACCCTGTACAGGATGGAGCTACGCACCTGGTACATGTCCTGTTTCTTAGCCTTCCAGGAACAGTTGGATCCGCCACGCGGCTCACCGCCGTAAATCTGACCGGCATCATCACACTGGATAAAGCCCTGGGTACCGGTCTTCTGACCGTCGAAATGAACGTTCATGGCCAGGAAACTGATCTTCAACTGAACGTGCGAGCCACCATCGGTAGCCTCAGAGATAAGCGGGTTACGCTTGCTGGACGAGCGTGCCTTCGACGGCGGCACCCAAGCCCAAACATACCCCTGAGTGAACACGAACGCATCCGAACGCAGGTTCGCATCAGACGGCTGCGTACGCACAGTCAGCTTCTCGAAATCGTAATCAGCGAGCGCGTCCTCAGCCAGCTGTGCGCCCTTCTTCGCAGCAGTAGCACGAGCCTCAGCCTCACTCGTCGGAACGCTAATCTTGCGAGGAGCAATCTTCGCTAGTGAAGGATGGTCACCCGCTAAAGTGCACTCAAACGTGGTGTAATTCCTGGGTGTAACTCCAGAGTCAATCTTCTTACTCGCGTAGCAAGACCCAGGCGCATAGAACCATGCATCGTCAGTCTCACAGGGAACCTCAACACCACCGGTTGCGATACAGGTCTGGCCCTTCATCGACGCCACAGGCTGAATAACAGGAGCATCCCCTGCGTCACGGTTCTCATTCACCGCTACTGAGCTGTCAGAAGATTCCTGAAATTTATTCTGCTGAACCGCAACACGGGAGTTAGAAATGTTAACATTCACATCCGCGCTCGCTGGCGCAGCCATACCGGAAGCCACGAGCATCGCAACCATGACGGTAGAACAAAAATTCTTGCGATATTTCATCTTTCCCCCTCCTCTACGAGGAAGCGCATCCCTTACCGAGAGAGCGTGCGCCATTATAAACGTAACGACCATCCTGCAAACGAATCACAGAGACCTCAACAGTAGTCGTCGACTCCGGGCCGGTCACAGCGCGCTCACCATCAGCAGTCCGCAACTGCGTCCAGTCCGAGCAATACTTCACCCGCAACACGGAGTAGGGGTGAGAGGTACCATCAGGGTAATCATAGGTAAAGACATCCGTCACCGACATATCACGAGCGATAACCTCGCCCTTAAAAACACCACCGTTGTTCTTAATGTCATCACGGGTAACCTGAATATTTTCCTTGACCTTATCCAGCTTTTCCGGAGCCACAAACTTCAGCAACTCCTCATCACTGGTGTGCTCAAAATCCCCGTGCAACCACGCATTCAACATGCGGTTATCGTTCACCGCAACGCGCTTAGCCGCCTTAATCGCTGCATCCTTCGCAATCGAGGCATCAGCATTCGTATCATCATCCGCACGAACCTCAACCACCTCAGACCCCTTCGGGTTCGCCGCCACAGACGCAGACGCCGAAGCCTTCGCGGCGGTGGGGGTGGAAGCAGCAGACGCGCTCGCCGAGGCAGTTACAACCGGCGCATTAGAAGCGGTTTCGGAAGATTCGCTGGTTGCCTGTCCGCCGCCGCATGCAGAGAGTGCAAGCATCAGGGCAACGGACATAGTAGCCAGGCCGGTGCGGGTGGTTCGGTGCTTCAAAGTCTTCATGGTGTGCTCCTTTGGAGGGTTCCCCTCATCTGGTGCCTGGTATGTGTAGGCTCCAGTGGAGGTTTTATCGGTTGGTTTCACCGTATCACACGGTCTCATCAGAACATCCATCAGACGGCTAGATGCTCAGGGTGACACCGCGTGCGATAGCGAGATCCCGGTAGCGTTCCATTTCGGCGGTGGTGTCGAAACCAGCCTCGATGAGGCTCTTCAATCGGGTAGAGACTGCGTCCCAGCAGGCCTGTGCTTCGGCGGCAGTGGTGTCCGGTGCCTTCAGCTCGGCGGCGCAGCCGCTGCAGACCTTGCCGGTGATGTCCATGGAGTGCTCGGGGCAGGTGCCCTTGGGCAGGGTCACCAGAGGCACAGGTGCGGTAGCGATAGTGCGGGTAGGTGCCGGTGCGGTGATACCTAGCAGGGCAGGCTCCCGCACGATAGCGGTAGTGACCAGAGACTGAGCATTACCGACCGAGGAGACACGGCTGAGCACCGTGTCAATAGCAGCCCGTAGAGTACCGTCTGAGACGGCACCTGTGGGCAAATCAGCAGCATCTAGTGCTGCACGCAGCTCAGCCACATCGACACCCGCGTGAGCGGGGATAGAGACCACCTCGGAGGACGGGGACGCCGGGGCAGGAGGCTCAGGCTGTGATTTCTGACGTGCAGGGGCAGTGCGAGAGCTAGTGCGGCGGCTACGGCGAGCACTCCAGCCGAGCAGCTTACGATGCTCAGCACTCACCGGGGCTAGACGCAGACCACCGGGATGATTGCGAGAGCCCAGGTCATACTCACCGACGTAGACGGTCGAGTCAAAATCCTCGCCCAGGGGTGCAAAATACGCCTTAGTAGCCACGGACAGAGCGGAGCGAAACTGTTGGCGCCAGCGGCGCTCATTGCTCATGCTGCTACCGAACTGGGCGGCGAAGTCCGACCAGGGGATGCGTACCTCGCGGTGGACGCGGCTCATACGGCCTGCCAGCCACAGGTACACGTCACCAGCCAGAGCCTGGTGGGGGTTTTCGCTGACAATCTGACGCCATGAGTCCCGGAGTATACGCATGGTGCCGTGGACCGGGGAGGGGGCAGCCGCAATGCGGTCGAAAAATTCATCCGACAGGATGACGACGGAGCGGTAGGCGTCATCGAGGACGCCGTCACGGTCAAAAACCAGGTCCTCGCCGGAGCCGACCAGGCAGGCGCGCGAGGAGAGGTTAGTGCCGGAGCCATGCGCAGTACGGTGTGAGACACGCACGCTCATGTTGAGGATGGCGCGTAGCTGACGCTCTACGGCGCGGCGGTTAGCGGAGCTGTAGGGTATGCCCATGTCGCGGAGGAATCCGCGCCATGTGCGAGAGATCTCGATGGTGGGGGACCCGCTCATCATTGCGGAGGTGACCAGGTACATGATGACCTCACGGGCGATACGCCCGGAAGGCAGATGGTACTGGGTAGTGCCGTCAGCGTCCTCGTACGGTGTGGCGGCGAGGATAACGGTGACATCACCGTCGGTACGCTCCCACATGGTCTCTGAGGTAGCACGCAGCGGCAGAGAGTAGTTAACGAAAATCCAGGGAAAGGTGCTGGTGAGGTAGCTGTCGATGACCAGCGGACCGGTACTGTGGGGATGCTGCAGAGTGCCGCCGGTGGGGGCGGCGTGGTCAGCGAGGATGTCGCTGAGAGTCATGCCAGCGTCGGTGCTGGCGGGGGTAGTCCGGGTGGACTGAGGGTGCGCAGGTGCGCTAAAGTTGTTCATTGCGATGCCTAGTGTTGTAGGTGTTGCCACGGCCCCGGACGCTCCAACGTCGCGGGGTCATTTTTTGTATCTGCACTCACACTAGACCCCGGACAGACGGGCTGTCAACCAGGGGATTTTCCGTCTTCATCGTCGTCGCCATCAGACGCAGTGCGAGTTTTCCACAGCCCTCACGCACGCACGCGCATCTGACGACGATAGGAGTCTTATAGGTATATCTTATAGGGGGAAAAATTTGAACACCGATTTTCCCTTGTGATTCCGGGGATTCTTAGGCGTTTTTACCATAGGTAGCGTACACCTTTCATCCCAGAGGTGTACACAATTCATCCCGGGAGCGTACACCTTTCATCCCAGAGGTGTACAGAGTTGATCCCAGAGGCGTACACAATTCATCCCACTAGCCCACCTGATAGCCCCACTCAAAAATAAGTTATCCACATGATGCACATCACATAAAAATGTTTCCTGGTCACACAAAATACCCCCTTATCTTGTCAGGGGTATCCCCTATGGTCATTACAAGAGATTTCCAAACAGGTTATCTCTATAGCTCGTGGAAGAGGAGGAAAGGCAATGGCTGAGAAAACCAGCACCGACGATGGTGTCCTGTACCGTGCCTACAAATTCCGCCTCGACCCCAACCAAGCACAAAAAACAGAGCTGATGCGATGTGTAGGCGCAGCACGCCACACGTACAACCTCCTCACCACTTATAACCTTCAAATCCTCCACAACAAACAGGAATATCGGAGAACCCGTGCCGCCGAAGGTGCAGATCACGAGACGATCAACGGCGAGCTTAAGAAACTACGTGAGAAAGACCCTGCTTATCAGATCCTCTATAAAGCTGGCTATAAAACTGGCAACGAGTATGTGCCTGGTTACAGGCAGCTATACCTGACTCCTGAAATCAAGCGGCACCGCGCTGCAAGCAAAGCCATTGCTGCCGGCGCCGACCCCGCTGTTGTCTGGCCCGAGACCGAACGGTATTCCGAGCCATGGCTACATAGCATTAATAGCCGAGTGCTCGATTCGGGTCTGCTGAATGCTGGAAAAGCTTGGAAAAACTACAAAGAATCCCTTATGCACCTGCGTGCCGGCGCCCGAATGGGTGTCCCTCGTCGCAAGCGTAAAGGTGTCAGCCGCGACTCTTTTACTGTCGACCGCGACCCGAATAATGACGAGGTCGGAGCCTACGGCACCCCCTACAAGAAGGGCACACCTGAATATGCACGTCGCACGGCACAGCTGAAGCGTCGCGGCATCAAGACCGCCCCGACCATTGAGGACTACCGCCACGTACGCCTCTCACACCTGGGCGTTATCCGCACTCACAACACTACGAAGCCGCTGGTGAAGGCCGTGCGTGCTGGCGCGAATGTCAAATCCTACACTGTCTCCCGTGCCGCTGACCGCTGGTACGTCTCCATCCTCGTTAAGCTGTCCCGCACCCCGGCGACCCCCACCCGTGCCCAGCGTTCCGCTGGCGCTGTCGGCGTAGACCTGGGCGTGCGCTACCTCGCCGCGCTCTCTGACGAGCAGGCACCGCAGCGCTTCGCACAGTACCCTTCCTTAGAGTTCACCGATAACGGTGCGCCTACCTTGGCTAACCCCCGCTGGGCACGTACCGCCGAGAAGCGCCTGGTACGCCTGCAGCGTGCCCTCGCGCGCGCACAGAAGGGATCTAACCGTCGTGCCCGCTTGGTCCGGCAGATTGCACGGCACCACCACCTGGTAGCCTTGCGCCGTGAATCCGGTCTACATCAGGTTTCTAAGCGCCTGGCCACCGGGTACACCCTCATCGGGCTTGAAGACTTGGCTGTAGCGGGTATGACCGCCTCAGCTGCCGGTACCATCAAGGCACCGGGTAAAAATGTGCGCCAGAAGGCTGGGCTTAACCGGTCCATTCTGGATGCCGCTTTTGGTACGCTACGCCGTCAGCTGGAGTATAAGGCCAGCTGGTACGGCTCGCAGGTACAGATTATTGACCGCTTCTTTGCATCCTCTCAGACGTGTAGCGCCTGCGGAGCACGAGCGAAAACCAAGCTCGGACTCCGCGTGCGTGTCTTTGAGTGCGCAGCCTGCGGCGTGCGGATTGATCGTGACGTGAACGCGGCACGTAATATCCGTGCGGAGGCTGTACGGATGTATGAAGCGCAACTCGCCCCCGGCACGGGGGAGAGTCTAAACGGACGCGGAGTCGCAGGCTCTGATACTGCTGTTTTGGTGGTGTTGGGGGATGTGGCGTTGGATGCGTCAAGGCCAGCCGCTTCTGGCGGCGGGTCACCGTAGGCGAGTAATCGTCTACTCATCCCCTTATATATACGTGTGGAAACTGAATATTTTTAGGTCTTTGGCTGGGTATTGCGACTTGTGGCTAAGTGTTTTCCCCGTATGCGCGGGGATGAGCCGCCGACCCGTCCGTGTCCACGTCCTCCACGTGGGTTTTCCCCGTATGCGCGGGGATGAGCCGCCTCACGTGATAATGTGCGCGCTGTACAGAAGGTTTTCCCCGTATGTGCGGGGATGAGCCGAATTCTACGAAAATGTGGTGTGCCGGTGGCCGGTGTTCCCCGTATGTGCGGGGGTGAGCCGATGACCAATAGGACCATCACCCAGACCCCACTGTGTTCCCCGTATGTGCGGGGGTGAGCCGTTAGGCGTCACAATGAGTGATTTTAGCACCCAGTGTTCCCCGTATGTGCGGGGATGAGCCGCCTGAGCCTGACGATAAGCCACCTGCGTTCCCGTTTTCCCCGTATGCGCGAGGATGAGCCGCTGTCGGTGTTAAGCTCAATACACCCACTCAAAATGCACCCTTTTGTATAGCTTGATGGTGAGAAAATCATGTCTTTCAATCGCCCACTTTGCAGCCCTCAACGAATCACTCTAGTCCGAGAGCTTTACGGTATCCGTAAGAGCGAACTGTCGATGCGGTTAGGCGTCAGTGCTCGGACTATCACCTGCTGGGAGTTGGGTCTTCAAGCACCCTCGGCGGGTGATGTTGCTGCGCTTGGTCGTGTCTTTGGGGTTGATCCTGAATTCTTTGAGCCTGGGCCTGATGGCGTGTCTGTAGGTTCTGATGTCCCACACTTTAGGTTCTACCGGTCTGGTATGCAGACTCTTACCTTGCAGGGGCGCGCCTATGCACAGGTTATCCAGGATCTGGTGCGCACCCTTAGGGGTTATGTGGATTTTCCGGTGCTGGATCTTCCGAGTATGCCGACGGATCCTGAGCTTGCAGATTCCGTCATGCCGATGATGGCAGCGCAGTATGTGCGTCACGTGTGGGGGCTCGGGAGTAGTCCTATCCGCTATGTTCTGCGGGAGGTTGAGAATCATGGGGTCTGTGCTGTCTTTGCGCCCTTTGAGCATGCGTCCTTGGATGCCTATTCGGTGTTCGGTGGCGGGGTCCCCCTCATTGTTCTGAACCCGACTGTGGGTGATTACTACCGGCAGCGCTTCGACGTGGCTCATGAGCTCGGGCACCTTGTAATGCATCCAGATGCAGAGCCCGGCAATAAAGTGATTGAGGCGCAGGCTGACGCTTTTGCGGCTGAGCTCCTGGCCCCTAGTGAAGCGCTCCATGATGAGCTGCCTACCCATATGGATGGGGCAGGCTGGCTCAAGCTCAAAGAGCTGAAGGAGCGTTGGGGTGTCAGTATGAAGGTGCTGCTGGATAAGGCGTACGCGCTGGGTCGTTTGACGGAAGAGGGGTACCGTGCAGGTCTGAAGTCTCTGTCTCGAAATGGGTGGAAGCTGTTGGAGCCCGGGGCTATTTCGGGGGTTGAAGAGCCCTCGCTTATCCCCCACGCTCTTGAGCTTCTGGGTGACGTGGGGGTAGGCCCTGAGGAGGTCCGGGAGAGGTCACGTGTTCCACAAAGCTACTTCAAGGTGATGACTGCGCGGTGTCCGCTTCTTCCCGTTAGGGCATAGGTGAAGGCTTCGGTGCTGTCATGGGAAACCATGTCGGTGCCGAAGCTTTTTATAGCTGGAAGGCGCTGAAGATACAGTAAGGCCCCCTCCCCATCATGAACTGCCTCCCGTTTCTTGGACAACGAAATTGAAGTCCAAGAAACGGGAGGCTTTTCATGTCTGAACATCTGGGAATAAGACACGATCGTTTGCTTCGGAAGCAGGCAGCGCAAATGTTTAAGAGAGGATTCGGCTATGGTCTGACCGCCAAAAGGCTTGGCGTGCCTGCCGCGACTGTGAGAGAGTGGCAGAAGATGTACCGCGTCATCGGGAGGGACGGGCTTCTTGCCATGGGAGTAAAGCAGGCCAGATACGACTATGAGACCAAGGTTGCCGCAGCGAAGGCTGTGGTTGATGGTGGGATGAGTAAGCCTGAGGCGATGGTGCATTTCGGTATTGCGAGTGTGACACCGTTGAAACAGTGGTGCAGGCTGTACCGTGAAGGCGGCGCGCAAGCGCTTAAGCCTAAACCTAAGGGCAGGCCGAAGGGGTCGGTGCGGGCGGTGCCACCAACGCGTGAGGAGGAACTTGCCGAGCGTGTGCGTAAGCTTGAGGCGCAGGTGGCGTACCTAAAAAAATCGATTGCCCTGAAGGCGCAGAAGCGCTCCCAAACCGGGACAAAGCCCTAGTGGTCGCTGAGCTTTCAGGGCGCGGTCACAAGCTGTACGATCTCCTTGAGGCGGCAGGCCTTGCCAGGTCGAGCTACTACTACGCGCTGGCTCACCCCCAGCAGCCAACCAGAGTGCAGCTACGTCCCAAGGTCGCCCAGATCTTTTCACGGACCCCCAACGGGTGCGGTCACAGACAAGTAGCTATGTGCCTGCGTGCTGAGGAAGGGGTGCGCATCGCCGATAAGACGGTCTTGAAGATGATGCGTCAGATGGGGCTGCGCTGCGGCATACGCCGCCAGAGGCCCTACCACAGGTACAACTCCTACAAGGGGGAGGCGGGGCAAAGTTTTGAGAACATCATCGGTCGCAACTTCACGGCGACCGGTCCCTGGCAGAAGTTGGGTACCGATGTTACCGAGTTTAAGCTCTCCTTCGGTAAGGCCTATCTCGCGCCGGTTTATGACTTTGCTAGCAAGGAGATTGTCGCCTATTCCATCTCGATGTGCCCTAATCTTGCTCAGCAGCAAGAGATGCTTCAGATACTCATGGATGCCAAACCCGAGGGAGCTAAGCCAATCTTGCATTCGGATATGGGGTGGCAGTATCAGCACGAGACCTACATCAGTACGCTCGCCGATAATGGTTTTATTCAGAGTATGTCACGCAAAGGTAACTGCATTGATAATGGTGCCACTGAGCAGGTTTTTGGACATCTTAAGGACGAGTTTTTTCGTGGGCAGGACTGGCAGACCTTCGAGAGTTTCAAAGCCGACCTTGACGCCTATATCATGCATTGGAATACGGTAAGGCGCCAGGTGAAGCTTAGGGGCCTGACCCCGGTAGAGTACCGGGTTCAGGCCCTGCGGGAAGTTGTATAGCGGCTTCTATTTATAGCGTCCAAGTTTCGGGGCGCAGTTCATCAACCCGGAGAGGGGACCTTTTGCTCATGAAGAAAACGTCAGGTTCTTATTTTTTCGCAGCCGCTGAGATGTAGCCTTTGAAAAGTCGCTTCACAATCATTTCCTCCGAGCACCCCGGCTCAAGGTTGTAAGCACGCTCGACAGCAGCATCAAGTACCCTGTGTGCCTTCGTAAGCTCAGGGTAAATGAACTCGTTATCCGGTTCGTAAAGATCCTTCAAAGAGGTTCCCGGGAAAGACGCACGGGCATCAAGAACCGCTTGAGCAGCCTCAGCGATCTCCTGCTGCTGTGCCCGAGTGACTTTCGGCCACACGAAATTGTTATACACAATGGTGTTGCCGTAGCTGTAGTCGCTCTTGAGGCGACCGGCAACAACCCGCATCCAGGCGTTATGGACGCGGGAGGTCAGGATACCAAAGTGGTACACCGTGGCCTCCGGTACGAAGAAGAGTTTGTCGCCAGGGATCATGCCATCAGTAACGAAGTCGATAGGGATGTATTTCCGGCGTCGAGAAGACACCTTCGGAACAGCCAAATATGCGCCCTCGCCGTTGTATTTGATCTCGTCGAACAGCCAGGGAGTCTCCGCTTTCTTCCGCGTCGCTGGCTTAGACGAATTCTCACGCGTATGCTGTACCGAGCGCACACGGTCAACGACTTCAGGCATGGACGCCCAGACCTGTCGCGGGCAGTCCTGCAACCACAGGCAATAGCATTCCTCACCATTAATGAAGTCTTCACCCATCGAGAAGCGGCGAATCCACGGCTCAATAGCAGGATGAACTCGCAACAGTTCTTCCCGCTGCTGAGGGCTGAGAAGTAGGAAGCCGCCCTCATTGGGCTTTCCACCGGCAATCATCTTTGGGGCCTCGCTAAGCGTCTTGTACCGTCGACCAACGAACATCATCTCGTGTGCATCCAACAAATACCCGTTGATGCGGCTGACCTGATGCTCGATAACCTTGTCACCATCATGCTCAAAGATCCGTTTAGGCGTCATATTTTGGTATCCGAAACCAACAATGATGACATGCACCCGGGCAATATCGCTTGACTCTGAGGACCATACGAAGGTGCGGTGTGCGAAGTTGATACGCACCCCTTGTTCAAACAGCGGCTTCCACAAAGGCTGAACCTGCTGGCCCTGACATATCGAATTCGTCGAAACCAGGGCAGCTTGAATCGAGGTTCCCTGCATATAGTCGGCAGCCATCTTGTACCAGCACGCAACGTAGTCGAGGGTGCCGCCGCTTTTGCCAAAGATACGCAGGCGGTCTTCCTTCTGCTCTTCATTCAGGTTCGAGTGCCCGATGAAGGGCGGGTTGCCGATGATGTAGTCGCACTCATCGGCAGGGACTACCTCGGACCAGTCCATCTGTAGGGCGTTACCCAAGACGATGTGCGCTGAGTCCTTCAGAGGCAGGTCCTCAATGATCTGATAAACGATGGTCTGCGCTTCAGCGTTGGCTTGGAGCTCAGCGATCCACAATGCAGTGGCGGCGACGTTGACGGCAAAATCGTTAATCTCAATGCCGTGCAGCTGGGTCAAAGAAACCTTCAACGGAGTAGTCTCATCGGTGAAGCCGAAGACACTCTGACGGTTCATCACCTCAGAGAGAACCTTATTCTCCAGACGGCGCAGGCTGATGTAAGTCTCGGTCAGGAAGTTACCTGAGCCGCACGCCGGGTCAAAGAAAGTGAGACCAGCAAGCTTATCGTGATACCGGTTCAACGCATTACGGCGCGCCCGCTCGCCTAACTCAGTATCCGTCAGGATTGAGTCAAGCTCAGCGGTAAGGTCATCAAGAAAGAGCGGATCAATGACACGGTGAATATTCTTCACGGAGGTATAGTGCATACCGCCTGAACGGCGCGTCGCAGGGTTCAGCGTGGACTCAAAGACGCTGCCGAAGACAGTCGGTGAGATATGCGACCAATTCGTACCCTTACTCACTTCCTCCAGCAGGACTTCAAGGATTTCTTCGGTGAAGTTCGGGATCTCCACGTCAGCTTCAAAAAGGCCACCATTGACGTACGGGAACTCCTTCAACTGAGCAGAAGCGTAGGGGTCACGGTCCTCAGGCTTGGCGCGCAGGTGCGCGAAAAGCTCCTTCAGGGCAGCGCGCACCTGCGTGGCGGGCATAGCCTTCAAATAACGGTAGAAAGCATCCTTGGGGAACAAGCCGGCGTCTTCAGCGAACAGGCAAAAAACCAGCCGCACACACAGCACGTTAAGCGAGTGACGGCTCTCCGCTGAGTCCGGGTCAACGTACTGAGCACGCAACATCTCATAGACCTTGCCGATGAGCGCACCGGCCTCCAATGAGACTCGTTCCTCTCGCACCTGACGGGCGCGCTGCGGATCGACCAGGAAATCAAGCAGGTGAAGCTGCTCCGGTAACTCTGCAAGCCGGAACTGGGTATAGTTCTCCCCCGGCTTCTCAACGTCAAGGTCATGGATGCGGAAATAGTCGAAATTGCAGACGATGATGGTATCTGCACGCTGCGAGTTACGCATGGAGTCCACGTACCGTTTCGCCTGCTCAAAGGGGGTCACCATAACCCCCTGACGCAGCTCAGGCTTATCCAGGTCCACCGTGAGGGACTTCTGCTCGATAATCGTCTTAGCGGCAGGGATAGTTACGTCGATGAAGCCTCGCTCGGAGGTTGATGCCTCGAAGTGGACGTTCGTTGTCACATCCTCCATGCCCACCACATCACGTAGCAGCTCAAGCCAGAAGGAGTGGGTATCGCCTTTCTCGTACCCGCGTCCTTCCCACTTCTGAGCGAAATTCCTAGCACGCTCGATACGGCTACGCTCTGCAGCCACAAAATTCTCGTTCACCAGGGGTCCTCTCCCATCTTTGATGTCTCAACTATTTTTGGACACCGGATGAGGCGGGGGTAAGGCAAATACTATAGACCGCCTTGTCTTCCATAATCCCTGTCCACGGCCTTAAATGTACCAAGAAAACCCTAGCCAGCTGGGCCAATGCACTCTCACAACATAACGCTAGAGGCCCCTTCCCCGGGTGAGGGAAGGGGCCTCTAGCGGCACTTATTGAAAGCGTGGACCTCGTTAGAAGAACAACGGCGCGGCAAGGCCAGCGAGCGTTACCACCATCGAACCAGCAATGAGGTAAATATTAGGATCAACGCGCTTAGGCGGACGCGCAGAAAGCCCAATACCGGACATCAAACACACAACGCCCAGGCAGAAGATCGCGGCACCATACTCGCCGTAGAACCCATTAGCAGCAGCGGTGGCCAGCAGAAGCTTCAGATTCACCTTCTCCAAAAGGCCAGTTTCATACTTGATGTGCATTCGGTAAAGCACCCAGACGACGAACGCGGTAGCAAACATCCAGCCGCCCTTTACCCCGGCGGCAGGTACCGGAGTGAAGAAGTAGCCGCTGCCGCTGGCAGCCACCAACCCCAAAGCGATACCTCCCACCACGCAGGCAAGAGCATGCGCTTGAGGCTCCACATCAGAGATAGACCCCACCAGGATGTACCGTCCGCACAGAATCAAAATAGCTGGCGGCAAAACATACGGGATGACTGAATCTGCAACCCCCATAAGCGTCAGCGCCCACGTGCAGACAGTAACAATCAGCCCAGTAAGCACATAACGGGCAAAGCGGTCATCTCGCTGAGCATCTTCAGAATCCATGCAGGGGTTCCTCCTTTTCCTTCTCTGCACAAGCCCCCGGGTTAGAGGGTGACATACCAGGTAATGTGGTTCCTCGTCTCTTCCAGAGAACAATCGTCCGTGTGCTGGTGTGGCTTCTGCTTCTTAGAATTCACCATCTGTTTCTGAATGGGGCAGTGCCACTTCTCCCATCCTTCAATGCGCAGGTAATTATGGTCTCGGTCAGATTCCTTCACCTGCACCTTATCAGGCATGATCGTGTGGTCCAGGTCAGCGTAGTAGCCAAGGCCCTGCTTCCACTTCTTCAGCAGTCCCTGACGCGTGAAACTAGCCTCCAGCTCATCCTCGACTTCAGGGGAAGTGCCCTTGATGTCCAGGTGCTCTCGACCCTGAGTATCAGTCCACGTATGGCAGGTGGCTTTCAGGGGAATCTGCTGATCAACTGGCTTGTCAAAAGACCACTGGTAACCCTTCCCGGGGTCATAATCCCGCTGGTAGATGATGTGCATGCCCACTAGAACGACTAGATGCGCTACCAGAACGTACAGCACCACCGTTTCGGTGATGACGGCACGCACCGCCTGGGCGCC
>ERZ1674088.14-NODE-14-length-33937-cov-23.009976_pt1 | contig 33937 bp, 29 predicted proteins | sample MGYA00581117_ERZ1674088 | MGnify/ENA primary metagenome ERZ1674088 (study PRJEB41354, sample SAMEA4873335) | human saliva metagenome | biome: human-associated habitat [ENVO:00009003]; feature: mouth environment [ENVO:08000002]; material: saliva material... | reverse complement strand
ACCACTACTGGTTTGTACTCGGACCACTACTGGTTCGCATTCCGACCACTACTGGTCTGCACTCCGACCACTACTGGTTCACACCTCGAAGTAGTAGTAGTTCGCACTCCCCTTCTTCTCTATTACCCTTATGCTATACGCTTCGAGAGGGAGTGACTTCACCATATACAAAAACAAAAGCTCCCCCTGTGCGAAAGCTTCGCACAGGGGGAGCCTGCTTGATTGGGCTCAGTGTCGGAGACGACTACTTAGCTGCAGGGATTTCCTTGAGGACCTGCAGGAGGTGACGCCACCAGAGGTCTACCGTCTTGATCTCGATACGCTCAGCGGGAGAGTGTACGTCACGGAGCGTAGGACCGAAGGATACCATATCGAGGTCGGGATAGACGTCGAGGATCAGACCGCACTCGAGACCAGCGTGGATAGCCTTGACAGCTGCTTCCTTGCCGAAGAGCTTGCGATAAGCATCAGCCGAAGCCTTCAGGATAGCAGAGTCTGGGTTGGGCTTCCAGCCTGGGTAAGAGTCGGTGACCTTGACATCAGCACCGGCGAGCTCGAAGACAGAAGCTACCATCTCCGAAGCGCTGTCGCGCAGGCTCGTCGTGGAGCTACGCTGGCTGGTCTCGACGAGGATGACGCCGTCACGCTGCTTGATAGAAGCAAGGTTGTTCGACGTCTCTACCAGGTTTTCCAGCTCGTGGCTCATGCCGAGTACGCCGTGAGGGCAAGCATAGAGCGCACGTACAAGAGCGGACTTCGTCTTGCAGTCGATGACCTGTGCAGGGGCAGCAGCGTCTTCGATATCGAGGCGGACCTTGGGGTCTACGGCCTTGAGCTCATTGCGTACAGCAGCATCGAGCTCACGGAGGAGTTCCTCAGCCTTAGCCTTGTCGGCGGGCTTGACACCGATGAGCGCGTGAGCTTCGCGGGGGATAGCGTTGTGGAGGTTACCGCCACCGATCTCAGCGAGGCACCAGTCGAGGTTCTTCTCGAGAGCGTAGAGGTAGCGCGTGAGGATCTTATTAGCGTTGCCGAGGCCGACATGGATCTCACCACCAGAGTGACCGCCCTTGAGGCCAGAGACGGAGGCACGGAGCCATACGAGATCCTGAGGAGCAGCCTTGTACTCGGGCTTGAAGGTAGCGACGATACCCTTACCGCCGGCACAGCCGATGAAGAGCTCACCTTCGTCCTCGCTATCGAGGTTGATGAGGATCTTACCGGTGAGGAAGCCAGGCTGGAGGGCGAAGGCACCGGTCATACCGGTCTCTTCGTCGATGGTGAAGAGGGCTTCGATAGGCCCGTGTTCGATGTCGTCCGAGGCGAGGACGGCGAGCTGTGCAGCACAGCCGATCCCGTTGTCAGCACCGAGGGTGGTGCCGTCAGCATGGAGCCATTCGCCATCGATGATGGTACGGATGGGGTCGTTGTCGAAGTCGTGCACGGTACCAGCGTTCTTCTCGCATACCATATCGACGTGACTCTGCAGGATGAGCTTGACACGGTCTTCGTAGCCAGGGGTAGCAGGCTTGCACATGACGATGTTGCCCACCTTATCCTTCTTGTACTCGATACCGTGGTCCTTAGCGAACTTCTCGAGGTAAGCGATGATCTTCTCTTCCTTCTTCGAGGGGCGGGGGACTTGTGTGATCTCATGGAAGTACTTCCAGACAATCTTGGGGTTCAGCTCTGTAATTTCCATTGCTTTCTTTGATGTTTACGTATAGGTAAATGTGTTGGCAGGGCGACAAGCAGCACTTTTCTCTGCCCCTCGTAGTACACTTAAGGCCTTAATCAGCGAAAACTTGTACCTTTGCTCCCAACAAATATAACGATAAAAAACAAGCATGGCACTCCTTCCGATAGCACTCTTCGTCGGTGCAGTCATACTTTTCACTCTCTAAAGGCAAAGACAAAGAGTAGTATGTCACTATTCCTCATCTCACTCCTCGCTATGGGGCTCGTGGTCTTCCTCCTCTCTATCGGGGTGATCTTCAAGAAGAACGGGCGCTTCCCCAGCACACACGTTGGGGGCAACCGAGCTATGCAGCAGCGTGGTATTTCGTGCCACACGTCACAGCACAAGGACGCCCAGCGCCACAAGACTCTGGCTGAGCGCCTCGCCGCTAACGAGGGGTAAGCTACCTCTGTAGCCCCCACTATCCACCCCGCATATCCATATACAAATCATAATCTACCTATGACAAAGAAAGGTTTCGTAAGCCTCGGCACACTCGCCATCGCACTCACCAGCTCCCTCTGCCTCTCCTCCTGTGGAGGGAACAAGGCCGAGCAGAAGTCTACCCCCACCACTCCCGTTGAAGTACAAGCTACTGGCCTGCCCATCGCACTTGTGAATATGGACAGTGTCACCTCACAGTATAAGTTCGCACAGGAAATCAAGGAAGCTCTCGAGAAGGATGCTGCCGCTCACCAGACCCGTCTTCAGGGCAAGAGCGCTGCCATCCAGAAGGCTGCAGCCGACTTCGAGCGCCGTATGCGCATCAACGCTTTCGTCTCTGCAGAAGCCCAGCAGGCTGAGCAGCAGAAGCTCATCCGCATGCAGCAGGAAGGTCAGGCCCTCAGCGCTGAGCTCTCCGAAAAGCTCGCTCTCAAGCAGCAGTCCCTCCTCGAGGATATGATGAAGTCGATCCGCGAGCAGCTCAAGGAATACAATAAGGATGGCCGCTACAAGCTCATCCTCACCAAGGTCGGTGACAACATCCTCTACGCTGAAGGTGCGCTCGACATCACCGAGGACTTCATCAAGTACCTCAACGAGCACTACAACGCTGGCGAAGGCGTCCAGGCTAAGACGGACTCTACGGCTAAGAAGTAGTATCACCCCTACGGGCTTCATCGCCCCAAGGTACACCGCATAGAGGGGGAGCAGCGTGATGCTGCTCCCCCTTATTATTTAGACCTACTCCCCCACCCTATATAGGATGGCGGTCTATTCCTATATAGGTCGATGAGCTGACCTATATTGGTCGCGACGCGAAGCTATATAGGTCATAATGCGGACCTATATTGGTCGGAGCAGTGACCTATATAGGTTCATACCATCCCCTCCATAGGAAGGGAGACAGCAGGTATCAGAGAAGAGGCTATCCAAGCTGAATAGGAGTGCCCGTACAGACTCCTCCCCCGACAAAGACATCGCCCCGTGATTCAGGACTTGGATCACGGGGCGATGCGTATGAGTCTGTATGGGGAGGTGCGAGGGATCGCCTTAGCTCTGTCTCGCTTCCGCCTCTTCGCGCTCAGCCTTCAAGAGGGCTGCGACCTCCTCCAGCTGCGTGTAGAACTCTTCGCCGAAGGCGCGGACGAGCGGTGCACGCAGGAACTGATAGACGGGCACCTGGAGCTTACGCCCGAGCTTGAGCGCGCACTTGCAGATCGACCACTTATGGTAGTTCACCGCCGTGAAGGTGGGATACTTCGTCAGGCGCACGGGATAGAGCTGACAGCTTATGGGCTTGATGAAGTCCGTCTTCCCTTCGCCATAGACCTTCTCTAGGGCACAGGCACAGCGTCCCTGCTCGTCGTAGGTGGTGAAGACGCAGTCACGCCCATTCACGATAGAGGTCACCTCGTCGCCGTCTTCATCGAGGTAGCTGACGCCCTGCTCCTCGATGATCTTGAGGGCTGCAGGGGAGAGAAGGTGACGCACATGGGGTAGGCACTGGCGAAGCTGCTCCGCTTCGCCCTCCTCCAGCGGTGCACCGCTATCGCCTTCGACGCAGCACTCACCCTTGCAGGTGTCGTAGTCGCAGACGAAGAGTACGTCGAAGAGGTCTTGACTGACGATCTTATCTTCTATTTGGATCACTCGGCAGGCCCTCCTATTATCGGATCTTCAGCGTGACGATAGTCACCACAGCCAGCAGGATGCCGATGAGCCAGAAGCGCATCGTCAGCTTAGCCTCGGGGATCTTAGCGATAGGACGCTTCAGGATACTATCCGTAGCCGCCCCGCCAGGGAGCTGGAAGTGGTGGTGCAGGGGTGCCATCTTGAAGACACGCACGCCCTTGCCCGTACGCATACGGGTATACTTGAAGTAGAAGCGCTGGATGAAGGAAGAGGTAAATTCGGCGATGAAGATACCGCAGAGGATAGGCAGCAGAAGCTCCTTGCGGATGAGGATAGCGAAGACCCCGATGATACCACCGAGCGCCAGACTACCCGTGTCGCCCATGAAGACCTGTGCGGGATAGGAGTTGTACCAGAGGAAGCCAGCCGTCGCCCCGACGAGCGTAGCGGCGAAGATAACCAGCTCTTCTGCCCCTGGGATAAACATCGTATTCAGATAGCCCGCCATATCGTGGTGTGAGGAGACGTAGGCAAAGACGCCCAGCACCACCCCGACAATAGCCGACGAACCCGAGGCCAAGCCATCGACGCCGTCGGTGAGGTTCACACCATTGGAGAGGAGCATGACGACGACGACCGTCATCATGATGAAGATGGTCACCCCGACGATCTTCTTCACCCCTGGATCAGAAATGGGGAGGATCTCAGAGTAATCGAGGTTATTGGCCTTGAGGAAGGGGATAGAGGTCTCGAGACTCTTCGTATCGGTGGTCTCGAAGCGAATCTCACGCACACCGCCCTCGCGGACGATCTCGCTATTGCGCTTGATGACGACCGAAGGGCTGAGGTAGAGCGTCACACCGACGATGAGGCCGAGGACGACCTGCCCGATGATCTTGTAGTGCTCCTTGAGCCCGTTCTTATCCTTCTTGAATACCTTGATATAGTCATCGGCAAAGCCCAGAAGGCCCATCAAGAGCGTCGTGACGATCATCAGGATGACGTAGATATTGTCCAGTCGCGCAAAGAGGAGCGTAGGCACCAGGATCGCCATGATGATGATGATACCCCCCATCGTGGGGGTGCCCTTCTTCGTCTGCTCGCCTTCGAGACCGAGGTCACGCACCAGCTCACCGATCTGCTTGCGGCGGAGGAAGTCAATGACCTTGCTCCCCCAGATCGTGCTGATCAGGAGCGCCACGATGAGCGCTAAGCCCACACGGAAGGAGACGTAGGTGAAGAGACGTGAGAAAGGTAAGGCAATACCCTGACGGGTCAAGTACTCAAAAAGGTGATAAATCATGATCGTGTGTAGAGTGAAATACTAAGCTTCGTGAGCGAACTGCTCGAGGATGATCTCGCGGTCATCGAAGTGATGACGCACTCCTGCGATCTCCTGATAAGTCTCGTGGCCCTTGCCTGCGACGAGGATCAGGTCGCCTGCAGAGGCCAGCATCGTAGCCGTGCGAATAGCCTCGGCGCGGTCGGTAATAGAGAGCGTGCGGCTCAGCTCTTCGGGACTCAGGCCAGCACGCATCTCCTCGATGATCGCTACGGGATCTTCGCTACGGGGATTGTCGGAGGTGAGGATGACGCGGTCAGCACGGACTGCCGCCTCATGCGCCATGATCGGGCGCTTACCGCGGTCACGGTCGCCACCACAGCCGACGACGCAGATGATCTTCGCGCCCTGTGAGCGAAGACTCGAGAGTGTCTCCAGCACATTGACGAGGGCATCAGGCGTATGCGCATAGTCGACGACAGCGATATAGCCACGCTTCTCGGAGATGAAGCTCTGGAAGCGTCCGTCGACAGCGGTGAGCTCGCTCAGGCGGCGCAGGGCCTCTTCCTTCGACATACCGAGGAGGGTCGCTGCCGCATATACGGCGAGGAGGTTGTAGACATTGAATTCGCCGACGAGTCGCACCAGCACCTCGACACCTGCGATACGCAGCTGCGTGCCGTAGGGATAGAGCTCGAGGATCTCAGCGCGGTAGTCAGCAGCGGCGCGCAGGGCATAGCTATACTGATGTGCACGGGTATTCTGCAGCATCACGGCACCGTTCTTGTCATCGGCATTCGTCAGCGCAAAGGCATCCTTGTCGAGCCCGTCGAAGAAGCTCTTCTTAGCACGGAGATACTCCTGCACCGTGCCGTGATAGTCGAGGTGGTCGCGCGTGAGGTTCGTGAAGATACCGCCATGGAAGTGCACCCCAGCGGCACGATGCTGCGCCATAGCGTGGGAGCTGACCTCCATGAAGACGTGCGTACAGCCCGCGGCCTGCATACGCGCGAGGAGCGCCTGCAGCTCGGGGGCCGAGGGCGTGGTGTGCGTAGCGGGGACGGCTTCGTCCTCGATATAGTTGCACACCGTGCTCAAGAGGCCACAGCGGTAGCCCGCTGCACGGAAGAGACGGAAGAGGAGCGTGGCGATGGTCGTCTTGCCATTCGTCCCCGTGACACCGACGACTTGCATCGCCTGAGAGGGGTGGCCGTAGAGTGCCGAGCTGGTGAGCCCGAGCGCCTCAGCCGTAGAGCTGACGACGATATAGACGACGTCCGCGCGCTGCTCCTCGGGGAGCGTCTCGACGAGGACGGCACGTGCCCCCGCCTCGATAGCAGCGGGGACGAAGCGATGCCCATCAGCATGGACACCACGTAGGGCGACGAAGAGCGTCCCAGGCTTCACGGTGCGGGAGTCTTCGGTGATATGGGTGATCTCACAGCCCGCGATGAGTGCGGGGTCGGAGGGTGAGGTATAGGCAATGCCTTGGAGGAGGGTGCTCAGTGTCATTGTATACGGAGTTTATATACGCTGATGAGGGGAAAGGGAGAAGGGAGGAGCCGTGTGCCTTAGGAGGCGAAGCCAAGCTCCAGGACAACCTCTGTGCCGGCTGCGGCTGGCGAGCCTGCCGGTATGGACTGCCCAACGACGTTGCCTGCACCACGCAGGCGAGGGTTGTAGCCCATCTTACGCAGGAGGTAGACGGCATCCATCGCACTCATACCGACGACGGCAGGCACACGGCCATTCGTAGCGGGCAGGGAGCGAGCATGTAGCGTCGTATCGACGGCGATGAAGAGCCCTGCATCCTTCGGCATACGAGGCGTGGGCATACCGAGCTGCGCCATCACGGCGAGGAGTGCCGAAGCACGGCCTGCGGCGATCTCCTTCGTGTACGCCTGGGGAGAGGACGAGCGACGGAGCGAATCCAGAGGGATAGGATCCTCGAGTGCCAAGAGGCTCTCGGCGATCTTACGGATGATAGGAGCAGCCATCACACCCCCACCAGCGCTGAACTGGCTTGAGGGTCTGCGGATGACCGCGATACAGGAGTACTTAGGTGCCTCGGAGGGGAAGTACGCACAGAAGGATACCTGGTGGCGTACGTGCCCCGTGGAGTCGCGGTAGCCACCACGACCCGAGGCGAGCTGTGCCGTACCGCTCTTCCCGCTGATAGCAACGAAGGGCGAGCGCGCCTTCTTCCCCGTACCCTCGGTGACGACACGGCGCAGCATCTCTTGGATCGCCGTCAGCGTCTCGGGCTTACAGATCTGCTCACGCACGACCGTCGGCTCGAAGGTCTTGATGACCTGATCCTGTCTGCGGATCTCGGAGACGAAGTAAGGGCGCATATAGCGGCCGCCATTAGCGATCGCATTGAAGAAGGCCAGCGTGTAGATAGGAGGCACCTGCGTCTCATAGCCGTAGGACATCCAGCCGAGGGTGGTATTGTACCAGCGGTCAGGGTTGTCGGAGCGCTTACGGATGCGGGCCTTCTCGTAGCCATCGATCTCGAGCTTGAGGTCTTCGCCGAAGCCGAGGTTACGGATCTTCTGCACATAGTCATCGGGGCGCGACTCATAGGCACGGGTGATGATCTTCGCCACACCGACATTACTGGACTTGATGATGGTCTGCGCTACGGAGAGACGCCCGTAGCCACCGTGGTGGGCGTTGTGGTCACGTATGACCTTACCACCGTACTTCCAGAGGCCGTTGCCTACGTCGATGGTATCATTGGGATGGACGACCCCGTCATCGAGGGCGACCATCATCGAGGCGACCTTGAAGGTAGAGCCTGGCTCACTCATATCCGACACGGCCATATTCACCGTCTCGTGGTAGACGCCAGGTGCGGTGCGCTGGAGGTTGGAGATCGAGACGACCTTACCCGTCTTGACCTCCATCAGGACGACGGTACCGCTCTCCGCCTCGAGGTAGGAGAGCTGCTCGCGGAGGTTGCTCTCCACGATGCTCTGGATATTCATGTCGAGGGTCGTGTAGACGCTTGCCCCATCGACGGGAGGCTTGCTGATGGTCTGCTCGTAGCGACCCATATTGTAGAAGGAGAGCTTCTCACCGAGCTCCCCACGGAGGAGATCGTTGTAGCGAAGCTCGAGACCGAAGCGCGCCTTCGTCAGCCCGCCATCGGTACGGTCGTAGATATGCCCGATGGTGCGGTAAGCTAGCGAACCGAAGGGATAGACACGACGGCTCTCATTCTCCGTATAGATGAGCTTGCTGAAGAGGCGCTTCTTATACCTATTGGGGCCCGTCTTATGGATGACGAAGGGCTCTGCCTGCTCGAAGGCGCGGTACTGGACGTAGGGCACGTCGGCAGGATAGACCGCGCAGTGGCGAGACTTGGTGTCGAAGCCTTGCTTCCAGCGTGCCTTGAGCTTGGCCTTAGTGAGCTTACGCGCTGAGAGGTCGAAGGTATTGGACATCAGCTCGGCCAGCGAGTCCAGGCCGGCCTCATACTCGGCGCGAAGCTTGAGGATCTGCTCGCGCTTGGCCTGCTGCTTGCTATCGCCATCCTTCGGAGGGAGGGGCTGACGCAGCGGCTCGAGGGCTTCGTGTCCGAAGTCAAAGAAGAGGCGATAGACAGGGGAGGTGACGGCGACAGGGCGCCCATCACGGGCGTAGATCGAGCCACGCATAGGCTCGACAGCGCTGTAGCGTGGGGGGTTGACCTTAGAGGCCATCTCCGCATAGCGCTTGCCGTCGGGACTGAGGATGAAGAAGACAATGCGGAGCATCACGAGGACCATCGCCAGCGAGATAAAAGCCACGACCCAGGGATAGCGGTCGTGGGTGAGGCGGTGCCACTCGACACCACGCTGGGACTTGAAGAAGAGTCCACGGGCGAGGGCCTTAGCCGCCGCGACGAAGGCCTTGAGCTTAGCGGTGATTGTACGCAGGTTCATTGACGAATCTCAGTCGTAGGAAGGGGGATATACGTGGGGTTAGTGAGGCTTGGGCGTGGGATACTGGCCCGAGTCGACGAGGAGATAAGGGGGCTGGGTAGCGGGTACGAGCTGGAGCTGGTACTGGTCGACCTTGGTCGTGATGTTGTTGATACGCTCATACTCGATGAGTGCCGCCGAGGTGAAGAGGGCCTTGTAGCGGATATCCTCCAGCTTCTTCTCCAGCGAAGTGATCTCACGCAAGCTGCCCTGATAGATATAGGGCCATGCGATCATCACCCCCACGAGGAAGAGACAGTAGGCGATGAAGCGAATATTCTTCCGAAGGCCGGGCAAGCCCCACAGGTCATTCTCGATCCACTCAATGAGGCCGCGCTCGCGATCCTCTTCGCCCTCATGGGCATCGGCATAGTGGGGCTCATGTGAGGTATCCGCTTCGTAGTGGCGGCTCTCGTCGGAGGGGATATATTCGTCTGGAGTCATCGGTAAGGGTAGAGGTATTGGGAGGGATCAGAGAAGCTCGGCGATACGCAGCTTAGCACTGCGGGCACGAGGATTGCGGGCGATCTCCTCGGCAGAAGGCGTGATGGGCTTGCGCGTCACCAGACGCCAAGCCGAAGCCGACGAGCCGTAGATACGGGCATCAGCCGAGTCATCACCCTGACGGAGGAAGTTCTTGACGATGCGATCCTCGAGGGAGTGATAGGTCATCACCACGAGGCGGCCACCGGGGCGCAGGACGCGCTTCGTAGCTTCGAGGAGCTCTTCGAGAGCCGTCAGCTCGCCATTGACCTCGATACGCAGCGCCTGGAAGATGCAGGAGAGCTGCTTCTTCTCTTGGTCGGGACGCACCAAGGGGCGGACGACGGCGATGAGATCCCCGACGGTCTGCAGAGGTGCCGTAGCTCGGGCCTGCACGATACGCTGGGCGATCTTACGGCTCTGCTTCAGCTCGCCATAGCGGTAGAGGATATCGGCAAGAGCAGCTTCATCGTACTCGTTCAGAAGGTCACGCGCTGAGCGGCCTGCGCGGTTATTCATACGCATATCCAGCAGAGGCGTCTCGTCGCGGAAGCTAAAGCCACGCTCCATATCATCGAAGTGATGGGAGGAGACACCGAGGTCAGCCAAGAGCGCATCCACCTGCCCCAGCTCCTCATAGTAGTCCATGAAGCGCTCGAGATGGCGGAAGTTCGAGGCGACGAACGTGAAGCGCTCCGTCTCCTCGGCTCGTGCTGCAGCATCGGGATCTTGGTCGAAGGAGTAAAGATGCCCGCCGTCAGAGAGGCGGTCGAGTATAGCACGTGAGTGCCCCCCTCCACCGAAGGTGACGTCGACATAATGGCCTGTGGGCTGGAGGTTCATCCCCTCGAGGCACTCCTCGAGCATGACGGGGACGTGATAGTCTACTGCTTGTACGATACTCATTGGGCTATAATGTCTTGCAAAGGTACTCAATATAGAGCAGAATCTTCATGAATTTTTCACGCCCTCCACTCTTATTTACAGCACGGGCATCGGGCGGGATAGCAACACTTCTCCTAAGCGTAGCACGGCCACCACCCCAGCGGGAGCTGGAGCGGTGGCCGTGCTATATCGTGCGATGTGGCGGGGAGGAGCGAACTACTTCGTACCCGTAGCCGTGATCTTCAGATCCAATCCTTGATCGGCAAGTGCCTTGAGGATAAAGCCACTCTCACCCTGAGTTAGGTGCTCTGAGGGCATCTGCTTCAAGAGGGCATTTGTGATGGCGATCTCCAACTTGAGTAGCCTACCCTCACGGACGACACTCCCGATGGGGAGGTTATGCACGGAGAGTTTACCTTCCTTCAGAGCAAGCTTCATGCTCTTCTGAACGCAATAGCCAACGGCGTTAAGCTCAGCCGTCTCGCCCTTGATCAGGATAAATCGAGGCTCCCAACCCAGCCCGGTAAAGAGGAAAGTCTTGAAGATGTGGTCTGCTACCTTATACTCCTTGCCCTCGATGGTGATGGTCTCGGGGGAGATCGTTGGCTTACCGAGACGCCACGAACCCTTCAGGTACTTAATAGCGACACTCGACTTAGGTCCATTGGGGTCGTCCTTAGAGCACGAGACCGCACCGAGGACAAGACTACCGAAGAGAAGGGCTACTGCCCACTGCTTGACATTCATACGACTTATACATTAGATGGGTTAAAATCATGTATTCCCGAAGAGCGAATATGGCAAGCCCCCACTCGCACTCAGGACAGAGCGAAGGTATGAAATGGCAGTGACTATACCAAGCACGCTCCACCTAAGCGCACGACGACCACCACCCCAGCAGGTGCTGGAGCGGTGGCCGTGCTATATCGTGCGATGTGGCGGGGAGGAGCGAACTACTTCGTACCCGTAGCCGTGATCTTCAGATCCAATCCTTGATCGGCAAGTGCCTTGAGGATAAAGCCACTCTCACCCTGAGTTAGGTGCTCTGAGGGCATCTGCTTCAAGAGGGCATTTGTGATGGCGATCTCCAACTTGAGTAGCCTACCCTCACGGACGACACTCCCGATGGGGAGGTTATGCACGGAGAGTTTACCTTCCTTCAGAGCAAGCTTCATGCTCTTCTGAACGCAATAGCCAACGGCGTTAAGCTCAGCCGTCTCGCCCTTGATCAGGATAAATCGAGGCTCCCAACCCAGCCCGGTAAAGAGGAAAGTCTTGAAGATGTGGTCTGCTACCTTATACTCCTTGCCCTCGATGGTGATGGTCTCGGGGGAGATCGTTGGCTTACCGAGACGCCACGAACCCTTCAGGTACTTAATAGCGACACTCGACTTAGGTCCATTGGGGTCGTCCTTAGAGCACGAGACCGCACCGAGGACAAGACTACCGAAGAGAAGGGCTACTGCCCACTGCTTGACATTCATACGACTTATACATTAGATGGGTTAAAATCATGTATTCCCGAAGAGCGAATATGGCAAGCCCCCACTCGCACTCAGGACAGAGCGAAGGTATGAAATGGCAGTGACTATACCAAGCACGCTCCACCTAAGCGCATCACGGCCACCACCCCAGCGAGAGCTGGAGCGGTGGCCGTGCTACATAGTGAGATGTGGCGGGGAGAAGCGGACTACTTCGTACCCGTAGCCTTGATCTTCAGATCCAGATTCTGATCAGCAATCGCCTTGAGGATGACACCAGCTTCGCTGTTAGCAAAGTGATCCAGAGGCATTCGCTTCAGAAGGGCATTCTCCACGGCGATCTCCAGCTTGAGCTGGTTGCCTTCGCGGACGACACTACCGAGAGAGAAGCTCTGGAAGGAGAGCTTACCGTCCTTCAGACCGAGGTCAAAGGTCTTCTCTGCGCCACCAACGACAGAGATCAGTGTAGCCTTTCCGTCTTCGATCTTAACCTTGGAGGGGGTTGCATTGAGCCCGCCGAAGATGAAGGCCTTGAAGATATGGTCAGCAACCTTGTACTCCGTGCCACCCACGGTGACGGTCTCGGGGGAGAACGTTGCCCCGCTGAGGTTCCACGTACCTGCGAGGTCCTCGATAGCGATGCTCGTCTCAGGCTTCTTGGGTTCGTCCTTAGCGCACGAAGCCGTGCCGAGGACGATAGCGCCGAGGAGAAGGGCTGCTGCCCACTGCTTGATATACATACTGCTTTGTTAATTATTGGTTAGAGAATATACCCCCGTAGGGAAGGCGAGGCAAGCGCCCCGCGCGCTCTCGGGAGGGAGCAAAAGTACGAAATGACGAGGAGCTTATGTCACAGGACACTCCTCTGGGGCGAGCTACTCACCGAGTCATCTCTTCTCAAGGAGCTAAACGCTAATGACATACCCCGCTATATGCAGAAAAGCAGAATACCTAATAGTGGGGATGGGGTCAAATGCCCGAAAAACCCAAAAATCGGAGCAGTACTGGTCGGCATTCCGACCAGTACTAGTCACCATAGACAACTAATACTGGTCACGCAACGGACCAGTACTGATCAAGTGGGTGACCAGTAGTAGTTCATTTTACTCCCTTATGTAGCATCCCCCAAGCCCCCATATGGAGCAAGGCACAGCCTACCGGAAAACTCCAGGAAAGACGTCATAGATCAAGGCCATAATTATCAGCGCAAGAGGGGTACTCGCTACTGCAAGCAAGTATCCCCTATAAATGCTCCGTAACAAGTGTCCTCCACTCATCATCGGGAAACCCCATCAGATTCACCGCTCCATCTTCATTGATCACTAATTCCATATAGGTGGCATCCCTTAAGACGCTCTCATCATACCGCTCAGACAGAAAGTGAATTTCTTGATTGGTTGACCCGATCCATTGGTGGTCCAGCGTCCGCAGGTGCTCAAGGTAACGACCGGTAATCAGTATGTCCGCATTTTGGAAGACATCTTGCCAGCCCTTAGCTTCTATCTCGGCATATTCATAGCCTGTAAACAGCACAACAGACAATCCATCCTCCTGAGCAAGAGCTATTAGGGCACGAGTTGCCTCGATCTGCTCCAACGGCTCTCCGCCCAAAATAGTGATGCCCTCTATCTCTGATCGCACCTGCTTGATCTCTGTCCATAGGCGCTCCATCGTATAGAGTTGGCGCGGAGTCCTCGGCCACATCTCCTTATTCCAGCACCCAGGGCAGCGGAGGGAGCATCCTTGCACCCAAATGACGAAGCGGGTACCAGGACCATAAATATCGCTCTGCGATTCGAGGTGAGCTATATTCAGCTGCATCAACGTATACGAGAAAGAGTCAAACGGATTTTCCCATCGACCTCTTTGCGTTTCACATAAAAGCCTTCTGCTTTCGCTCGCTCAGTGATAGTCTGCTCCCGCTGCTGAACGAAAGCCAATCGTGCAGCCTCACGCTCTTCAGCTTCGCGCCTAAGGCGCTCCGCTTCCTCAGCAACCAACCTCTCCTCTTCGGCTCGACGTAGCGCCTCCATCTCTTCGAAACAGATTTCTCTGTAGGCAGTCTGTACTGCTTCTAAAAAATCAGGAACAAGCATCCTTGGAGACTGAGCTAAATTTCCCCAAGGATATACTGGGCCATACTGCCGATTTACAGCACTCGAATCATGCCGAAAGACATAGCGTCCCTGATGAAACTCAAAAGTTTGAACCCCATAATAGTCATGTCTACTAGTCTGTATATTGCCACCAGCATCTATGGTATAGGGTTCACCTATACGCTCTAATGCCTTTAGAAGAGTAGAGCGACAGATAAAGGGAGTTTGAGATCGTACTATTGCACTCATTGCTTGATCTAGCGTCTTATAGTTTGCTTACGCTGTACCCGTACAGTCTGGTAGTACTCATCAGTCTTCGTGATCTTCTTTGGCTCCATAAGATCCCCCAAAAGATTCTCAAGCTCACTGAGACAGACTTCTCCTTTGAAGCCCTCGGTCTCCGCTTGAATTGCCCCTTCGGTATCTATGGTAATAGTGATTCGTTCCTCAGCCATGTTATAGTCTTTGGTATTATGGGTGAATGAATTTATTGGGATTTATACTTGCCTATTGGCTTAGTAAAGCTAATTGCATAGAGATAGCTTCGCCCTCCCGAGGCAAGCGACATTCGGATGGATCAACGTATGCGGGAGAGGGTCAAACGGATTTTTCCACCGATCTCCTTACGCGTCACGTGGTAACCATCAGCCTTTGCTCGCTCGATGATAGTCTGCTCCTGCTGCTGAATGAAGGCTAATCGTGCAGCCTCACGTTCGTCCGCTTCGCGCTTAAGTCGCTCTGCCTCCTCTGCAGCTAACCTCTCCTCCTCAGCCCGACGCAAGCGATCATTATTCTCATTGAGAGCGAGCTGATAAGCATCTGAAAGCTTATCTAAGAATAGGCGTAAGCGCTGCTCCTCACTATCAGAGAGATGGATCTTACCCCATCTCGGCATACGCTTAGCGTTAGTTGCTGTCGGGATGTAGCGTCCCAAGTGAGGTCTAAAAGAGACCGTACCATAGTTATCTGAAATCTCCGTATCTACCAGATCTCCATTCATATGGTACCTAATGCCCATTTCCTTCAATGCCTGACACAGTATCGAGCGGTGAAGAAAAGGAACACGTGACTGGATGATTGAACTCATTGTTTTGGCCTTATTTTCTGATAGTTTCCCTACCTAAAATCCATTGCGGTATCAGGATATAATCTCATCTCCCATAGCGCAAAGAGTGGCTTGTAGGCGAACCGCTTCTCTCTGTGCACGATCGTAATCACTCCAGTCCGTAATAGCGAGGTAGAACTTATCTCCTTGCTGGTATAGTTTACCAACTTCCGGCAAAAGAAGAAGGCTCGGTATAGTCACCGCCTTTGTAGTACCCGTAGCCTTTGATTTCTGATGGGAATAGAGATTATCAAGGGGTGAACGCTCAGCTGTATCAGGACTCTGAAGACGAGCGTGCTCTCCCCGTAGGCTCTTAAGAGCTAGATTATACCGATCAACTTCTTTGCTATCTTGAGCTGCGTCTATTTTTCTTTGCAGCTCTTGCTCCTGCTGCTCCAGCTCATACCGCTTGATAGCATTCTCGAGATCTCGGCAAGCTATCCTATAGCGGTCATCTAACCCAGAGGCCTGCTCCAGCTTACTATAACTTGTCCTATCTTCCCCCCAGCTCACTTTCAGCAGGGGATCGAGTGATGCTATGATCTCCTTCAACTCAACCTCCAAGCCGAGATAGCACCGAGCAAAGTCTGTACCACGAGCTTTATTAGCCTCTTCCAGCTTCTTATTAATATCTCGCTGCAGGCTTTCCAAATTCTTGGCTTGCATCGAGCGATACTCATCCCAGTCCTTATAGAGTCGAGCAACTATCGCATCCTTTGGCAGATAAAGAGGATGAACCTTCCAGCTGTAATCAATGGAGAGATACCGAAGGTCATCCGCAAAGTCACTGGGTTCAGTCTGCCCCAAACCCTCCTTCGTAGGCAGGGTATGCAGATGCACATCAGGCAGCTCCTTCTTCTCAGACTGCTTTACATACAGATGCGCTGCGCCCTCGTCTAAACTCAAATACTTTTTCAAGACGGAGCTACGGGGCTGCCCTTCTATAGATTGCAAAACGAGATCATACAAGAAGGTGGGAGAGAGTAGCGTCGTATCAAAATACACATCCACACCCTTACCTTTTACAGACTGCCCTTCGCTATGCTCCTGTGACAGATACTCCTCTGTAGCTTTCTCCCAAAAGAGGTAACAGAAGTAACGGAACAGTTTCTTCTTTTGCCCCTCATCATCTACCGATTTGAATAACTCTAACGAACCAGTAGATGCAGCAAAACTATCTGAAAATAGATAGGCCTTAGCTTGGGTACTATTAGGATTTACGAGCAGAAGGCTACCACGAGGGATATCACTTGATGACAGGGTACGGATAAGGCAATGCCCACGAAGTTTATCGAGAGATGCTGTGTACTCACCTACTAAGAGATAGATACGCTTACCGTGTGCACTCGAATACTTATGCAAAGCTTCAATGATCTTTGTATCGTCTATGCGCTCAGTAAGGAGGCAAATGACATCCTCAGCGAAGTCAAGCTTCCACTGCAACACTTGCTCTCGCCTATTTGCCTCAGAGAATGGAGTCCCATCAATCCATACCCAGCCCTTGGGCAGGGGTTCGGGGCTACGATCTATAGTCTTATGTCCTATATATACTTGAATCTTACTTGACATGGAAGTGCTTTTTGAGATAGGTTATCAATTTATCTTGGGTCCTCAACTCTACAGGAGAGAGCGTCACGCTGTCACTCAGCCTCAGAGGTGTCTTGGGGCCAAAATCCTTCCAGCCCCCACCATCTCCTTGAAAATCAAAGGTGGTAAGGCCATTAGTACCTGTCCATAATTTGAGGTTCCCTTGGGCATCGCACACGACAAGACATCTGTCATGAATCCCCCTACTCTTCTCGAACACATCGGTGACATCAATGATTTCAAGCTGAGTCTGTCCTTTATGCTGCTCTAGGAACGTCTTACCTGAGGGATGCTTCATCATATCAGACTTCTGAGTAATAACAATACTCCGCTCTGCCTTAATAGCTTGTAGGAGCCCACCGATATAGCTTTGTTGCCAAGGCCTCACAACATACCGATCACAATAGGCTACCCAGCGAACGTCCCGTAGGCCCAGCTTTTCAACAATTGCACTCATACTATGCTGCTCTCCTTCCACAAGAGAAACAGGCCTGTCAATCACATGCACATCGCCATCTGGCATCAAATCTCGTGGAGCCATCAAGTGCCAGTAACTAATCTTATTATCCTTTGCTCCTCGGGCTAAACCAGTAGCCTTAGGCGCATTTAGAGCAGCTCTATAGGGCTCTAAAGCCACTTCATTTCTTAGGCTTGCAAGAGCATCTATATCTCCCTGCTGTAAATAATCTTTCTCAGCCTCTATGCTAAGGAGATGATCGAACCACTTCTTTGCTTCGAGTTCGTTCATCGGCATGATCCCCACATGCTCCAGCTCCCACACCTCCCCTATCTGGCTCCTTGGGATCGAGCAATTCAGGCTGAAATGTTTGAGGGCTTCTGCACCAAGCTTTTTAGCGTCATCTAAGGGAAGGGCTATACGTTGCTCTTTTCCCCTCCATTGTCCAGACAAACTCTTGGCGATCTGAGGCAGAAGCTTCTCTACCCATAAGCTCTCAACATCCTCTTCTGCTGGTCTTGACGAGCGCAAGGTGTGCTCTCTCTTATCCGCTCCTCCCTTAAGTGTACCAAGGTAGTAGCGCACAGCACGACTTTCCCCACCTTCTACCGTAAGCTGACGGATCATATCAATGCGCTCTTGTTCCTTATTGTAGTGCTTCACTACGAATAAGCGATTAGATATCAGCGTGGCCTTAACAAACTCACTATTTTCACTCTGAGCTCGCTCTATCGCCCCGACTCGTAATTCTTGACCTTTCCCCCAATTGCGATCCTCTAAGGCGGTAGCCATACGGTCATAATAAATGATCCGCGGAGCATCAAGGATGGGGTCTTGGACATACCAGATGGCATACTTACCCTCACTACAAGCAGGCAGATACCCCAACTCGCGCACTTGGTCACCTTGGATCGTTAAGGCTCCATGGTTCTTGAGCCCAAGAGCCGTGAGATAGCGTTCCACACCTTCATTTAGCTTAGGATCGCTGACATGCTGCCCCTGCAGATAAGCCTGTATATCTGGCCGCTTCTCCTGCTCTTCAATACACATATAGGTGGAGCCATGCTCTACCTCGAGAGAGCGAGTAAATTTAATTTTCATCTTCTTCGATACTGTTTATTCCTCCTGACATCAATATACCAGAAGCGTCTTTATAGAAAGTCTTGCCTTCACGACGAACCTACTCAATATTCCTAATTACGCCTGTTGGAAGACTTCCCTTTCCTACTACCATAAGCCCCAGATTGAGTTGGCTTGTGCCAGCGCTTCTCTCCTGAGTCTCCGACATTGCGAGTTGGGCGCTTCTCCATCTCACGACCAGAAGCATAGAGAGCCAACTGCCGAAGATCTTCAGAAGCAGACTGAGAAGAGAAGTATTCCAAAGAGCCTATGATCACATTCTGGTAGCGGGCTCGGGTCACAGCCACATTAAGCCGATTGGGACTATCCATAAAGCCAACCCTTCGCGTTTGCACCATAGACAAGAAGACAATATCAGCCTCCTGCCCCTGGAAGCGGTCTACTGTACAGAGCGTTATCATCAGCCCTCTGTACACGAAGTGTGTAGAACGGTTGCTCATCCCAGTCTTCTTTTGCAAGAGCTCCTTGAGCTTACGCTCTTGACCTCGATAGAAGCATAGACAAGCTACGGTCCATGGTCTTTCGGGGTTATCACTGGGCGAAGCTGTATCGGCATAGTCTGCAAATTTATCAAGCTCCTCCATCATACGCTTGGCCTCAGCCTCATTGGCACCTCGATATACATGTCCATTTTCCACATCGATCCAATGCTCTCGACGAGGATATTCACGATACCCCCAACTTCGCTGGAGCATAGGATTATCAAGCAAGGCTTCGCTTTGCCCCGAGCGCTCATAGTAGAAACGTCTTCGCGGGAAGTGCGAGATCTCGGGATGCATACGATGCTGGTAGGTGAGTATCTCTCGACGCTCTACAAGGAAGCCCGGATCAAAGCCGTCGGCAAGTGGACTTCCCGGCACTGCCCCATCGTCCTTCCTCTTTCGAATAATCCCCTGCTCAAGAGCCTCTAAGATAGAGGGAAAGGCAATGGCTGATAAGCGATTGATAGAGTCAATCCATAGTCCACGATCCGTAATAGGCATCAATTCTCCTATCTGCTTGCTATACCCTTTATACTTACTCTGCTCTTGCAAGCGTATCTGATGCTCTCGATCTATACGCCAAGCGACCTCACCAGCCCAAGAGCGAGCGTAGAGTTCATGAGAAATGCGCTCAATCAGCCGCTCGAGAGGCTCTCCCTCCTTACGAATCTTATCCGAAATCGAGCCTCGACTATCCGCCATAACAAACGAATATCGGAGGCTTTCCTCTAATGCCCGGAACTGAAAACTATGTGAGCTACGCCTCCACTCCTCAGGGATCTTACTCCATAGCACAGCATGGGTTTCGGGGATCAGTCCCTTATCCTCCAGACCGCGCTCTATAAAGATGATATCATATGGAGAGAGTAGGAGACGATTATAGTGGTGGTAGTTATCTCCTCCTACAAAGGCAGAGGTAAACCCTTCCCCATCGGAGGTGTTTTGCCCTCTCCCCGAGTCGTACTCTTCCCTTAACTTGGAAAGGACCTTTGCAGTCACAGGGATGGCATACTTCCCGATGAGCCTACACCTACCCCTCTTAGAGTAGAATTCCCCTAATTGATGCAGTAGATAGATCGCCTGCTGATGCTCCTCTGCTATGCGCTCCCCTTTACTCTTCAACTGCCGTATATTGGCCTCTACAAGCTCTCGCTCTGTATAAGGAGAGAGCTGTAGTACGTCACCCACCAAGATCCAGCGCTTAGCACGTAAGGCCGGGACAAGAAACTCCTGAAAAGTCGTCTTACTACTCTCATCAATGATGAGATAGTCAAAGTCAGGCATTACAGGAGCTGGATCTTCTTTACCAGCTCGCTTAAAATCGGGATACTGTAATATACCCATCGTGGTCCCACACACCAAATTGGCACTCTGCCGAATAAGTCGGTGCATATCATCTGGGCAATCCTTGAGGACCTCATCTATCTGAAAGTGAGTCACACGCTCACTGATACGTCCCCGATCACCTACACGCAGAGCCATAATATGGAGGCGGTCTATAAGACTTCCCTTAGGAAGGCGCTCATCAAGACGCTCTAAGACATTATCAATGGCCACATGGGTAGAGCTACAGAGTAAGACACGCTTCTTCTGAGCTATCAACTGGCAAATAAGCTCAAGGATCACAGTCGTCTTACCCGACCCTGGAGGACCTGCTAAGAAGGCATAATCGGGCGTGCCAAGGGCTTTGGCCACAAAAGCTCTCTGCTCTTGACAGCCACTACGACTATCATCCGTCAGTACGTGCCAGCTTTTTGGGACAGCTGGCACACAGTGATCCCATGGCTTGAACTCCCCACGCTTGAGGAACAGCATAAGCAGAGGCCAATGCTCCTCGAGAGGGCGCTCACGCAAGGTTCGCACAGCCTCAAGCTGTCTCTGGAGCTGATAGGTATTGACTTGGACGGAGAGAATAGCGTCCTGGGGGGGATAGCAGTCCTTCCCCTTCCGGTCTCCTTCCTTGTGTAGGCGCAGTTGGTACTCATCGTCTCTTCCACTAAGCACCTCGTATCTACTCCCCTCTGAATCTTTGATAATAACGTCATCATCAAAGAAGTATCTCAAGGGAGACATCGTCTCTTCCTCCCCGCCCTCATCTTCTTTCTCTATGAGTTGTATCCAGCGACCAGCATCTCGTCCGCCACGACCACGCCGCTTAAGGACAACAGGCAGTGCATAGGGCTCTGCGAGAAGACTCTGATCGACTAAGTCCTCCAGCCTATCATTCAGCAAAACGCCCTCTCGAGACACTTGGACCGATAGGCTCTCTCCTTGGTACTGCAAATGAGATACTCGTGAGAGAAAACTACTCCACAGCTCATCTTCTAAGAGGAGGCGTGCTTCTGGATCAACAGGTTGGACTCCGTCCTCAACGTAAACGACATATTCGCCTACTCTATCATCTATGACTTGGTGAGTGGGCTTAAGTAGCTCAACCCAAGCCTCATGCAATGTGTCATCCTTAGCGAAAAGCTTCTCTCCCCCATATCGCTGAGAGAAAATAGCCTTATCATCGCCCTCTTTTCGCTTAATGGTATACCGCCCCCCACGTGCGTAGATTTCTTCACCTTCGGAGTATCCCCTGAGAGCCGTCGAGACCACGACCTCCGTCTTCGGTATGCGGTAGAGTCGTCCCTTGAGCTCCAGAACCCCCTGGGGTTCAGAAAGCCGACGCCAAGAAGCCTCAATCTTTTCTTTCTGCTTGATTGCTTTTATGGCGCTATTCAGGTAATTCTCTATACTATCGAGATCCTGACTTACAGCTTGAGCTAAGGCTTCCTCTTGCCCTGGATATAGTTGCCTATAATAGTGTAGCATACCCCTCTACACTATGAAAGGATTATTGTAGCTCTCTTGTGCCAAGCGAGGGGTTTGCTTATCCAACGCCAACTCCTCTGGAGCTGACTCCGAAGCCAGTACGGCCTTTGCCTTACACCACTCACGCAGACGCTTGATATGCTCTCCCATCGTACGACTCAGAGGATAGGTATGCTTTATAGCCTCCTCAATATAGTAGGTATTCAGATCTTCACCTGCATCAAAGGCCTGATAAAGAGCCTCCTGAATAGCCTCAGCCAGCTCAGCCCCAGAGAATCCTTTGCTCACCTCGGCAAGATGCCTACAATCAAACTTGTCTGGAGATCTACGCACTTTCTTCAGGTGTATACCGATGATCTCCTCTCTTTCCTGAGCCGTAGGTAGATCGACGAAGAATATCTCATCGACACGCCCCTTACGCAATAGCTCGGGGGGTAGCTGAGAAACGTCATTGGCTGTAGCGAGGACAAAGACGGGCTTTTGCTTCTCTTGCATCCAGGTCAAGAAAGTCCCCAGGACACGTGACGTAGTGCCACCATCTGTCGATCCTGAACTCGCACTACCAGCTAAGCCCTTTTCGATCTCATCGATCCATAGGACGCAGGGGGAGAGGGACTCTGCGATCTGCAGGGCATTACGTATATTTCGTTCGGACTCCCCAACGAAACCTGCAAAGATCTTACCCATATCAAGTTTGAGTAAGGGAAACTTCCACTGACTCCCTACAGCCTTAGCCGTGAGGCTCTTCCCCGTCCCCGGTATACCTAATAGAAGAATCCCTCTGGGATAAGTAAGCCCGAATCTCTTGGCATCGGGTTCAAAGCCTCTGCGACGCTTTTCCAGCCAACGCTTGAGGTTTCCCAGCCCCCCCACATCACTAAACTCTTCGCTGGGGTGGTAGTACTCCAGATAACCACTCTTCTTGATTACCTGCTCCTTTTCTCGGATAATCAAAGGGATTTCTTCATCTGTAAGCTGCCCCTTCTTGACATAAGCCAAAGAGAATGCTCTCTCCACCTCCATTATGGTCAGTCCGAGGGCAGCCTCCAGCAATGCCGCTGATGGCTTAGGCGGCTCCTCGCAGCCAGGCATAAAATACTGATATTGACTACAGACCTTACGATATATAGCCATAATATCTTCTACCGAGGGGTAAGGTAGCGTCATGACATGCACTTCCTTCTCCAGCTCTACTGGAAGCTGAGGCACGGGCTGGGAGAAAATCAGCGTACGCTCCTCTGGCATATCGAGAGCAAGGTTACGTAGCCTCTTGATAGTCACTGAATTTTCACTACGAAGAGTCTCTTGTTGGTCTTCAATAAGGAAGATAGCCCGCTCTCTCAATTCTTGAAAGAACTCCATAGCTTGCACCAGCGTCACACCTTCCTCGTCGATAACAAACTGCTTTGTATCTGGATCCCAATGGCGTATACCACGGACTAAATCCCACACATAGAGCTTGCGCGCACAGCTCTTGGCAAGGCCTATGAGCAACGCATGCACACGATGCACCTCATAGCTAACAATCTGAACAATAGGAACTCGCGCTCTCACAAGAGAGAGCAATTCGTCTTCGGGGCGTTCACTGCTCATACTGAAGATTATATTTTTTAGGAGATAATAGCGTTACGACTCCGTAAAGATATCTAATTTCCCAATAGAACATCTAAGAGTAAGAGGAAAACACTTTGACACTTAGCACCTGCGAAGAAGCTGGCAGACTAACACTACCACACTCACCAGAGATATGGGAAACCACATCGGTAGAGCAAGACAAGGTAGTAAAGCCCTCCAATCAAACCCAAAGTCTTGGTATGACGAAAATGCATCGCGCAGGAGCGCCATACGGGACTCACTGCGAGCGGAGGGAAAAGCTGGGAGCAGTAGTGGAGTGACTTCCGATGAGTGCGAGTAAAAGGCTCGGACGAATAGCTGATAAGTTCGGTCTACGTACGTGGATCTAATGACTACGTGCGTGGCCGTTTGGATTTACGTACGTAGTCCTTAAGACCACGTGCGTGGACAGAGGAAAGGCACTACGGGAGGGAGCTTTTTCCCGCACGAGGACACCGCTTTTCCCTCCGCTGGATAAGGAAAATCTCCGTGCAAAGCGAGGGGCCAGTAAGTGGAGTCCCTCGCCTCATCTCGGGGGAGCTACGCGAGTCGTCGTATCTTTGTAGCCAGATTATCCCCACGACATTCATGCTGATCAACGAAATATTTTACAGCCTGCAGGGCGAAGGTGTGCACATGGGCAAGGCCTCGATCTTCATCCGTCTGAGCCGATGCAACCTCCGCTGTAGCTTCTGCGACACGGAGTTTGACTCGGGCACCGAGATGACCATCGAGGAGCTTCGCGACGCCATCGCCCCCTACCCTGGTCGCCGTATCATCTGGACGGGTGGCGAGCCCACACTCCAGCTCACCGAGGAGACGGTGGCTTACTTCAAAGCCCTCGGCTACCACCAGTCCATCGAGACCAACGGCACACGACGCCCACCCGCTGGGCTGGACTACATCACCTGCAGCCCGAAGAAAGAGGCGATGCAGCTCCTGCACCGCAACTTCCCCGACGGCGTGGGCGAATTCCGCTTCCCCGTAGGAAGCCCCGCTGACCTACCGCCAGCGGTGAGCGAACTGCCTCCCGCTGGCGCCTACCTCCTAAGCCCCATCTTCATCGGCGAGACGCAGAGTGAGGCGGACAAGGCGGCCATCGAGCTCTGTGTCTCCCACATCCTCGAGCATCCCGAGTGGCAACTCAGCCTGCAGATGCACAAGCTTATCCACATCCCTTAGCACCGCTCTGCGCCATGCTTCGACCGTCTCGTCGCCTCCTTCATCTCCTCTCCTTCGCCCTCCTCCTCGCCCTCAGCTCCTGTGCTGGGAGCCTCCTCTCTCGGGCTCGGGAAGCTGAGCGCACGGAAGCCCACTACGAGGCGGAGCGACTCTATAAGGAGCTCTATAAGAGCACCCCGACGAGAGATCGACAGCGCCGTGCGCTCTACAGCCTGCGTGCTGCCGAGGCCGCCTACCGAGGCAGGCGCTACGCCACGGCAAGGACTCTACTGCAGCGCGCTCAACGCCTGCACCTCCCTGATAGTCTACTGCGAAAAAGCAAGCTATACACGACCTTATCCACAGAAGCGCTCCGAGCAGAAGACAGCTCTCCACAAGGGCTGTATGAGGTGGAGCGCTTCGACCGTCTTCGCTCCACGCGGAGTGAATTCGGGGTGAGCTTCACCCCTGATGGGCGAACGCTCCTCTTCGGGAGCCACCGCCCGACAGCGCTCTCCAAGCGGACGTCTCCCGTGACGAGTGAGCCTCTCGGACGCCTCTACCGTCTCGTCCAGCAGGCTGATGGCACGTGGCTAAGCGCCCCCGACAGCCTGCAAGGCCTTGCCGAAGCGACGGCTGAGCTTGGCACACCGAGCCTAAGCCCCGACGGACGACGGCTCTACTATACCTACGCTCCCCAGCGCCAAGGGGAGCAGAACACGCCTCAGATCTGGGTCGCCACACCCGACGAACGTGGGCGCTGGCAGCCCAGCGGACCCCTTCGGCTCTTCGCCGATAGCACACGCCTCACAGCGCACCCCGCAGTCAGTCCCTCGGGCGCGCGCCTCTTCTTCGTCAGCGAAGCGCCCGACAAATCCCGCCAAGACAAGGAGCTCTACTACGTCGATCTCTATGGCGATGCCCTCGGTGCCCCCGTACCTATCACGGGAGTGAGTAGCACAGCCGACGAACTCTTCCCCTACGCCACGAGCGACAGTACGCTTTACTTCGCCTCCGACCGCGCGGGGGGCTTTGGCGGGCTGGATATCTACCAAGCGACCCTTCATAGCGATGGGCGCACCACCCTCCTGCACCTTCCCTCCCCAATCAATAGCGAGGCCGACGAACTGACCTTCGCTCCCACCCCTGCGCCACAGGCTTGGCCGAGTACGGAGCCCCTGGCCGAGGCGGGGCTTTTCGCCTCCTCACGCGATGATGCGCGTGGCCTGCCGCACCTGTATGAGTTCCGTCGCCGTCAGATGACCACGACGATCACCGGCTACGTCCTTGACCGAGAGGAGGAGCCCATCCGTGGAGCGACGGTGCGCATCGTCGGGCGACGCCCCGACGGGACAGAGCGACTCGTCACGACCGATAGCGAGGGAGCCTTCCGCCTCACGGTAGCGCCCGACACGGAGTACATCCTACTGGCGAGCAGCAGGGATTACCTCAATCAGTTCGTCCGCCTGCGCACCGATCCCCAGCAGGCGCTCAGCGAAGAGTACACGGTAGAGTTCTTCCTCTCCTCCCGCGTGCGCCCCGAGGCTCTGCGTGAGGTGTACTACGCCTTCGACCGTGCCGACCTACTCCCTGAGAGCACACCAGCTCTGGAGACCCTCTTCCAGATGCTCACCGACAACCCCGAGGTGAAGATCCGCCTTACCGCCCACACCGACCGACGAGGTACAGCAAGCTACAATGCCCGCCTCTCCCAGCAGCGAGCTGAGTCCGTCGTCCGCTATCTCATCGGCCGAGGCATTGCCCCTGAGCGGCTGGAGGCTGTAGGACGCGGGAGCGATGAGCCCTACACCGTCACGAAGCGCACCGCAGCGGCACACCCCTTCCTCGCCGTGGGTACGGTGCTCACCCCCGACTTCATCGCCAGCCTCACAAAGCCCGAAGAGCAGGCCGTATGTGATCAGCTGAACCGCCGTACCGCCTTCGAGGTGCGTGCCACGCCTTAGCTCTCCGCACGACACAAAAGCGCCACGGGGCCGTCTTCTCCAGCGTGAGAAGGCGGCCCCGTGGCGTAAATGGGGACTATAAAGGCGGAGCTATGCGCTTAGCAGCCCGAGCCGTCGATACTGCAAGCAGCACCCTCGGCAGGACGTGAGCGCAGGCCTGCGTCTTCGGGAGAAAGCGTCACACGCCCGTCCTCGAGTACGAAGCAGGGGATACCAGCCGCACCGCGTGCCTTAGCTGCAGCGAAAGCGGGGTCGTTGTCACGGAGCTTGAGGAACGCCTTGAGCTGGCGGATATCGAGTCCGAAGTCAATCACTTCGTAGCGGGCATCGCCCTGGACCTGGTCCCAGACATACGTGCAGTCGGGGCAGGATTCCATTCCATAGATTTTGATCATTGTCTTATTATCGGGTCATTAGGCACCACGAGAGGGTGCAGTGATGAATTAGAGAGAAGGAGGAGAAGGGCTTACTTGACTACGGGGCGACCCTCAGCCGTCCAGCGCATATAGCCACCCTCCATATCGCGCACGCGGAAGCCCTCGGCCTGCATGTAGGTAGCGGCAGCATTGCTTCGCTTCCCGCTACGGCAGTAGAGGTAATAGGTACGCTTCTTATCGAAGTGCTTGATGCCTTCGATGAAAGCAGGTTGGTCGAGCCAGTCGAGGAGCTGTGCGCCCTCGAGGTGACCTTCGGCAAATTCACCAGGGCGGCGCACGTCGAGGATGAAGGCTGTACTATCGGCACGAGCCGTCTCGATGAAGACCTCGGGAGTGAGTACAGGGACTTCTCCGTCGGGAGTGCCGAGGGCACAGCTACCGATAGCTGAGGCAAGGAGTGTCATCAGATAGTTCATATTAATAGGGTGTGATATGTAGGGCGAGGAGGACGCCTTACAGCTATATAACAAGCAATGTGGGCAAATGGCTCGCTTTCGCTAACTTTGTAGGCTACAAAGAGTAGCGACAAAGCGATAAGACATCATGGCTAAGACTTCAGGTAAGACATCAAGTAATCCACGTGGCCGCCGCCCTGCAGCAGGGGGAGCGAAGAGGAATGCGCCCTCTCCGCTTACCACGCTACTCGGTGGCCTGAAGGATCTGATGAAGGTGAACTTCGACAACCGCCGCATCCCCACCCTCATTGGGCTGGTGCTGGCGGCGTGCACCCTCTTCGCCTGCTTAGCACTCATCACCTTCCTCTTCTCTGGGGGGAGTGACCAGAGCCTCATCTATGCCGCTCGAGATGGCGAGGCTGCGGCCGAGCTGGGACGCGAAGCCAAGAACATCTTAGGCCTGCCTGGGGCCCGTCTCGCGGACTACCTCTTCAACCAGCTCTTCGGCTGGGGGATTGTCTTTGCACTCTCCTACGTCGTCTACCTCTTTGCGCACCTCATCTGGCGCCCCCGTATCGCGCCCTACCGCTACATCACAAGCTTCCTCATCAATGGCTTCCTCCTGCTCTGGGTCTCCGTAGCAGCAGCGGGCCTGCAGTCGCTCTTCCCCTCGGATAGCTTCCTGCGCTGGGGTGGTCTGCGCGGTGAGGAGCTCTTTACCTATATATATAGAGGCATCGGCATCGCTGGCCTCCTCGGCGTGCTGGCCTTCACCCTACTCATCTTCGCTGTGACCTGCAGCAGCCGTGTGCTCAGCGCCATACAGAATCCCAAGGTGCCGAAGGTACCCCACGTCTCCGTCCCACGCCCTGAGATGGGTGGCTTCTTCTCTCGCCTCTTCTCTCGCAAGAAGAGGGCCGAAGAACCTCAGAGCGAAGAGGAGGCGGACGAGAGCTACAGCCAGGATGAAGATGCTTGGCGTGACGAGCCTCCGATGCCCACCGATGACGAGGAGATGGACGTGCAGGAGGAAGACCCCACGCCTTACGTAGTGCATACACCTCCGACGACCACGACGGCTACGACTGCGCAGACCGCAGAAGCAGCCCCCAGTGCGACGTCCTTCAGCCGCACGACGACCAGCGAGCCTTCGGACGTCCCCGAGATGATCGTCGAGGAAGCACCCAAGGATGATCTCGTCGAGGACGGTGACCGCACCGCCCCCGAGCCCTTGGCTCCTGGCATCCAGCTCGCCCTCTACCGCAAGCCCACCATCGACCTCCTGCGCGACTACGAGCAGGGCGGCACGGGCATCGACATGGAGGAGATCGAGTACAACAAGCAGAAGATCATCGACACACTCGCCAGCTTCAAGATGAACGTCACGCCCTGCAAGGCTACCGTTGGCCCGACCGTGACGCTCTACGAAGTCATCCCCGAGTCGGGTATCAAGGTCTCCCGCATCAAGACGATGGAGGACGACATCGCCATGAGCCTCAAGAGCGAGGGCGTACGTATCATCGCCCCCATGCCAGGCCTTGGCACGATCGGTATCGAGGTACCAAACTCCACGCCACAGACCGTATCGATGCGCTCCATCCTCGCCTCACGCAAGTACCGTGAGCAGCAGGAGAAGATGGAGCTCCCCATCGGTATCGGCAAGACGATCACGAACGAACCGTTCATCTTTGATCTAACTAAGATGCCCCACCTGCTCATCGCAGGGGCTACAGGTCAGGGGAAGAGCGTCGGGCTGAATGCCCTCATCACCTCGCTCCTCTACAGCAAGCGCCCCGAGGAGCTGAAGTTCGTTATGGTCGACCCCAAGATGCTTGAGTTCTCTATCTACGAGGAGATCGAGCGCCACTTCCTCGCCAAGCTCCCCGATGCCGAGCGTGCTATCATCACCGACATGACCAAGGTCGTGGCGACGCTAAACTCCCTCTGTATCGAGATGGACAACCGCTACCGCCTCCTGCAGACCGCAGGACGTGCCGTGCGCAACATCCGTGAGTACAACGAACAGGTCCGCTCGGGCGCCCTCAAGCGCATCGACGGACATGAGATCCTCCCCTACATCGTGCTCATCGTCGACGAGTTCGCCGACCTGATGATGACCGTAGGGAAGGAGGTCGAGCAGCCCATCGCCCGCCTCGCGCAGAAGGCACGTGCCGCAGGCATCCACATGGTCATCGCGACACAGCGCCCCTCGACGGACGTCATCACAGGGCTTATCAAGGCAAACTTCCCCGCACGTATCGCCTTCAAGGTCTTCTCTATGGTCGACTCCCGCACCGTCCTCGACTCCCCAGGAGCCAACCAGCTCATCGGCCGAGGCGACATGCTCTTCTATCAGGGCAAGGATATGATCCGCGTGCAGTGTGCCTTTATGGATACGCCCGAGACAGAGGCTATCGTTGAATATATAGCGCAGCAGGAGAGCACCGGCTCCGCCTACGAGCTCCCCGAATACATCCCCGAAGGGGAGGAGAATGGTGCCAAGGGCTTCAACCCCAACGAGAAGGACAGCCTCTTCGACGAGGTCGCTCGCATGGTCGTACAGACACAGGTGGGCTCGACGTCGAATATCCAGCGTAAGTTCAACATCGGCTACAACCGCGCTGGACGTCTCATGGACCAGCTCGAGGGCGCCGGCATCGTCGGCGTACAGGAGGGCAGTAAGCCCCGCGAGGTCTACATCAAGGACCAAGCGACCCTCGAGCAACTGCTGCAGAAGCTAAGCTAAGCCCAAGGGGAATGGGCCGTTTTATCATTACTTTATAACTTTGAGCTATGATTATGCGACGTATCATCATGACGCTGAGTGCCGCTGCCCTGCTCTGCACGGGAGCCATAGCACAGCGCAAGGCTACCCCCGCAGCCCCTACTTCTTCCGTCACTCCACAGAGCCTACTTGAGCGTGCTGAGGCTAGTCTCTACCGCACAGGTGCTACCGTGGTAGACTTCTCCACGCAGCTCCAGGACAAGGCTGGACGCAGCGCTGGATCGACGACAGGTAAGATGCACCTCCAGGGTGATGCCTTCCGCCTCGAGTACGGGACGATCACGGCGGTCTACACCGCTGGGACGCTCACCTACTACGATAGCGCCGAGCATACCCTCACCATATCCAAGCCCTCGCAGGACGAGCTCCTGCAGATCAACCCGCTCTACTTCCTTCGATCCCGCGCTCAGGGCTTTGCAAGCCAGCTCGAGGGGAAGGTAGGTGCTACTGCTGTCGTGGCCTTCACCCCACAGCAGAAGAGCAATATCTCCCGTGTCGTGACGACCTTCCAGACGAGCAATGGGATCCCCACGCAGCTGGTCTTCACGGCTAAGGACAAGAGCGTCTTGACCGCCCGTGTCGCGAAGGTCAGCCCTCGCACAGCCTATGCCGCGAGCTTCTTCACCCTCTCGGCGAAGAGCTACCCAGGCTGCGAAGTCGTCGACCTCCGCTAAGTAAGCCCACGCCCTCCAAGTAGATACTAAATGGAATTTAAGACCCTCGCCGAGGTAGGCGAGTATACGCAGCTCATGGGACGCGTCTTCACGCTGCCCATGCGCTGGCGGATGTTCTTCCGCTCCGTCATCCGAGAGATGTACAGTCTCGGGGTCGGCTCTCTCTGGATCGTCTTCATCATCTCGCTCTTCATCGGTGCGGTGATCACGATCCAGCTGTCGATCAATATGACGAACCCCCTTATCCCACGCTTCACCATCGGCTACTCCACGCGTGAGATCATGATCCTCGAGTTCTCCTCGACAGTCATGTGCCTCATCTTGTCGGGTAAGGTCGGCTCGAGCGTCGCCTCAGAGCTAGGTACTATGCGTGTCACCGAGCAGATCGACGCGATGGAAATCATGGGGGTCAACTCTGCGAACTTCCTTATCCTACCCAAGATCGTAGGCTTTATGGCCTTCATCCCCGTGCTCTCGGTCTTCTCCATGGTCACGGGTATCGTCGGGGGATACATCGCCTGTGACCTGGCGCTCTCAATGACGCACAAGGACTTCGTCTACGGGCTCCAGCTCTTCTTCACGCCCTCCTACGTCGGCTACTCGATCATCAAGTCGGTAGTCTATGCCTTCATCATCTCCTCGGTAGCCTCCTACTACGGCTACTGCGTGAAGGGCGGGGCACTGCAGGTAGGCGCCTCAAGCACGCGCGCCGTCGTCAATAGCAGCGTCCTCATCCTCTTCTGGGACCTCCTGCTCACCAATATCCTCCTCACCTAAACCCTCACGCACTATGATACAAGTCAAGTCGCTCGCTAAGCGCTTCGAGGACAAGGAGGTCATCAAGGGTATCGACGCCACCTTCGAGACGGGGAAGACGAACCTCGTCATCGGCCGAAGCGGTGCTGGTAAGTCCGTCTTCGTGAAGTGTATGATCGGCCTCATCCGCCCCGACCAGGGCGAAGTCCTCTATGACGGCCGTGACCTCATCAAGATGACCAAGCCCGAGCTACTGCGTCTACGGCGTGAGATGGGGATGCTCTTCCAGGGCTCAGCTCTCTTCGACAGCATGACGGTCGTGGAGAATGTTCTCTTCCCTATGGAGATGTTCTCCTCCGACAGCTACGACAAGTCCTACCGCCGCGCGATGGAGCTACTGGAGCGTGTCGGTCTGGCCGAAGCCGCGAAGAAGTATCCCGCCGAGATCAGTGGTGGGATGATGAAGCGTACCGCCATCGCCCGCGCTCTGGCACTCAATCCGAAATATCTCTTCTGCGACGAGCCGAACTCCGGTCTTGACCCCAAGACCTCTACGGTCATCGACCAGCTCATCTACGAGCTCACGAAAGAGTACAATATCACGACCATCGTCAATACGCACGACATGAACTCCGTGCGTGCTATCGGTGATAAGATCATATACATCCACAACGGACTCAAGGAATGGGAGGGAAGTAGTGCCCTACTCTCCTCGCCAGATGTGCCCGAGGGCGTCCTTCAGTTCATCAACGCAGGCCGCGTATAGCCTGCCCACTCCCCTTCTGACCAGCATATGTCTCTCCTCAAGAAAGATTCGCTCCTGACGCACGTCCTACTCGCTGTAGGCGCCTCCGTCCTACTCGTCGTCCTGCTCATCTACGGCCTCGACATCTACACCCGCCACGGGGATACGGTCAAGGTACCCGACCTGCGTGGTAAGACACTCGCCGAGATGCAGCGCATCCTCGATGATGCAGGGCTGAAGTATGAGATCAACGACTCGACGTTCTCCCGCACAGCTATCCCTGGTACCGTCCGCGAGGTCATCCCCGCACCCGGTAGCGAGGTCAAGCTCGGCCGCATCCTCTTCATCGCTATCAATGGCTTCCACCAGCGTCGCCAGACGATCCCTAACTACAAGGATCAGTCGGCCCGTCAGATCCTTGCCCTGCTGAAGGGGCTGGGCTTTGAGTCCGTCGACCAGCGCGTCGTGCCTGGCGGCTACGTCGGCTCTGTCGTGGGCCTGCAGACAGCTGATGGCAAGGTCGTAGAGGCTGGTACGCAGCTGCCTATCGATACGAAGCTCGTCCTCCTCGTAGCGGGTCAGGTCATCGATACGCTGGGGCTCGATCGCTATATCGAAGGATACAGTAGCCAAGGCGATAGCACCGTCGTACGTACGACACCAGCCACACCCGAAAAGAAAGATGACGGAGGCATCAGCAATGACTGGTGGTAATCCGCTGACTGACGAGGAGCTGCTCCTCGATAGCGAAGCCTGGGAAGGCGACGAAGATCTCTTCCTCCCCGATGGCACCGTCGAGGTCGAGCGCCTTGACGCCGCTGCCGTCTCCTATCTCCAGCATGCCGATAGCTCACCGCTCTATGAGCACTTCCGTGTCGTAGCTGACAAGGGGCAGGCTCCTATGCGCATCGACAAGTATCTGGCTACACGCATGACGGGTAGCAGTCGTAGTCGTATCCAGCAGGCACTCGATGGGGGCTATGTCTTCGTCGGCGACAAGCCCGTCAAGAGCAACTACCGCATCAAGCCCCTCGACGTCGTCACCCTCCAGCTACGCCGTCCCAAGCACGAGCTTGAGATCATCCCCGAGCCCATTCCGCTGGATGTCGTCTATGAAGACGAGGTGCTGATGGTCGTCAACAAGCCTGCGGGGCTCGTCGTCCACCCAGGGCACGGCAACTATACAGGCACGCTGGTCAATGCACTGGCCTACTATCTGCAGGATGATCCTCTCTATGATCCCGCCGACCCCAACGTCGGTCTCGTCCATCGTATCGACAAGGACACGAGTGGCCTGCTCGTCATCGCCAAGCGTCCCGAAGCGAAGGTGCATCTGGCACGTCAGTTCTTCAATAAGACGACCCGCCGCACCTACCGTGCCCTCGTCTGGGGAAGACTGAAGGAAGCCGAAGGCACGATCATCGGCAACATCGGCCGTGATGAGCGTGACCGCCTGCAGATGGCTGTCTATCCCGAGGGCTCTCCCAAGGGTAAGCACGCCGTCACGCACTATACCCTCCTCGAGGAGCTGGCCTACGTCAGCTGGGTCGAATGTCGACTCGAGACGGGACGCACGCACCAGATCCGCGCCCACATGCGCCACATCGGGCACCCGCTCTTCGCTGATGCACGCTATGGTGGCGACAAGATCCTTTGGGGTAACCAGTTCTCACGCTACAAGCAGTTCGTCCAAAACTGCCTCATGCTCTGCCCTCGTCAAGCACTCCACGCTAAGACGCTGGGCTTCGTTCATCCCGTGACGGGCGAAGAGATGCTCTTCGACAGTGAGCTTCCCAGCGACCTCCAGCA